>Ga0209210_1001392_pt1 | contig 20376 bp, 16 predicted proteins | sample RifGroA1_FD_183991 | JGI IMG/M metagenome (GOLD analysis project Ga0209210, IMG submission 183991) | Contaminated groundwater microbial communities from Rifle, Colorado, USA - Rifle Groundwater A1 (SPAdes) (version 2) | ecosystem: Environmental > Aquatic > Deep subsurface > Groundwater >...
CTTCCGTTTCCTTACCTATATGATCAACCCCCCTTCTTGTGCCTTTTTTCAAGATATCAAAAACCAGAGTTGATTTTCCGCTGCCCGATACGCCGGTAACGCAAACAAGACGCCTTAACGGAATATCAATATTTATATTTTTTAAATTATTCGCCGTCGCGCCGATTATTTTTATTTTCTCGTGTGAACTTTTTCTTCTCAACTCCGGAATTTCAATTTTTTCCTCGCCTTTAAGGTATTTTAAAGTCAAAGAATCGGCTTTGGAGTTTTTCCTAAGCAAGACATTGGTTTCCCCGGCTACAACGATTTCACCACCATGGCGCCCCGGCCCTGGCCCCAAATCAACAAAATAATCGGAATCATGAATTGTTCTTTCATCATGCTCAACAACAATAACCGTATTACCCATATCTCTTAAATCTTTTAAAGTTTTAAGAAGCCGTTCATTGTCTCTTTCATGAAGACCGATAGTCGGTTCATCCAAAACATATAGCGTCCCGGAAAGTTTAGAACCGATTTGCGAAGCGAGCCGGATTCTTTGCGATTCTCCGCCGGACAAACTTCCGGCCTCGCGGCTTAAAGCGATATAATCAAGGCCTACTTCAAGCAAAAAACCGAGGCGGGAAATAATTTCTTTTAAAACCGTTTTGGCAATTTCTTTTTCATTTGCTTTCAAATTGTCTTCCAACTCAACAAAAAATTCATAGGCCTTATCAATAGTTAAGTCCGCCACTTCGGCGATATTTTTACTTTCTTGTGCTGAGCGCGTCGAAGCATTGACTCTCACAGATAGCGATTCTTTCTTGAGCCGCTTGCCATCGCAAACCGAACAAAGTTCTTCGCTGTATATAAATTCCCGCCCAAGACCATGGCAATTTTCGCAAGCGCCATACGGACTATTGAAAGAAAAAAGCCGCGGTTCTATTTCCTGAAATGAAAACTCGTCTTTAGAGCAAGACCATTTTGAAGATAAAAGCGTTTCTCGGTCGGCATCAAAAATGGCGCCAACCAGGCCCTCACCGTATTCAAGAGCCGTATCAACGGCTTCGGAAAGGCGGGAAACATCGCTCTTCAAAACTTTATCTACTACTAAATCAATGTTGTGGGTTTTATACCGGGACAGATTTATCCGCTCGTGAAGAGAATGGAATTTTCCGTCAATCCGCGCTTTAGAAAACCCATCTGAAATAAAATCATAAAGCAATTGATAATATTCACCTTTTCTGCCGCGAACAACCGGCGCCAATATGGTGATAGGTTTTCCCCCTGCCGATTCAATGATAGTATCAATCATTTCCTGCGGAGAAAGCTTTTTAATTTCGCCGCCGCAATTTGGACAAAACGGTTTTCCTATTCGCGCGAATAAGACCCGCATATAATCATAAATTTCAGTAAGCGTGGCCACAGTGGAACGCGGATTATGCGAATGTCCTTTTTGATCAATGGCAATAGCCGGTGAAAGGCCGGTGATTTCTTCAACATCGGGTGTGTCCATTTGTCCCAAAAACTGCCGCGCATAAGGTGAGAGTGATTCCACATATCTTCTCTGGCCTTCGGCAAAAATCGTATCAAACGCGAGCGACGACTTGCCGCTTCCCGATACTCCCGTAAAAACTATTAACTTATTTTTCGGCAGCTCAAGATCAATATTTTTTAAATTATGAACCTTGGCGCCTTTTATAATTATTTTATCCTTCATATTTTCTTATATCTTCTTAAAAGTTATCCCCACCTTATCCCCATTTCCTTCGGTGTCGAACACCGAATTTGGCGATAACAGATCTTCAACACTTTTAATAATGCCTTTTGGGATAATGCCATGTTTTTTATTGTAATCCAGTTGAATATTTCGACGATAATTTGTTTGTCTTATTGCCTCTTTAATCGAACCGGTCAAATTGTCGGCATATAGAATAACCTTGCCATTGATGTTTCTGGCAGCTCGGCCCATTGTTTGGATAAGTGAAACATCAGAACGCAAAAATCCTTCTTTATCGGCATCTAAAATTGCCACAAGCGACACTTCCGGCAAGTCCAAACCCTCGCGCAAAAGATTAATACCAACTAAAACATCGAAATCGCCTTTTCTGAAGTCGGTTAAAATTTGGGCGCGCTCAAGAGTTTTTATATCGCTGTGGAGATATTTTGACTTGATGCCGCGCGCAAGTAAAAATTCGCTAAGTTCTTCCGACATTTTTTTGGTAAGCGTAAGCGCCAGAACCCTTTCTTTTAAAACAACACTCTTTAGAATTTCTTTTACCAAATCGTCAATCTGGCTTACTTGAGTTTTCTTATCAAAAATCGAGCGAACTTCAACTTCGGGATCAATCAATCCCGTCGGCCTAATGACCGCTTCAACAACTTTTTTGGAATTTTCAAACTCAAAATCGCCGGGAGTCGCCGACGTAAAAACTATTTGACCGGTACGCGCTTTGAATTCTTTAAAGTTAAGCGGGCGATTATCTAAAGCGCTAGGCAATCTAAAGCCGTGTTGGACCAAAACTTGCTTGCGGCTCTGATCGCCTGCGTACATTCCCCGAATCTGCGGCACGGCAATGTGCGATTCGTCTATAATCGTTAAAAATCCTTCTGGCGCGCCGAAATATTCCAAAAGCGTTGAAGGCGATTCTCCGGGCAATTTTCCGGCCAAGTGGCGGGAATAATTTTCAATGCCATGGCAGTAGCCAATGGTCTTTATCATTTCTAAATCGTATTTGGTGCGCCTTTGCAGGCGCTCGGCTTCAAGAAATAGCTCTGATTTGCTAAAATGCGCCAATCTTTCTTTAAGCTCCTCTTTAATATCTTTCATCGCCCGCTCTCGTTCCGGTTCAGTGGAAATAAAGTGTTTTGGCGGAAAAATAATTAACTCTTTACGGGGAACAAACTTACTGCCGTCTTTAGCAAAATAATCAACCGTAGCAATGTTACTAATTTTTTGCTCTTTAAGCTCAATACGGTAATTAACTTCTTCACTGGCCGGCATTATTTCAAAAACATCGCCGCGCACGCGAAAAGTGCCTCGCTTTAACGACAGGCGCGTTCTTTCAAAATGCATTTTCACGAGTTGGCGGATTAAATCACCTCTCGTAATCGGCTTATCTATTTGTAAATTAAGCGTAGCGCCGAAATATGTTTCCGGAACACCGAGGTTGTAAATACAAGAAACGGAAGCAACAATAATAACGTCTTTTCTTGTCATTAAAGCGCTGGTGGCAAAATGGCGCAGGCGGTCAATTTCTTCATTTATCATCGCTTCTTTATCTATATATGTGTCAGTTACGGGAATATAGGCCTCTGGCTGGTAATAATCGTAATAAGAAACAAAATAACAAACCTTATTTTTTGGAAAAAAATTTTTGTATTCGGAATAGAGCTGGACGGCTAAAGTTTTATTGGGCGCAATAACCAAAGTCGGCTTGCCGATTTTTTCTATAACGTTTGCCATAATAAACGTCTTGCCACTTCCGGTAACGCCTTGTAGCGTCTGATAGCGATTTTCGTTTTTTAAACTTTCAATGATTTCTTTAATGGCTTTCGGTTGATCGCCCGCCGGTTTGAATTTTGAAACCAATTTAAATTCCATATTTAAATTTCATATTTAATAATGCCTTGTCTTCATTTGCCAGCGATCGCTGGCAAATGAAGCTACAGCCAAACGCCCCAGTTTTGAAACACTGGGGGGATGTAATTTATTCAGTTACTAGTTATTATACTAAAATTAAAATAAAAAGTCAATAAAAAATTCCCGCAAAGCGGGATAAAAATTTAATTTTTATAAAGTTCTTGGAGTCTTGGACAATCGCAATAGAGACAGACCTTTCCTGCCCCCGGCTGGCCTGAACAGGGCGGTAATTTCCAATGCAGAAATATAGCTAAACCATATAAAGATGCCATGCCTAAAATTACAATAACCTTCTCAACCATTTGGGCCTCCGATCGTGTAAAAGAACAAAAACTAAGTGAATATAAGCTAACACAAGATTATAAACCATGTCAATGGCAAAATTTTACCTTTAAAAGTCAGTGTTAACTTAATTTATTTATTTTTGTATCATAACTTCCCTATAGGAAGATTGTGATACAGTTGTTGGAAGGAATTAAGATTTAGTCGCAAAGATACAAAAATTGACTTATTTTTTATCAGATAGTAATCTACCAATAAATATCGGGCATTGCACATTACAGAAAAAGGAGGACTAAATGGAAATATCATTTGGAGATTTTGTAAAGTATTTAGTTCTTTTATTACAGAAAAACGGAATTGATTTGCCGTTTCACACACAAGAAGCGTGGCACCTATTATTTTATAGGTTAAAGAAACAGCAAGACTTTCCAGGAAAACCGGCTTTCCTAGAAACATTTTGGTTTGATTGGGACAACCCATATCCAAAGTCGCCAGAACTTTCGGAGTATCTTAACGCATTGTGTATGATTGGAGTAGTGGAGACAAATAGTCCCAGATTTGATAGGTACCGGTTATCTAAAGTTATGGAAGAGCTATGGCAGGAACAATTTGAGAAACTAAACGAAGAAATAAAGCAATATCTTAATCTTAGTGTTCAAGTTGCTAAAGAAGAATTTCCAAAGGTTTTCAGCCAAACGTAAATTGTTTGGCATTTTTTATAAACGGGTTCTAATGTATATAATGTTTATATAAATATGGAAAATAAAACCGAGCAAATGAAAAAAATCAAAGATGAAATTGTGGCGGCTAAGGACTCGCCGCTTTATGATTATCGTGTCAAAAACAAATATTTTCCGGTTATCGGCGAAGGCAGCCACAGCGCAAAAATAATTTTTATCGGTGAAGCGCCGGGAAGAAATGAAGCGGAAACCGGCCGGCCGTTTTGCGGCGCGTCGGGAAGAGTTTTAGACGAACTTCTGGCATCAATTGGCATAGATCGCAAAGAAGTTTATATAACCAACATCGTCAAAGATCGCCCGCCGGAAAATCGCGATCCCCTCCCAAATGAAATGGAATTTTACGCGCTATTTTTGGACCGACAGATTGAAATAATTAAGCCGCGCATTATCGCGACGCTTGGCCGGTTTTCCATGGCCTATATCATGAAAAAATTCGGCCTTGAGACAGAACTAAAATCCATAAGTATAATCCACGGTAAAGTTTTTACTGCCAAAACTTCTTACGGCGAGATAAAAATAATCCCCCTCTACCATCCCGCCGTCGCCGTCTACGGCACCAACAAAGAAATCCTTTTTAAGGATTTCAAGGTTTTGTTATGCCAAGCAACTCCACTTCAAAAATTAGAGTGGCGTTTGGCGGAATAACACCGCTGGCGCCACGCGAGCCATACGCCAAATCGGACGGAATCGTAAGTTTTCTTTTCTCGCCTATTTTCATTCCTAGAACGCCAATATCCCAGCCCGAAATAACTTGACCGGCGCCCAAATTAAATTCAAAAGGAATCCCCCGGTCAACACTGGAATCAAACTTCGCCCCATTTTCTAAAACTCCGGTATAGTGGACGGCAACCGTGTCGCCGTTTTTGGCTTCGGTGCCCGCTCCTTTTTTTATTATTTCTATTTGTACGCCGTTTTTAACAAATTCAGTCATATTTGGTAAATTATTAATTTTATCCAATTGCAATTCTTGATTTTTATTATAACCAATAAAAAACACTGTAATTCCGATTATAACCGCTGCCGCTAAACCTAGGGTGATATTTTTATTCATAATTTTTATTTCGCTTTTTGGATCGGCCTGTAGAGTTCCGGGTCGATGGTGCGTTCAAAGCAGACATAACCGGCGGCGTGCGTCCAGTTGGAATCGCCAGAAGGATAATATTGCGGCGGATAAGTTGGAAGTTCAACTGATGGTTGGCTGCTTTGGAAGCTCGGCAGATTGAAATCGGCGCAAAGCGCGAATTCCAGCTCGCTTTTTACATTATAAACATAATCAGCGCCGGTTTGCGGATCTTTTCCGGGATTAAAGCCACTTATCGGGTCTTTTAAATCATTGAGCGTTAAGGGAAGGTTTTCTTTGTTTTGCCAATAATAAATTATCTGGCCTTGAATGATTTGGAGGTCGGAAACGCGCTGGTCGTCAAAGCGGCGCAGACGTTCGCTTTGCGGCGAGCCGACTATAAAAAATCCGGCGGCAATCGCAACTGTAACAATAACAATAATTGAATAAATGAAAATTTTTCTCGCCGCATCGGAAATTTTGTCCCAGTTTTTCAGCTCCCAAAAATAATAAAAGAAAACGGAAGCGGCAACAAAGAAAACCGCCGCGATTTTAAGCACGAATCTTGAGGTGATATCGCCTCCCAAAAAATTGTAAATCAGGGTTACCAAATCCCCGATGATAATTAAAGCGGCGGCAAAAATTGTGAAATTTAGCAACCATTTGCGTATTCTTAAGTTGCGCTTTTCCGGTTCGAGAAAATAAATCTTATTAAGGTAATATACCGCCCAAACGTAAACCGGAAAAATAACAACAAGAGAAGAAATAGACCATCTTATGGAACTATAATAACTTTGAAGCCTGTAGTAATCACGCTCTAACAGATCGGGAATTAAAACGTTGATATATTGAAAAAGCATAACCAAAAAGGCCGCGGCGCTCGCGTAAAGCGCGATAATCGCCAGAAGATGGAGAAAAACGTCTTTGGGCTCGGTTTTAGAAATTTTATTTTCAGTTTCTGTTTCCATAATATTTATTTAAATATTTAATAATTTTAAAAAATTTCAAGATTTCGATATTTAAAGATTTCAAGATTTCGATATTTCGAGATTTAGATATTTTATTTTTCAATCTCTTTAATTTTAGTTAAACGCCTCACGTGGCGCTCTAAGCGCGAAAATGGAGTTTCTAACCAGATTTTTAAAATTTCTTTTGCTAAATTTTCATCAATAAAATCAGCTGAGAGAGATAAAATATTTGTATTATCGTCGTTGCGGCTCATTCGCGCCTGTTGGGCGTCAAATAAAAGCGCTGAACGAACGCCTTTAAATTTATTGGAGACAATATCAACGCCGACGCCGGAACCACAAATTAAAATTCCGATATTTTCTTTTGGATTTTGCGAAACTTTTTGGGCGACCAAAATCGCGTAATCCGGATAATCGTCGTCAAATTTGATTTCCAAAGCGCCCAAATCATCAAAATCGTAACCAAGCTCTTTTAAATAAATTTTAAGAGCTTCTTTTAATCTATATCCTCTATGATCGGCGCCGAGATAAATCATTGAAATAAATTATATAACAAATAAATAATTTTTCGGTTTTTATAAAATTTGATATCTTTGTTTTCAAAGCGGGTTATGAGCCCGAGCGGGCACGGTTTGCGAAGCAAGAGCGAGGGCGAATCCCTGAAGTGAGCACGCTGGGCGAACGAGGAAAGCGTGAAAATAAAGATATTAAATTTTTAATAATTTATTTTTTATATTATTAACGAACTAACTTAAAACTACTTAACATTTTTTCAAAAATCTGCGTGTCGCCGATGGGATCTTCGACGCTAGTCATTACATCAAGCCGCCCCAAATCCTGAAGCCAATTATAAAGCCCATATTGGGGGAAAAGCAACCAAAGATGACGGCCGTCTTTAAGAACGTATTGAACCTGAACGCCCGGGGATCCGCCAATATAAGCCGGAGTAGAAGTGCCATTAGTTTTTAATCCGTAACTTAAACCATCGCGAGGCAAAATGGCAAAGCGTAAATCGCTATTCGGTTTTTTAAAGTAAAATTCTTTAACCATTTCGCCCCTGACGTTTTCATTAATTTCTTCAGTAACGATCCAAGAAATCGGATACTGGATCTTAAATCCAAATTCGGCATTTTTATAAATCTTAAAACCAGGAAATATTTGAGGAGCGGGCGATTTAACTTCTTTCGGCGGACTCGCCGGAGTTTCTTTGGAATCTTTGGTGGGTAAATTTTCTGCCGGCAATTTAGTTTCTTCTGCCGGTTCTCCGGCATTTTTGGCAGGCGTAAAATAAAACTTTTGAAACCCAAAATAAATGCCGACGATAACAACAGCCGCAATAATCAAAATTATTACGATAAATTTTGCCTTAATATCCATTATAAAAGATTCTTAACCGCTAAAACATGCTTTAAGAGCATTGCCGCGTAACCCCATTCGTTGTCATACCAGGCCATAACTTTAACCAAGTCGCCGTCAATAACCCGCGTCATAGCCAAATCAACGATTGAGCCATGCGGATTTTTTATGATATCCGATGAAACCAGCGGCTCCTCCGAAATCGATAAAATTCCTTGCCACTGTTTTTCCCGTGATGCTTTTCTGAAAATATCATTTATTTCTTCAACTGAAGTCGGCCGGGCGGAAATAAAAGTAAAATCCATAATTGAACCGCAAATTACGGGCACTCTAAGTGAAATGCCGTCAAATTTACCGGCAAGAGACGGCATGGCTTTAGTTGCCGCTATCGCTGCGCCGGTTGTTGATGGAACAATATTAGCAGCGGCGGCGCGAGCCCGTCGAAAATCATCTTTTTTATCCGGTCCGTCAACCAGCCCCTGGCTGGCGGTGTAAGCATGAATAGTGTTTAAAATGGCTTTTTTTACCCCCGGGTTAGCTCCCATTACCGCCATTACCGGAGTAGCCGCGTTGGTGGTGCAGGAAGCGTTTGAGGTAATTTTATCCGACTTCAAAAATTCTTCTCCGACATTTGGCGTGGCCGTTGGCGTGATTTCATCTTTAGCCGGAGCGGTAATTACCACTCTTTTGGCGCCAGCCTCCAAATGAAGCGCGGCTTTATCTCGCGATTCAAAAACACCAGTTGATTCCACAACGATATCAATGTCTAAATCTTTCCACGGAAGTTTTAAAATATCCTTTTCCTGCAATACCTTGATTTCTTTTCCATCAACAATTAAGTTGCCGTTTTTGATTTCAACCGATTTTTCATATTGTCCATAAACCGTGTCATATTTTAAAAGATATGCCATATTTTCCGGCGCGCCCAAGTCATTTATTGCCACAAATTCTAAATCCGGATGGCCGAAAGCGTAACGAAAAAATACTCGTCCTATTCTTCCAAAACCATTGATAGCTATTCTTGTTTTTTTCATAAAATTTAATTTTCTATCGCAGGGCTCTGTTTTTTAATTTTAAGCAAATAATTGTAAGCTGATAAGGCGGCGACAACGCCGTCTCCGGCTGAAATATTATTCTGTTTGTAAATTTCATCGGTTACATCGCCGGCGGCAAAAATTCCCGCGGCAGAAGTAGCGCCGGTTTTGTGGTCAACAATAATTTCTCCGGCCTTATTTGTTTCCACAAGCCCTTTCATAAATTCGGAATTTGGCACCGAACCGATTTCCACAAAAACGCCTTGGACAGCAAGTTCTTTTACCTGATTATCTTGCTTGTCCAGATATTTTATGCCGGAAACAAATTGGTCTCCTAAAATTTCCTGCGTTTGCGCGTTATTTATGACGGTAACTTTGGGCGATTTTTTTCCGCCAAAGGCGGATTCGCCTCTGGCGAAAACTTCTTCCTGAGTTAAAGGATCGCCGGAGAGTTCCGGACCGCGACTTATTAAATAAATTTTAACAGCATAAGGAAAAAGGTCAATAACCGCTTCAAGCCCGGCATTGCCGCCGCCGACAACCGCTACGTCTTTACCCTTAAAAATCGGGGCATCGCAAGTAGAGCAATAAGCCACTCCCCGGCCGTCAAATTTATCTTCCCCGGAAATTCCCAGCCGCCGCCGCCGACCGCCGGAAGTAACGATTAAAGTTCTGGTTTGATACTCATTTCCTTTTTCTGTTTTAACCGTATAATTTAATTCGTTCGGAGAAACTTCCAAAACTTTATCGGGAGAAATAATTTCAATTTCTTCTTGGGCTCGAACGTGGTCTTCAAAAGATTTGGCCAAGTCAAAACCGCTTATACTTTTAACGCCAATCCAATTTTCAATGCCTGCAGAAACCATTGACTGACCGCCAAAACTTTCGGTTATAAGTAAAGTTTTTAATTTTTTTCTGCCGGCATAAACAGCGGCCGCTGCGCCGGCCGGTCCCCCGCCGACAATGATTAAATCATACATGCGCTTATTCGAATTTAATTATTTTGTTAATTCGGCATCAATAATCTGAATAAAAGAGTTTGTCGGGAGAGCGCCAACGTAAAGTACGCCGTTAACAAAATTAGCAGGTGTTCCCTGGACCCCCGCTTCCCCGCCAGATTTGGTTTCTTTTTTTATTTCTTCCAAATACCGGTCGGAATCGAGACAGGCGTTGAATTTTTCCTTGTCCAAACCTAAAGCGGCGGCAAAACTTTTCAAATTACTTTTGCTAAAAGCGCCTTGGTTTTCGCCCCTTTGATTGTTATAAAGATAATCATGGTATTGCCAAAATTTTCCCTGTTCTCCGGCGCAACGAGCCGCGTTAGCCGACCAAAATGACTCCTGCCCCAAAAAAGCGAAATCGCGGTAAATAAATTTCACTTTTCCGGTTTTAATGTAATTTTCTCGCAATACCGGCTCGGTTTCTTTAAAAAACTTACCGCAAAACGGGCACTGAAAATCGCCGTATTCAACAATTGTAACCGGCGCGTTTTGATCACCCAACATAAAATCGCCGGGAGTTACCGCCGGCATAGCGCCGATAGCCGCAGTTTCGCTTTTTCCGGCATTTTTCGGCAACGGCCCGTTTACCGAATAAATAACCGCTACCGCGATAACGGCACCGGCTAAAATAATGGCGCCGGGAATTAAATATTTGTTTATTTGATCATCCATGGTTTTTATTTATTTTTTTATTAATATAGTAAAAAAATAAATTTTTTTCTGAAGCTTTTGCAGCCCCGACGGCATGGTCTCGCCGCAGGCGAGCGTCGGGGCGAAACGGACAGCGAGTCCCGCGCTGGCGGGACGAGCGCGCGAAGAAAAATATTTATTTTTTGACTATATTAGTTTAACACAAACTAAAAATCCCCGCAATGGGGATTTTTAGTTTCTTTCGTTTCTTCAGAAAATCTTACTTTCCATAAAGTTCATTCAACTTTTCTCTGGTCTTGGGACCGACATTGCCATATCCCGGTTCTCCCGATGAAGCGATGCTATATTTTTCCTGGAATTTCTGAACAGCTTTCAGTGTAAGAGAACCGAAGTAACCGGTAACGCGTCCTTCAGGATAAACCAATGAATCGGTTTTAAGAGCTTCTTGTAATTTTCTTACATCACCATGACTTAATCCCAAAGCCAAAGGTCTTACAAAGTTGAATCCGAGAGCAACGCCAGCAGGAGCCGGTTGGGCCGCTTGGATCGCCTTAATGTCATTTAAGATAGCGACAATCTCTGCTTGAACCGCGGCAATATCGGCAGCCGGAGAATTTTTAGTTAGCGCGGCAACTTTTGCCACAACAGAAGCAATTTTGGTTTGAACATTGTCAAGAGATGGCGCAGCCGGAGTAGCTGGGGTAGCAGGTATGGCCGGAGTAGCAGGTGTTTCAGTCGGCGTGGCCGGAGTTGCCGGAGTAGCCGGAACAGCCGGAGTGGCTGCTACCGCGCCACCACCTCCGCCCCCGCCTCCCGGGGCAGTACCTGTGAAGCTACCAGTACCGGAACCGGTATCGCTGGAATCTTGAGAATCGGTGTATGCATAACTTAAAGTGCCGGGACCCTGGTAATCAAGCTTGCCGGAAACATCACTTCCGGAAAGCTGGAATTGAACGCCGCCCCTGAAAATACCGGAACTTACGGTAGTTTCGGTAAGAGTTACTGTTTCACCATCTATAAGACCGCTAGTCGCGGTAATAGTAACCGATTGGGTCTCGGCAGTAGCAGCATCAAAGTTTAAGCTAGTGTCAGTTACCTGAACGGAAACAGTATCGCGGGAATCACCAGCAAATGACGATTTAGCAGTACCGGAACCATCATCAAACTGCGAAGATGAGGCCTTAACAATTTTGCCGGTAGTTCTTGTTACCGTGTCGCTATTGGTATAAGCAGAACCGCTGACTTCAAAAGTATATGTGGTTAGAGCCAGAGTGCCGGATTCAATAGCTACCGTGCTGGTCGCGGTTGCATTGCCCAATAAAGTTTTGGTAATGCTCGCCCCGCTGATTACAAGGTTGTCATAAGTGCCGCTCGCTACATCGGTAGCGGCGCTCGCGTTGGTATATTTCACTAGCGCACCATTGGCGACAAAAGTGCCATTGGCTTTTGAAAACACGGTTCCGGAACCAGACAAAACAACGGCAACAGTACTAAAGTTAGCTTGAGCATATTCATTTAGCGTTAAAGCGTTTGAAACAGTGGTTGTCGCGGTACAGCCGGTAGTGGTACTGCAGGTAGAACCGCCCATATTGAATCTGTAAGAACTAATCGCGGCGGTAGAGGTTGGAGTAAAGGTAAGATTGTAATAAGTAGTTGTTGCCACAACAATATTGCCGCCGGTTCCGGTGAATGTAACGGTGCCGGTCGCTGCCGTAAAAGCCGTAGTGGTGGTGCCAAATTGAAACGGAACGGCATTAGTAGTGGCATTGCTTAATTGCAAAGTGCCGCTGCCATAAGTGGAATCGCCTAATTTTAGAGTGCTTGTGCCCACAAGGCGAACAGTGGTGCTTGCCCTTAGTGTGACGCCATTGGCTAAAATAAGCATTGGGCCGCCATCACTGCCTCCCGTGCCAATTGTCAAAGAACCCAGCGAGCCGGCAAGAGTAGTTGTAGCCCGAACAACGACATTGCCGCCGCCCGTTGCTCCCGCCGTCTGTTCCCCGATAGTTACGTCATCTGTAGTTGAAGCGCCGGGATAGTTACTAACACCTGTGTTGCCCCAGTTGGCCGGATCGGTCCAAGATATTCTGTCGCCGCCGCCGGTCCAGGTGTAAGTGTAAGCATTGGTTACGTTAACGTTTAAAAACAAAAATCCCGCGGCTAAAAACAGCCCGAGAATTACAAAATATTTTCGTGACATTTTTATTTGAATAAATTAATTCTAATCAATTAATTTAATTATAGCCGATTGAATTTCTTTGTCTATAGCAATCTGTGGATAAGTTTAGTACTCATAATTGTCAATTAAAAGTCCGTTTTGGTCGCGGAGTTCTATTATATCGTGCAAAGGATCAAATATTTGATTGTTGTTTCCGGTATAAATTTTCCATCTTTTGTAAAAATCACTGTCGTTTTTATGGCCCGCGACGCAGGCGTTGTAAGTCATGTTTTTTTCCGCCCACTCGCGGCATTTATAAGATGACTTGTTTAAATCGTTTTCGCTCGGCGTCCGGCAAGAACCGGCGCGAAGTATTAAATCCTGGCAAGCGCTATCAAGACCTGTTAAGTCAGTAAGCCGGAATCCGCCAGGGCAATAATTAAACGAGTAGCCCAGATTATATAAATTATTAAGCCAGCCGAAACAATTATTAACGCGAAAGTTTACCGCTAAAGGGCTTAAACCGATAATAATATCCGCGCGTTCACCGCTTGAAAGCCAAATATCTGAAGGCGCGGCGTCAAATTGGGGCAGATTAATGCCTTTGCCGATAATGGTTTCCCCTTTTTGGATGCTTTTGATTCTCCAGCCGGTCAGGTTAACTTTTTCATTTTGGTTGGAAAAATATGACGCCCGCAAACTGATTTCGCCTTGGCCGTAACGGGAAACACTGCTGATGCCGACTTTTTTAACTGTCTGCTGCAGCGTTGGCGTTGTTGTCGCGCTCGGCGGCTGGTTATAAAAATAATTTGATGACGGTTTCGTTAAAATCCTTGAAAAAGAAATAGGAAAAAGAAATGATCCCGATTTCAACTCGCTAATCGCGTAAGGCAGGCCAACCAAAATACCGATGATAAGTAAAATTAGTAAAATAAATCCAAAAACAAATGATGATTTCATGAATTTATTTGTTTTGCAAGCTTTCTACAATTTTTAGCTCCTCCTGAACTTTATTTGCTAACCCAAGATTCTGATAAACTAAAGCCAGCGACTGATGAAGGTTGATATTGTTTGGATCTTTGGCCCCGGCGGAAAGATAAAGCACTAAAAGTTCCGGCCACATTTCCATTTCTATATACGGATTAACTACGCCTAAAATTTCTTGTTGCGGCGCAAAACTGCTTTTAGATTTTATTATTTCATCAACATCAAACTTTAACCTGTAGTTTTCAATTGAAATTTTCGGGCTATAAAACACCGTGAGCGCCTGATTGATAGATTTCACTCCTTCTATATTATTATTGTTAGCGATATGGGCAATGCCGAGATACCAATGTGTCTGCCAATAGTTCGGCGCCGCGGCCACTGCTTTTTCCATTAATTCCACTCCCTTGGCATGGTTTTTAGTGTCAAAAGACAATTGCAAATAAGAATAATAAACTTCCAAACGGTTTGGCGCGAGTTTTAAGGCCTCGTCATAAGCGTCTGCCGACTTGGCAAAAATTTCCCGCTTCACTTCATCGCTTCCGCTAATGCCCCGGGCTTTATAACTTTGCATCTGCCCTAAATTTAGAAAACTGAAAATATTGGGATGGTCTTTCACTTCTTTTTCAAGTTCGCCGATGCCGAAGTCCAAAACTTCCAACCGGTTTTCCGGATTGAATTTTCCTAAATTCGCTTGAAGCCAGGTTATATACTGATTTCTAAATTCCGTAGTTCCAAGCGTTTCGTATTTTAAGGATTCTTTATACAATTTGAAGGCGTTTTCGGGAGTTACAATGCCGGCGCTAGCCCCTGAAAAAGCGCTGACAAATTTGTAATTAGCAACTGCCGGCTTAATGCTAACCTGCCAAATTAAAAAAATTGAAAATATAAGATATAAAATAGAAATCGCCGCAATCAACTGGGGACTAGAGCTTGGAGATTTACCAAGTTCTAAGTTCTTAGTTCTAAGTTCTGTATTTTCTACAAACATTGCGAATCCTATTGTCAAAAATAAGGATATGTAGCTGGCGGGACTGTCAAAAACGAAGAAACTATTTATGGCATAAGCAACGACGAGAGAAGCAAAAACCCATACTTTATTTTTCAAGAACACCCAAAACAAAGAGGCAATCAAAAACAGATAACCCGCAAGGCCAAGAATGCCGCTCATTGACGCGTAATCAAGATAAGCGTTGTGCGCGCGGTCAAAATTTGTTTCCCGCAATTCGTACACTCTTGGATTAAGATACGCGTTGTGAAGATGCAAATAATTGTTCGGACCGAAACCGAATATCGGACGGGCTTTAAACGCGCTCCAGGCAATTCCCCATTCGGTAAAACGCTGCTGGACCGTATCATCTTTCAAAGAAGCATTTACAATGCGAGTGAGCTGGGAATTATTTTTAACAAAATCTTTGCCGCGCATAAGCCAAAGCAAGCCGTATAAAACAACCGGAATCAAAACAGCTAAAGCAATAATTTTTCTGGCTTGCGGATTTCGCCAGAACTGAATTGCCAAATAAACGGCAAGTCCAGCGCCAAAACCCACAATCGCGCCGCGGCTTGAAGCCAGAAATAATGTTCCTATATTTAGGAAAAATGCTCCCGCCCAAATCCATCTGGTAAAATATCGGACATCAATATTTGAACCTCTCCAAAGATACAGCGCGAAAAAAGCGGAAAAAATAGCGTAGGTGCCGACAAGATCGGTATTGCCTATCGTTCCCATTTGGCTCCCGGGCATCCAAACCCGCGTCTGTAATGCAATAAAATATTGCCCTAAATATTGGGCTAAAACATAAAAAAACTCTAAAACGCTTACCGAAACCGCAATAGCAAAAAAACCCCGCCACTCTTTTTCGCTTTTTCCCCCTTCGGGGGATCTCCCGTAGGGAGATAAAACACCGCTTAATATAAAGGCAAAAGCCGCAAAATGAAGCCAGGCAATAGTGCCGGACATTCTTTCGGTGTTGCCCCAAAAACTGCGAAAAACGTCTATCCCGGTAAAACCAGTAATAATCAAAATTACCGTCAACGATAAAAGAGCATAAGTTACTAAATTAAGTTTTGGCCGGTAGCGGCTGTCAGAAACGGCTAAAACAATATAGAATAACAAAATTATTTCCGTTACCAGCTGGAAGAGCCAAATTTTTGGAAAAATAAACGGAAAGAAAAAAGAGCCGCCGACGTAAAGCGGAATAAATAAAATAAAACCAATTCCTAATTTGATGAGTTTTAATAAAAGATTAGACATTATTATTTTACATTTTGATATTTACATTTTACACTTAAAGCATGTGGCGACGGCGCTTAAAAATATTTTTACTGGTTATAAGCGATATTTTCATATTATACGCCGCTTTGGGTCTTACTCTTTTCATTCGTTACGCGATTATAGAACAGGACGTTTCAATGTTTTATGAGTTTCTCCCGCTTCACTTAATTCCTTTTACCATAATATTTATTTTTTGGCTAATTATTTTTTGGGCCTCTGGCTTATATGACATAAATAAGTTAAGAAATGAGGAGGCGTTTTATAAAACACTTTTAGTCGCTTTCGCGATAAATGCCGCCATTGCCGCCGCCTTTTTCTATTTCGTTCCAAGCTTCGTAATCACGCCAAAAACAAATCTTTTTATAGATTTGGCGCTTACTCTGGCATTGCTTTATTTTTGGCGCCAATATTTCAACCGCTGGGCGAGAGAATCACTGAGGATTCATTTGGTATTCCTCGGTTCCAACAATGAAGTGGTGGAACTTAAGGAATTTTTAAATAAAAACCCCCAGCTTGGACTTAGGGTTGACGGCGTTTTGGCGCCGGACAATTTTGCCGAACTTTCAAATCTCTGGCAGATGAAAAAATTTTCGCTTATCGTATCCGCCAAAAAATTCGGCCAGGGGGAAAAGCTGGCCGGAGCTCTTTTTGAATACTTTAAAAAAGGCGTTACCGTAAGCGATTTGGACAAATTTTATGAAACCGTTACCAAACGGGTTCCGATCTCTATAATAAAAGAAGTTTGGTTTTTAGAAAATATTTCTGAAATTGAACGGGGCTTTTACGAAACTTTAAAAAAAGTTTTTGACATATCGCTCGGGATTATTTTTGCCGCCGCAACCGTTATTATATTCCCGATTGTGGCAGTGGGCATTAAAATTTTTGATCCGGGGCCGATTTTTTACCGGCAGCAGAGAATGGGAAAAAATGGAAAAGTTTTCACTCTTTTAAAATTTCGTTCCCTGCCTACCGGACAGGCAGGCCTGCCCGCCGAAAAAAATATTGACCACCTAATGAAAAAACCCGATGAAGAAATAATAACGCCATTCGGCCGGTTTTTGCGAAAAAGCCACTGGGATGAATTGCCGCAGGTTTGGAATATTTTAAGAAATGAAATGTCTTTTATCGGGCCGAGGCCGGAAAAACCGGAATTTGTAGAGCGGCTGTCGGCGGAAATTCCATTTTACGAAATGCGCCACTTGATAAAACCGGGAATTGCCGGCTGGGCCCAGCTTAACAATCCGAACGCCGGCCCATCGCTTAAAGAAACGCTTGAAAAACTTCAATATGATTTGTATTACATAAAAAACCGCTCGGTATTTTTGGATTTATCCATTACTTTGAAAACAATAAGAATCCTGCTTTCTGGCGCTGGAAAATAGACGTAGCCAATATTAAAATTTATAAGTGTTTTCCTTTTTATATCCTAACTTTAGAATGAAAAACTGATTATCTTTAATTTGATAAATTATTCTTAAATTACCACTTCTAATTCTAAAAATATCTTCCCTTCCTTAATTAAAGTTTCGCTAATAACTCTTTTGCAGGGATACCTCCTTTTCTGATTTTAGTAAAATCGATAACTGTTTCCCACAGTTCCTCATCTTCATTAAGAGAAGAAATTTTAAATAAAGGCTTCGATTTTTTTATAATTATAAAAGATTCTCCCTTTTCAATTCGAGAGGCATATTTTTGCATATTCTCTCTTAATTCTTTTAGTCCCAAAATATGTGTTTTCATAATACATTAAGTTTACCTTAAGGTAAACTTTGTGTCAAACGCTTAACTGTGGATATTCTATTCTCTTTATCTTATTTGCTGGCATGGATTTTATTTTATCACATCCTTACGCCCCATGACACTTTTTATACTTTTTGCCGCTACCACAGGGGCAGGGGTCATTGCGCCCAATCCTATTGGACTTAGAATTTTCAATTTTAAATTTTAAATTTTCAGTTTTTTTTGAATTTTGACCGATTATATTTTGAGGCACAGCAACCTTAAAAATCGTCATCGCTACCCGCGCCTCAAAATCTAAAAGAAAACTTTTAAACAATCTCTGGCTTTCATTTTTATATTCAACTATAGGGTCTCTTTGGCCATACGCCCTAAGCCGCACGCTGTCGCGCAAGTATTCCATATCTTCCAAATGATTCGTCCAAAGGTTATCCAAAATATTAAGCATTATCATTTTTTCAATTTGCCTCATTATCTCCGCTCCGATTTCTTTTTCTTTAAGATTATAAATTTCTTCGGCTAAATTTTGATAATAACCGATAATTTTTTGCCGGTCGCTGTTTACCATTAAAAATTCCTTATTTTCATCACTTAAAGGAAAAAGTGTTTTAAGATTTTCAAAGATTTCTTCCCTGTCCCATTGTTTCCCGTCGCTTTCCGCGGTATGAAAATTAATTATATTCCCTACTTGGTTTTTAATAAGCTTGATTATTTCCTGCCTGCCGGCAGGCATGGCTTCCCGAGGCGCGCCGGATAAAATATCGCGACGTTTTTTATAAACCAGGATACGATGCTGGTTCATCACGTCGTCGTACTCTAAAACAAATTTTCTGGCGTCAAAATTAAAGCCTTCTATTTTGGTTTGGGCTGATTCAAGGGCCTTGGAAATCAAACCCGCTTCAATCGGCTGATCTTCCGGTATATTAAGCGTTTCCATAAGGCCTTTAATTCGCGCCCCGCCAAAAACTTGAAGCAAACTATCTTCCAAAGACACAAAAAATTGCGATGAACCAGGATCGCCCTGGCGACCGCTACGTCCTCTTAACTGATTATCAATCCGCCGCGCCTCGTGCCTTTCCGTCCCGATAACATGAAGGCCGCCAAGCTCCTTAACCCTTTGGGCTTCCTCAGGGTTTGGTGGATTACCACCGAGAATAATATCAACGCCGCGGCCAGCCATGTTGGTGGCTACCGTAACCGCTTTAAGCCGTCCGGCTTGAGCGTGAATTGTTGCCTCCCTTTCGTGCTGTTTGGCGTTTAGCACTTCATGTTTAATGCCTTCCCGCAAAAGTAGCTGGGAAATTTTTTCATTATTCTCAATGGAAATAGTGCCTATTAAAACCGGCTGGCCGACTTCGTAGCGATTTTTAACATCCGCTACAACAGCATTTAATTTTGCGTTTTCGGTTTTATAAATCCGGTCAGATAAAGTTTTACGGATCATCGGTTTATTGGTTGGCACAATAACGACTCCGAGTTTATAAACCTTGTGAAATTCTTCGGCTGAAGTGGCCGCCGTTCCCGTCATACCTGATAATTTGTTGTAGAGACGGAAAAAATTCTGAAAAGTAATGGTAGCCAAAGTTTTTGACTCCTGCTGAACCTTGACGCCTTCCTTAGCTTCAATGGCCTGATGCAATCCTTCTGAATAACGGCGTCCCGTTAAAAGCCGGCCGGTAAATTCATCAACGATAATTATCTCTCCGTTCCCGCCCGCATCGCCTTGCGAAGCATGGCGGGCAGGTTTTACAACATAGTCCTTGTCTTTATGAAATAAGGCCTGGGCTTTTAACGCGGTCTCAAGATGATGGACGTAGCGCGCTCCTTTTTCATCGTAAATATTTCCGATTCCGAGTATATTCTCAACCTTATTTAATCCCGCGTCGTTGATAACGGCGGTTCGCATTTTTAAGTCAACATTGTAATCTTCGTTTTCTTTAAGACGCGGCACAATGCGGGAAAATGTTTCATACAGCTTCGGCGACTCGGCATCGGGCATTGAAATAATCAAGGGCGTCCGCGCTTCATCAATTAAAATACTGTCAACTTCGTCAACAATCGCAAAATGTCTTTCCGGACTGATGATTTGCGATATATCACCAACTATATTATCACGTAAATAATCAAAACCGAATTCGGTATTGGTGCCATAAACCACATCGCAACTATAAACATCTAATTTTCCTGCCGGCCGCAAAAATTCATGAATTATTTTAAAACCTCCGGTTTCATCGCGAGCTTTGTCTTGTTCTTTCTCCGTATGAGCCGGATCGTATATAAAGCTCCCGTCTGAATTAATACATCCTACTGACAAACCCAAAAAATCATAAATTTGCCCCATCCACGCCGTGTCGCGCCTTGCCAGATAATCGTTAACGGTAATAATATGAACGTTGTTTTTTAAAGCGTTTAAATATACCGGCAAAGTAGCGGTTAAAGTTTTGCCTTCGCCGGTTGCCATTTGGGCGATTTTCCCCTGATGAAGCGCCAGGCCGCCGATAAGCTGCA
>Ga0209210_1001393_pt1 | contig 20370 bp, 23 predicted proteins | sample RifGroA1_FD_183991 | JGI IMG/M metagenome (GOLD analysis project Ga0209210, IMG submission 183991) | Contaminated groundwater microbial communities from Rifle, Colorado, USA - Rifle Groundwater A1 (SPAdes) (version 2) | ecosystem: Environmental > Aquatic > Deep subsurface > Groundwater >...
AGGCTGGTGTTTTTGGAACTGCTCAAGTTTATGAAGATAATAGAGATGTTGAATTTATAGAACTTTCGTTTGTTACTACAGGAGCTGATTCTACAGCTAAAGTTATTGAACAACTTAATTTACAAATACAGGATTTACAAATTAAGTTAAATAAAATAGCTATTATAGAAGTCGAAAAAGAAGATGTTAGAAATAATATCAAAGAAGCAAAATATGAACTTTCAGATCAAGAGGGAGATTATAAGGTTACTTATGATAATGGTAATATAATTGGATATTATCAGGGTAAAGTTGTAAAGAACTGGCCTATTTCTTCCAGGGAGATGGGGACAAGAGATAAGAGAGAATTAACCCATAGAATGAGTGAATCAGTTTTAGGAGAATATCTTAATAAACTTAAAAGAATAAACAAAGGAGAAGATGAAGTAGGTTTTAAAGATGCAGAATTAAAGGAGTTAAAAAAGGCTATTTTAAGAGAAATGATTAAAAAGGGTATTGTTTCCGAGACCTTGGAAAATTTAATTAGTGATGAAATTGAAGCTATTAAAGATTATCAGAGGTCAATAGATCAAGAAGATTCCAATGAAATAAAATCAGATCTTAGTGAAATAGAAAACGATGAAAAAGATCATCTAGAGGAATTAAATAAAATGCATCAGGATACTGAAGGATATACTCCAAAACTACCAGAAAGACAATCCAAGATAAAAAAAGCAAGTGATGGTTTTATTGAAAATACAGGAAATAAACTAGAAGGTAATACAGAAGAAGTTAAAAATTATCTTAATAGTGTCAGTAATGACAAAATGTTTTATGATATAGTTGATGAGGTAGTTACTTTATTTTATATTCTTACAGAAATAAATCCAAAAGATATGGGATATTATAATAATATATTTAGGGATATTATAGGAGGATATGAATTAACAGATCTTGGTAAGGAAACTTCTAGTTTTCCGGAAGGTACTTTAGGAGTTAAATATGTTTTTGATGCTATGGATATTAAATCTGTACAAGAAGAAGTTAATTTATTTATTGAAGATGTTTTAGATATAAATTATAGTATTCAAGAAGAAGTAGATAGAGAAAAAGTGTTAGCTAGAAAAAAAAATAAATTCTTAAAAAGAAAATCTGAATCATCTTTTCCGGGAGGAATGACAGATCTTAATTCTCCTGGTAATTCTCCAACAATAGAACAAATAACTCAAGGAAGAACTGATTCTAGTAGTTATAGCGTTACAAACCAGGAAGAGTTCTCAAATAGTGGTCAAGAAGATAGGACAAATAGAATGTATAAAAGAAAACAAAGACAAAGAAGATGTATTGAACCTAAGGCTAATCTAAATAAAAAAGCTTCTTATATAACTACTCATGTATTTAAAAAATCAGAATTAGAACTTCCTGAGCCAATTCTTTCTAGTTATTATGAAAAAGGATGGTATAAAGATTTATTACATAGATCTATATTAAAAAAACTAAGACAAGAAGTTTATTCTAATAGAGTACATTTAAATGATTTTACAATATATAGAGTTTGGGAATCTCCAAAAGATGTAAGAGTAGATGTGTTAGAATGGGGAGGAAGAAACGAAGATGATATATTGTTTAGACAAAAAGATTATGGTAATTTAGATAAAAGAGCTAATTTAAAAATAAAATCTTATAGAAATAGATATGTTAATTTAGAACCAAAAACTGGAGATACAGTTTTATGTCCATTGGAAAACATGATGAGAACAAGATTATGTTCTACTTGTAATTATGCTGGTAATCCTACAACTTATAGTAAACAAGGTTTTGTAGAATGTCATTTTGATGAGGGCGACACCTGGTTATATAAAATAGCTAAGAAAAAAGATAAAGAACCAGAAGAAAATAAACCAAAAATGTTTTTAGTATCAACTTTAGATAATGAAGAGAAGATGTATTTAATGGGAGAATTTGTTGATATAAAAAATATTAAATATGATGATATAGAACAAGAGTTTGATAAGTTTGTTGATAAAGAATTGAAGAATAATAGAGAATTAGTGGAGATTGCTAGATTATATGGTTATAGTCCTATGTATGGATGAGTTTTTATTAAAAATTAGTAGAAAAATTTATTATTTTAGTATAATATAATGAAACACTATCGGAGGATTATTTATGAAAAGAATTAAAGTACAAGATAGAACTGTGAATAAAAAAGCATCTACAGGTCCTTATGATCGTCCACATCCATATAGAGATAGCGATTATGCAGATAATGATCTTGGAGATTCTGATGAACTTGGCGATTATGCTGAAAATGCAGTACTTACAGATGGTACTGAAGTTTTTGATGAAGCTCTTATGTCAGAAGAAGATTTTAGGGAAGCTAATCGAGAAGCAAGAAGAGAATCAGGTGGAAACTTATATTGGTCATGGTCTTCAGGTATGTATAATAGAGAGAGACCATCTTTGGATGAATTTGCTAAAAGGAAGATAGAAAGAATGAAAAGAATTGCTAGATTAAAAAGATTATCCAAGGAAGAAGATCCTAAGAGGGTTTCTGATTTAGTTGATCCTAATAAAGTTAGAGATAAATCTCAAATAGGTGGAATAGTTAGAAAACTTATGAAGGATAAAATGGGAGCTAATCCAGACATTATACCTTCTAAGGATATTTTACCTGAATCAAGATTAAGACAGAGAAGGTTAGCTAAAATTAGAGATATAATGAAAATAAAATCCTTGGAAAATAATTATGAATTGAGGGATAAAAAAATGAACCGAGCGACAAGAGAACTTAGATTAGCTAAAATTAAGAGAAATATTGAAAACAGATCAAAAATGAATAGATTATCTGATTTAGACTTTATGGTTGATAGGGTTGAAAGCGAAATAGATAATACTGAAAAGGTTTTAGAATCTATAGAAAGCGAAATACCATCTCTTGAGTCAAGCGTAGAATCAATGAGTGATTTAACTGCTAAAAGAAAACTAAATAGAGAGGTATATGCTTTAGAAAACAAATTAAAATCTTTTAAAAGATTAGCACTAAGACTTAAGAAACAGGCTGAAGATTTCAAATCTAGTCCAGATTCTTTTACAAGAAAAGATATGGGAGATTTTAAAGATAGGTCTAAAGTTTTATCTACCGAAACTGATAATATGAACAAATCAGTAGATACTATGAAAAAGACTTTTCCTGAGAAAAAAGAAGAGCCAAAAAAAGAAAATGATGATTTTAAGAAAACTGAAGATAAGAAAGAAGATCCAAGCAAAAAGAGTATGGATCTTAGCGATGAAGAGAAAAAAATTATTGATCTTGTGAGAAAAGATAAAGAAGTTAAAGATATTATTATGGAGCTAGTTGAAGATAAAAAGGGAGAACCTAAAAAGGAAGAAAAGAAAGAGGAACCTAAAAAAGATTTTCCTCCTAAAAAAGAGGAAGAAAAAGAAGATAAATTTGCAAGATTAGATCATAAAGCTGATGTTACGGAACAATATCAGTCAGCTTATCCTTATGATAAAAATCCTCAAGAAATAGTTACTAAAAAACAAAAACTACCTACTGATCCAGATCCAGTAGATATGCAGGTTCAATATAAATCTTCTGAACCAGATAAATATTATGAAAAAGAAACAGGACCTGGAGAGGATCAAAGAGAAGAAGGTTTTGACAGAAATAGAAAAGGATTAGGGAATGAAGTAGATAAGAAAAGATCAATAGGTCTAGAAGCTAAAACTAAAAAAATCGAGTTACTATTAGATCAAATGGTTTCTAAAAATATGATATCTAATGAAGCTCAATACAATAAACAGTTTGGGGAACTAATAGGAATGTCTAATGAAGATGTTGATAGTTTCGAGAAAACAATTTTAGGACTAGGTGGAAAATTTGGAAGTAGAAAAGTTTCTAAAATTGAGAACGAAGGAATAAAAAGACCTATAATGTTGACAGGCGAAGCCAAAGGAGATATTTTAGATAAGCTTGCAGGCTTAAGCTGGACAAATGAAAAAGAAGAAGCTAAAAAGAAAGCTGATGAAATACCTGAATAATTATTACCAGGATAATAAAGACTCTCGTTTAAAAGCGAGAGTTTTTTTATTTTAAAAAATTTTCAAAAAAATGGTAGAAAATGTGTAAACATCAGTATAATATAGATGAAGAACATATACCCCGCATGATATTTTTCAAAAATAATTTCAAAAATAAGTTTTTTATAATTGCTTAGGCAATATATTATAATAAAGGTAGGTGAAAATTTAATGGCAATTCAAGTGATGTATGAGGGAACACCTAGTGGTCTTTATAAGTTTGAGGATGGAGTAAACTTTGAAGCTGGTATGATAGCGATGCTTAAGGACGATGGATCTGGAGCTACTATTATAGGTCTATCAAACGGAACTAAGGTTTATGGTTTACTAGCTGATAGGAGAGGTTCTTCAGGAGCTCCTAGCAACTACAACCTATTAACTTTTTCTCAGGATGCTTCAGGTAATCCACTATTAGGTGACGAAAGCGCTTTTGGTCAGCCAGGATATGGTAATCCGTTGTCTTTAATCCCTTCGGGAACTATGAGAACAACTACTCTATTTCCAGACGAACCTACTGCGGCTAGAAGTTATACCACAGCTTATATTAGAGGCGGAGAGTTTTGGACAGATATTTTCCACGGTAACGGAACCTATTCAAGTCCAGTCGCTGCTTATACAGTAGGCGGAAATCTTTACAGCTCAGCTAATGGAGTTCTTACTCCCGATGCAGTTGTGAACGCGGTTTTAGTTGGCGTATGTACTAAAATACCTACAAGTAATTATTTATGGCTAGGTGTTAAACTAGTTAGTCATTAATTTAATTTTTATGAAACAGGAGGTGAAATAATGGAAAAGAACGCAATGACTGAAGAAATGAAAGGTCAAATAATTCAGGAAGCATTATCTACTGAAGAAGGTAGATTAGCTCTAGCTCAATCTATGGCTAATCCTATTCAGACTTCTTTACTATATCAATCTGTTGGTAGAAAATTGTTAGTTACTGATCCTATCCCACAGGGAGCTCTTCCAAGATATGAGAAAGATATTGATGTTCCAGCTACAGTTATATCTAAGAGAGGACAGGTTCCAGATGTTATTATAGAAGGAGAGGACTTTTTAGTCCCAACTTTTGAAATAGCTACTTATCCTCAAGTTAGACTTTCACAGATCAAGGCTAGAATGTTTAATATTATAGATAGAGCTCAGGTTAAAGCTAAAAACGAAATATCTATTAAAGAAGATACTGAAATTTTTAGAGCTATTGATGCAGCTGTCCCAGCTTCTGGAACAGATCCAATGTTTAACCATGTAATTAATTCAGTAGCTGCTGGTAGAGTACAGATAGCTGATCTTAATAGTGCATTTGCTAAGATAGAGAGACATAGATTAACTGTTAGTAAAGTTGTGATGAACTCACAAAGATTTGCTGATGTGAGAAACTTTGGATCTCCAACTTATGACTTTGTTACTCAGAGAGAGGTTCTTCTAACTGGAGTTTTTGGGAGACTATGGACATCTGATATTTTAATATCTAACATAGTTCCTGATAATAGTATCTATGTACTATCTCCAGCTGAATTTGTCGGAGTTATACCAGTAGTTCAGGAAATAACAGTTATACCTGCGGATAAACCATCTAGATTAAGATTAGGATGGGTTATCTTTGAACAGATAGGTATAGCGGTTGCTAACCCAAAAGGAATCGCCAAGATCGTAATTCAGTAAATACGATCTATTGTATTTTGTTTGAAAATCGGGGGAGATAATATCTCCCCCATAAATTTAACATCAGGAAGGAGAAATGTCAAATGGGAAAGTCTATTAAGAGAGTAGACGGGGATATTTTAATGTCAGATCCAACAGAAGAGAAAGTAAGACCAGTTAAAAAGGAGATTGAATCTTTACCAAAAGATAAAGAAACTAGCGATCTTACTGAAGAGATGATTAATAGTGTATGTATAGAAGAGGATTCAGTATTTGTACATAATATATCTAAAGGTACACTACATGTTGGTTTTGTTGATCCAAAAGATAAGCTCAAAGTATTAGAAATAGAACTTAATGATTACGTTTCAGTTTCTAAGAAACTTTTCAAAACATGTGAGCCTTTAAGAAAATGTTTAAAAAAGAATCTTATTACTATTATTTCTAAAGAAAGAGCAAAAAAACTAGATGATAGGAAAGCTTTAAGAGAAAAATCTAAAGAAGATAAAGATAAATCTCAAGAATCTACTACTCTTCCATATAAACAAGTTCTTAATTTAATAGATCAAAGTAATAATATTGAAGAGTTAGAAGAGTTAGCTGAAAACGAAACAAGAGATATTATTCTTAAAGCCATAGATGATAAGATAGATCAACTAGAAGGATTTGATTCAGAAGAATAATAATTTGTGAAGAACATCTAGAAGGAGATAGTAGATACTATCTCCTTTTTTGATTGAAAAGGTGAGATTTTTAGTATAATATAATGAATAACAATAAGGAGTTTTTTATGCCTCCAATCATATCTTTTACAGATAGTAATAATACTTCAATAACAAGTTTATCATTTGGTGGAATAGATGCCGGATCTACTTCTGATCCAATAGAGATTCATATATGGAATAATAAAGGTGGGACCCCAAATGTACCTAATACTACAAATACAAGAATAACCACAAAAACTTATAATGGTTTAGATACAGGAGATACAGTTCCTAATGGACAGGAAGTTGTCACTTATAAAATGATTCAGGTTAAAAACATATCATTATCTACTCCTGAAACTTTTTATACATCTATAGGAGGACCTGATAGTCATGCAATAGGTGCAAGTACATCTGAAATTATTGAGGGAGCATCTCCAGGTGGATTATGTGTATTACAAATTAGAGCAGAAATACCAACTAATGCAACATCTGGTAATATTCAATTTTTAATAAGAGTTTTATACCAATACGTATAAGGAGAAATATAAAATGGCGGCACCATTAATAACTTTTACAGATTCATCTTCGGCTACTTTATCTTCATTATCTTTTGGAACTGTTGATGCAGATTCAATATCTCCCGAAATAGATATTATGATATGGAATAATAAGGGAGGATTATCTACTGTATCGGATACTATATCTGCTACAATAACCACAAAAACTTATAATGGTTTAGATACAGGAGATACAGTTCCTAACGGACAAGAGATAGTTACTAATAAATCATTAGAGGTAAAAGTAACATCTTTGTCTGAAGTATCTTTTACAGCTATAGGGGGAGCAACAGTACATAGTATAGGTAGTAGTACGGGAGGATCAGGAATAATAGAAGGAGATATAGGGGGAAAATCATCTTTAATAACTACTAGGCTGAATATTCCAGCATCTGCTACATCTGGATTACAACAATTTTATACAAGAGTTTCTTATCTTTATGTCTAGAATAGAGGAGTTAGTTTATGCATTGGATAGTAGAGTATGATAATAATAAGATAGAAAGAGAAGTTTCAGAAAATAAAGAAATATCCTTTAACGATATATCTAAAAAAAATGTTAAAATTATATCTCTTGTAGGTAAAAAAGAAGTTTTTTATATAAACATCCCTTCAAGGTTAATTTACTTAAAAAATGGAATAAGGTCTAAAAGTTTATTTTTATCTGATATATGTGTTAATTTTTTAATATCTAATCATGAGGTATATCAATATAAAGAAGGATATACAGATTTAGTTTTTACTAGAAATAAAGGATTGGTATCATCTTATAATTCTGGTAATATTATTAGTTCTTATAACATTGGAGTTACATGGGGAGATTATGATATTCATGTAAAAGTGGATGGATCCTTTCCATATAATTCTTATTTATATTTCAAAGAAAAAGATAAAGTATTATATATGAATTCTTTATTAGAAGATTCAATAGGATGTACTTCTGTATATAAAGATATGGTAAGTACAATTACTATTAATAAGTAGGTGAATTTTGCCTCCTTTTCCAACTAGTGTTTATTTAGATTTGTCTTCAAATTCAACGATAAGACAAAATAATTATATTGATTTATTATCTGATGCTTTTATGAGAGCATTAGATCAAGATAATTTATTATCTCAAGTATATGTAACTCCTATTAAAGAAGACCTTCCAACTGAAGTTACAGTAACTAAGAGAAGTCAGTTGATTTGTTATGTAGAAATTAAACAAAATGATTATAATGATTTAGAAACTGATACAATAATTACTAAATTTTCTCAACTATTAACTGATGTAAATATAAAGAATTCATCTAAGCTTCTGACAGATGTATCTATAAGACAAACTAATAATGAAGATTTACTAACTGATACATCTATTACTTATTTCTCTCAATTATTATCAGAATCAATAATAAGACAAACAGGAATAGATGATTTATTAACTGATACAACTGTTAGAATAAGTGATATAGAAGAAGTATTAACCGATGTATTTGTAAAACTTTCATCAAAACTTTTGACAGATGTAAGTGTTAGAAGAGTTGATGAAGATGATCTTTTATCTGATGTTATAGTAAAGAAATTTTCACAATTGTTGTCAGATGTAGTAGTTAGACAGAGAGGATATGAAAACCTATTAACTACGACTATAATAACAAGAAGTAGTCTTAGAAACTTATTAAGTAATACGACTATTAATGCTTTTAGCGTTAAAGATTTAATAAGTAGGATGACAATAAAGCAAGTAAACTATAGTGATATAGTTGGAACTTTAACCATATATAAAAACTTTTTAGTTTCTTTATTAACTTCTTGTGTTATTAGAAGATCTAATTTTTATGCTATAATTACAGATGTTATTGTACCAACAAGAAAAAGCTCAGATGATGATATAGATCAATTTTTTAGAAATAGGCTAGATAGTAATGTTATTATATGGAATGAAAATGATCCACATATAGAAGATTTTGATATAGCTTTTGGGATAGCTAAAAATAAAGAATCATCAGATAGTTTCAAATATAAATACCTAAAGTTTAAATTTTAAGGAGTAGATTCATGTATTTTAATGATAAGGAACTAGTTATCTGGGAAAGATACAAAGATACTATAAACGATGAAGATGATTATAATGCACTTAGTAGTGCAATAGGAGATACCTTACAGGATGATAACTTGATCGGAGAATATAGGTTTATTATAGACGAAAACACAGGAAAAAGTATAGGAGTAGATATAAATAGAGATACTAGTGTATTTTTACAAGATGCTGTTAATTTGGGAATAACTGATAATGAATATATTGATAATAAATATATTGATAATAATATAGATGAAATATATAATGACTTGAAACAATATTTAGAAGATCAAATATTAATAGGATATGAAAATAATTTAAGAGATTATAGTACAGGAGATTATTATAAAAGAGCATTAAAAAGAAGATCTAAATTAAATATAAAATCATATGAAAATGAAAATATTATTGAATATCCAGAAGATAGAGGATTATATGTTCAAGAAACTATCAATACTATTGATAAAATAGATATAATGTTTCATAATATTAAAGAAAATAATAAAGTAGGAGAAGAAGATTTATATGATTTAGAATATAATTTAGAAATGTTGAAATTATTTTATAATAGATTAATTAATATGTTTGATAATAAGATAGTCGATTTAGAAGGAAAAAATAAATAATGTTTTATATATATCCAAATATAAATGATGTGAGATATAATAAAAGATTATCTGTACCAGAAGATGATATTACTATTATTAATAACAGTAATAAAGAAATAATATTAAAAAAAGAAATTGTTAGAAAAGGATATGAACTACAGATAGAAGATGATGAATCTTTATCTTTATTATTTTTAATTAGAGTTAATAACCTACAAGGTAAAAAACTATATGGAGCATTAACTGATTATGATGGAAATGGAATAGAAAATAAAAAAGTACAGTTATATAATATAGATAATAATTTAGTAAATGAAAACTATACTAGATCAGATGGTCTTTTTAAACTTTATATCCAAGATAGTTTTTATTATTTAAAAATTTGTGATATAATAGAAAATAAAATGTTGATTAAAATAAGGAATTATGAATAAACTATGGAAATAAAAAAATATACTAGAGGAAGTCAAGTAACCTTATGGCATAAATTTTTAATAAAAGGATCATTAATAGATCCTTTAAATCCTATTATAGATATAAGATATAATGGACAACCATATAGAATTATTGATCAATTAACTAGAATAGCTGTAGGATATTATTATTATAATATGGAATCCCTTGATATGGATGGCGGTATTTATGATATCTATTTTAAAGGAACTATAGACGGAAAAGATTATTCATATATGTATAGAATAGAAATAGTGGATAATATGGTTGTTTATGGTATTGGTCCAGAAAGTAAAAATATACCAAATACTAATAATATTCTTCCCTCAGATCCGATAAGTCGATTACGAATTGAACTTGGAGACGCTAGTATAGATCCAAGTAAGTGGGTTTTTTCAGATATCGAATTACAATTGTTTTTATCTGAAACTTTAGATGATATGAATGTTGCTCCTCCAAGAACTATTTATGTTTGGAGTGGCGTACCCGGATTGTGGATCCCAAACATTTTACTTGGATCTAAAGCAAGAGCGCTTCTTACCATGTCTATAAAAATTGCTGCCTCTCCGATATCATATAATGATAAAGGTGTGCAGATAAGTAAGTTGGCTCAGTTTAATAATTATAAATCACTTTATGAATCAATTTGGGCGATATATCGCGCAGAAAAGGATAGGATTAAAAGAACTAGTAATATGCCAGTTTCAGGATGGATCGTTTCCGCACAAAGTCCTTATCAAATTTTTCCTCCGTTGAGGGCGAGTGACCGCCGATTTTGGTAATGGTCATAAGGTTATTCAACATTTTGATTATTGATAATATCAGTAAAATATCAATACAGAGGAGATTAGAAAATAATATGAAATGTCTTCAGTGTGTAGAAGAGAATGGTTGTAGTGATGATTATAAAATAATTCATTATTCTCATTTAAGATATCATAATATGTCTTTAGTTGAATACAAGAAAAAATTTAATATAGAAAAAACTTTTGATCCAGAATATCAAAGTGAAGATAGGAGAAAACAAAGATCGGAAACACAAAAAAGAATATAAACAGGAGGATATATGTTCAAAATAATAGAAACCTATGAAATTATATCTCCAGAATCTGTAGAGGTTGGAGATGTAGAAGATTCTGGATTTGGGGAGACTTATGAACTAGATACTATGTATGAAGTTATTAGGTTTTTGGATGATAGAGGACCTTTTGAAACAGATTCTAGTTTTAGAGCAGGATTATGGTACACTAATTATGGAGATCAGGATTTTAGAACTGGTAGTTATGAAAATAAATCTTATCATTTAAGTGGATTTACTCCTGAACAAGAAAAAGAAATATTTGATGCATTAACAGGAAAAGAAGATATGGAACTTATTTTAGATAAGTATGAAAATGAGTATAATGAATATTATGATTCTAGTTATAACGAAATGGGAGAAAAGATAGCTAATTTTGAAAAGAGATCTGATTTAACAGGGTCAATAAGCTATGATAGTTTTATGGATGGAATTAATATTGCTGCAAATTTTACAAAACAGGCTTGTGATGCATTATACATATCTAGTAAATATGCTACAAAATTTTTGGATGAAAAAATAGTATGGGAAATGAGCGAGTATACTGCTCAAGATGTGTTAAAATGTTATAACAACTTGATAAATATTCAAATGATTTTAGCTGAGATATATATGTTTGAAAAATAAGATATAATGAATCCAAGAGGAGAATAGAATGGCTGTAGTTGGGAAATTTGGAATTTTATCTGAGGCTGTTAAAATAAAGAAATCTGATGGATCGGTAGTAGATCCTGCAGAAGAAACAACTTTACAATTAATATTAGATGCCATAAGCGAAAATAATGATTTATTGCAACAAATTTTAGATAAAATAAATATATGGGTAAATGGAGAAACTCCATTAACATTAGATAGGTTATTATATAATACTTATTATGAGTTTAATACAGGAACTACAAAAGTTTATAAGAATGGAATAAGGCAAAATGAAGGTATTGGTAATGATTATTTAGAAAATATAAATCATCAAAGTTTTACTTTTTCTGAGGAAAATTTAATTACGGATGTAATATTAGTGGATTATATCAAAGTATGAATATATTAGTTTTAAATACGGATCTAAATTCAGGATGTAGGTTTTATCGAGTTATACATCCTTTTAATCATTTAAGAGAGATAACTGGATGGAACATTGATATTGTAGATAGTAATATTATAGATGGTAATATTGATGAAGAAGTTATAAAAGAAAGAGATTATATATATTGTTTCAGAGGCTTATCGTATGGGTTATATTCTCTACTAGTAAAGGCCAAGTCTAATGGAGTTAAAATTATCTATGAAATAGACGACCTTTATCATGATATACCTAAATATAACATATCTCATAATTTTTGGAGCGATTCTAGTTTAAGAAATGTAGAAGAATTTATGAAGATAGCTGATAAAGTTGTTGTAACAACTAAAAGTTTAAAAAATTATTATTTAAGATTTAATAGTAATATAGTGGTTATAGATAACTATATAAATAAAGATTTTATACCTAAAAAGAAATATAATAAAACTAAAATTTTTAGAATAGGGTGGGCAGGATCGACCAGTCATGATGCAGATATAGATATGATAGTTGATCCAGTGACTAGATTTATTAATGAAAGTAATTCAAAACTAGTTTTTGTAGGTGGTGACTATAGAAGATATTTTATAGAAATACCTTATAATAAAATGGAGTTTATTAAAGGAACTTTTAAATCTATTTTACAAGAAAACGAAGATATAGTAAAAAATTATTATAGTATATTAGCTTCTTCTCGAATAGATATAGGTATTGCTCCCCTGAAAGATATATTTTTTAATCAATGCAGAAGTAGTATAAAACTAAAAGAGTATACATCTTTAAAAATACCTTTTTTGGCTAGTAATTTGCCTGAATATAATAAATTTTGTAAAAATATAAAGGTTGGTAATATATGCTTATTTAGAAACAATGAAGATCTTTATAGAAAATTAAAATTATTTTATAAATATCCTAAATTATTAGATAGTATTAGTAATCAAATAAATCAAGATATATATTATAATGATAGTAGGATAAAATTATTTGATTTTTAGTATAATGTATAATGAATAGCTGAGTTGAGTTAATAAATTAAGGAGGAAAACAATGGGATTAACAAAAATAAATAGATCTCAAGCATTAGTTACTGATTTTGTATTTTTAACACCTACAGCTCAGCAAACTGGAAATATTAATATTAGTGGTAATATAACAGCTACAAATATTAACGCTACTGGAGGATTGTCTGTAACTGGAACTCTTAATGCTAAAGGTGATACTATAATAGGAGATTTAAGTACAGATACTCTAGAGGTAAGCGCTAGTTCTAATTTTAGAGCTCCTGTAGTTTTTTATAATGATGTAACATTATCTGGAACTGGTTCTGATTTTATTATAGGCGGAGACTTGACAGTTAATGGATCAATTGTTAATCTTATTAGAGGGGAAGAATTTATCGCTACAGGATCAACTGGTGGAGAATCATTTAATTTAACTTTTGATTTTGATGCGGGTCAAACTAGTGTATATAAAAACGGATTAAGACAATCTTTTACTATTGGTCCATCTACTGCTTATGATTATTATGATAATCCTCCATCAGCTGGAATAATATTTAATGGTCCGACAATAGCGGGAGATATAGTAATTGTTGATTATTTCAAATCAACTTCTTAATAAAAAGATGAGTATAGGGAAACAATGGAGAAAAATAACTTTGATCATATTTTAAAAGAGCAAAAGATAAGAAAAAAACAGAAAGAGATCCTTTATAGGGATATTCTTTCTTTGGTCTCTGGAAAAAATATTCAAGATGTAAAAGAGGTTTTAATCGAGGCTAGAGATTTTGTAGTGAAACAAGAAGCTACTATTGCTTTAAAAAATAGTATATCTGAACTAAATGCTGTAAATGTTCCAGAGTTTTGTATAGAGGAATAAAATGTTTAATTTCATCAAAAGGTCGATTAATTGGGTTAGAAATATATTTTCTAAAAATATAGAAGATAAAGGTATAACTCAAATTAATAGTTATCAGATAGATTGGGGAACAGGAATAGGACAAGTTTCCGCATCTGATATACCAGAGGAAATAGTAGGTTCTCCTACTCTTTATACTGTAAATGATGATTTTATAACAAGAGGATCATCTGGTGTAAAAGATGGAACTTTAACCTATGTTACTGTTGGATCTACAGCAGTAAAGATAAGCGTAGTTACTGGAGAGGGGTACATAAGAACGAGTAATGATCAGCAGGGAGCTTTGGTACATTGTAAATGGGATGCTTCTGTTGATTTATACACGTTCTCTGCTCCTGCATCTGGGTTCGAAAATATTATTTTCATCGGAATTGAGTATAGTGGTGGGGCGGTTTATGCTGTAACAAAAGCATCTTTTTCGGATTGGAATTGGTATAGTAATTTTCCTCTTGCTCGTTGTTCTTATGATGGAACAACAATGCGTATATTAAATGCGTATGCGCATTCTGAGGACGTATCTAATTTAACTTGTCAATGGATGAGATTAACACACCCATTTATCCGAGAAGAGGCTCCGGAAGGAACTGGAGGATTAGAATTATCTGTTTCCTTACGTGCTTTATCAATGACTGGTGGTAAGATATGGCATGGTTTTAATAATTATATTATTGTTTCATTATCAAGCGGAGTGGCGTTTGATACTCATTATCGAAGATTAGGTGGAGGATTTAATTCTACTATTGGAGTTACAGCTTTTCCTAATACTCAGTGGGATGATGGATCTGGAACTCTTCAAGATTTAACAAATAATAGGTATGGAGTCCTTTGGGTTTATCTTGATGTGTCAGATGGAACTTTAGATGTTATTTATGGTGCAATAAACGCCATATCTGTATCTAGTGCTCAGGAAGATACGTCACCAAGTATTCCTGGACATTTGCAATATCATGGAAGATTAATTGCTAGGATTATTTTCCAGAAATCAGGATCAACGGCTACTCTTGTTGAAAGTGCATGGAATTCAGAGTTTTCTGCAACAGCGGTAGGAAACCATAATTTAACAAGTGGTCTTCAGGGAGGAACAATAAATGAATATTATCATTTAACATCTACAGAATATAGTTCTTATAATCCTTCTGCTTGGAATGCAAAACTAGATCAAGTTATAGAAACAGATTTAAATTTTTCTGATATTACAACAGGAAACGCATCGGCATCCGAACATGGTCTTTTACCAAAATTATCTAATGTTGTAACAGAATTTTTCAATGGTCAGGGAGCATTTTCAACTCCTGTGGGTGGATCTGGATCTTCAATGACCAGATCAATTAATCAGGTAGGTCATGGGTTATCTTTGGGTAATATATTAAAATGTACAGGATCTGGAACTTATGGAAAAGCTCAGGCGGATACGGGAAGCAATGCTGAAGTTGTTGGTATGGCTTCTGCTATTGCCGGAGTAGATGATTTTACTATATTGTTTGGTGGATATGTTTCAGGATTAACATCTTTAAGTTTATCTGCTAATACGTTATATTTTTTAAGTCCATCAGTAGCGGGTGGTTTAACATCAACAGACCCACTGGATACAGGAGTAGTTGGACAAATATCTAAGCCTGTATTATTGATGGTTACAGTGGATGCTGGATATTTCTTTAACTTTCGTGGTGCAGAAGTTGGATCAATAATAGGATCTGGATCTTATCAGATAGATCAGACTCCAGATAATGGAACTTATTCTCTTTTATCTGGAACTGTTAATGGATCTAATAAAGTTTTCACAACTTCACAATCAAAATATGTTTCTGGAACTCTGCAAGTTTTTCTTAATGGACAAATGCAGGCGCAGGGGACAGGAGTTAATGATTGGGCTGAAACTACTCCTGGATCTGGAACTTTTACTTTTGTTACAGCTCCCATAACAAATGATATTATAACAGCATATTATCAATCTGTTGTTTCAACGGCTGGAAATGCACAAACTGTAAATGGATATACACATGATCAGAGTCTTTTGACCTCTGCAAGTCCTTCTTTCGTAGGAATAACTATCGCAGGAAATCCTTTTATTGGTAGAAACTTTTTGATTAATGGTGGTGGTATGGTTAATCAAAGAGTTTCTGATCATACATTAGTAAAAGATATTTATGGTATTTGTGCTGATAGATTTTATGGAATGTCAACTGGAACTGCTGTTTCTGCTGGAACACTGATTCAAGGATCTGGTATTCCTTGTGGGATTACTGGGTATGGTTTTCATTTTTATGCATTAACATTAACTGGAACTGGTATAGTTTATCTAAGATATAGAATGGAGTCTAAGGATGCTATTAAATTGAAAAATAAAATAGCTTCTTTTTCTTCAAAGGTTTATCAGGATACTGGAGGAGCGATAAATTATACTGTATATATCCGAAAAGCAAACGGATTAGATGAGTTTAGTACAGTAACAGCAATTTCAAATAGTGGATCGATTTCAGTTTTAGGTTCTACAGAAACTGATTTAAAGTATGAAAATATATCTATGGGTGATTGTTCAAATGGTGTAGAGATTGAAATAAAAGTAGAGTGTGGTGCAATAACCTTAAAAAACTTTTATTTTACAGAGTTACAATTTGAATTAGGGACAAAATCTACTGCTTTCGAGCCACGATCTTATGCTGAAGAGTTATCATTATGTCAGAGATATTATGAAAATAGTTGGGATGATGCGGTTCCTCCTGGTACTGCAACATATAATGGATTTATTATAAATGTTTTGGGTGCTCTTTTAAATGGACTACATCAACATAGTATTTCTTACAAAATAAAAAAAAGAATAGCAGTAACTCCTATTCTTTATGATTATGCAGGAAATATAAATAAAATATCTACTTTTGACGCTGCTGGAGCAAAAACAGATAATGCTGCTGGATCTGTAGGGATTGCAGGAGAATCCAGTTTTAGTTATACAATAACTGGAAATATTGCAGGAACAGGATGTCATTGGACAGCTAATGCAGAATTATAAAACAATAGGAGATAAGACATAGTGGCTGATAACAGAATTAACGCGAATCATGCTGATTCTACGATTCTAACCGGGGCTGACGTTCTCGCTCAATATCTCCTCCTCTGTGGCGTAGATTCTACCCGCAAGGTTCAAGAGGCGTCCGGAATAGCGACGGATGTAAGCGGGAATTTGATTCTCCCCGCCTCTGCTGGCTATAGAATGAAAAACCCTGCCGGAACCTTTTACTCAGAATTGAAATCCGGGGCTGTTACAGCAAATAGATCCTGGACTCTGCCGCTTGTCGATGGATCTGCGAATCAAGTGTTGGCAACAAACGGATCTTTGGTTTTGTTTTTTACGACAGTTCCCGGAACGTGGGAGCCTATACTGGATTATTCTGTATCCGGAGCCGCTATTTCAAATTATGATTTCCCCGCAGTCAGTCTTACGAATTATTATGAATTTCGAATCTTCGCAGATATATACAATACCTCCGGGACGGGAAATCAATATCAATTATTTTTTGAAGCAGATTATACAAACACCAATTATTATTCACAAATCCATAATTCTTACGGAACTACAAATAGCACGAGCCGACTCAATGAAAATACGATTGGATACATCGAATCGGGAGAATACGCATCATGGGATATTAAAAACATTAGGCGAAGGGCGGACGGAAAACCCTGGCTTGAATCTATACAAAACCGAAGAACAGCAGCCTCTAATATAATTCATTCTTCGGGTTTATTAATGAAAACTGCTTCGGTTGCGGACATCTCTGCCATTCGCTTTGCTTGTGATACAGCAAATGGGATCGGAATAGGCAGCCGATTGATTTTATTGGGATTAAAAAAATAGGAGAAGTAATTATGAAATGCCCATATTGTAAATCCTCAAGTCTTATAGAGGTTTTTAATCCCATTAGCGTGATTTGGAGAAATCACGATGAAGCGGGAAATATCTTCGAAGAGGGATTATTTTTTGGGGGTATCGAAGAGGTTTTACAAGAAGTGAATTTGAATAAACTCAAAGAACTTATAGCCGATCCTTCGAGTGCAAAAAAGTGCAAATGTAAAAACTGTCTAAAAAAATGGGGAGGAGAGTATGATAAAAATTTAAAAAAGTGGAACAAACTACAAGAAATATTTTAACTCCGCAGATTTGCGGAGGGATTGCCGGAATAAATTAAAGAGGTGTAGAAAATGCCAGTTACAGCATCAGATTTAAAATTATACCAGTCGGCAAATTAATTCATGCTGATATTTTTACACCCGGCGAAAGTTGGGCGTACGATGAAGAAAAATGGGGAAAGATTCTACCCAATTTTAATATGGAAATTACAAACAAGTGCAAAAACTGCGATAATATTTGGAAGAAATAAAATTCCTAGGTCTTTTGGAGTAGTTTAAAAATGGAGTAAAATTATGGGATATTCAAGATTACCTTCTGGAGTGTATGTACCTAATCCAGTAACCTCTAATGATGTTCTTGCTCAATACGCTATTTCTATGGGATCTGATGGCACGAGAAAAGTGCAGGATTCGGGCATTCTGACCGATGCAAGCGGGAATCTTCACCTGCCCGTCGGAGGAACAATACCTAAAATGGATTATCGAAAAATTCTCGATCAGACGCTTCATCAGATTTGCCTAAAAACGCTAACGACGGGAGATGCTAATGCAGCAAACTATCAGGGGGTAGCAACTGGTGGAGAAATAGTAGAATTGATTTATCTTCCGGATCATTTTATCGTTACCACGGCGGGGACGGGAGGAGGAACACAGGAGGTTCCAAGCGGATATAACCAACCGATAACGGCATTTCCGATGGGTTTAAATTGGACAAACGCCAATTTTGATAATACAGTGATAAACTGGTCGGGAATCACAAATTGGGGAGCAGGAAGATCCTGGCGATATACGCCTTTTTATTCTGCACACCAAGTTGGTGCAACCCCCGCCATGGGTTGGCAAATGAAACTTAATTCTGCAACTGCCGCCGCAAGAGGAAGGGCGGGGGCAGGAATTCAAAACCTTGCAAATTGGACGGGGAATGCGCAATGCCAGAGCTTCCCAACAATTATCGCGGTGGGCGTTCCTTTGTCGGCAAATATCAATCATTTAGATATTTTTTACGCACTGGCGAGGGTTCTCGATGCTGACGGAAATACGGATATTGTAGTCGGTGATTATGTTGTATTTGTTTCGGCACATTGCGTGAATAATGCTAACCCGCAAGCGGATACGCAACCCACAACAGCGGCACCTGGAGGAGAATCTGTAGGAACGGATATTTATATCGTTCCAGGATCGCTGTTGGCATAATTTAGGAGGATTTATTATGGTGATTTGTCCGATTTGCTACAGTGTCGAATTTCAAGAAATTACTATATTGAACATCGACAAAGCAAAAATAACAGACGATAAAGCGACCCTAAAGGATAATGGGAATTATAAAATAAAATTAAAATGTATTGGATGTAATAATACATTTACTGCGGACGATGCTAAAAAATTTAAAGAGAAATAATCTCCGTAAAGTTGCGGAGGGGTTGACGGAATAAATTAAAAGAAGATAATTAGATATGATAATAGATAACACTAATACATCTCAAATAATATTAGAAATATTATTAGAAGATTTTGATGGTAGTTTAAAAAATAATATAACTAGTGCTAAAGTTAGGGTATATTATATATTATCTAATCAAGAAGTAGATATATTGTATTCTATAGATTTATTAAATATAAGTACTGGAAAGTATAGATATGTATGGAATCCTGATAATATTAGTACAGGATATTATATAATTGAGTATACTATAATAGATGAAGATAGTATATCTGCTATATTTTTAGAAGATTTAATTATTAATGATATTTCAGATATAAGTACAATAAAAGATAATGTAGATATTATTAGAAAAATAGAAACCGGAAGATGGAAAATTCTCAACAATACAATGATATTTTATGATGATGATGGAACTACTCCATTTTTAACTTTTGACCTTAAAAATTCTAATGGAGTATCTTCTAATATAGATGTATTTGAGAGGGTACCTCAATAATGAGTTTACTAATAACCAGAGGTCTAGGAATATCATCTTCGGGAATAAGTATATCTGAATCAATATCTGGAATTGTTGAAGATATTGTTTTAATTTTTGGATTAGTTACTGAAATAGAAAATTTAACTGGAATAATTTCTACAGAAGAGGGAAG
>Ga0209210_1001395_pt1 | contig 20365 bp, 23 predicted proteins | sample RifGroA1_FD_183991 | JGI IMG/M metagenome (GOLD analysis project Ga0209210, IMG submission 183991) | Contaminated groundwater microbial communities from Rifle, Colorado, USA - Rifle Groundwater A1 (SPAdes) (version 2) | ecosystem: Environmental > Aquatic > Deep subsurface > Groundwater >...
CCGGTGCCTACGGCAACTGCTGTAGGAGTTGCAAGACCTAAAGCATCCGGGCAGGCAATTACAACAGTTGAAATAGCAAATGTTAAAGCAAACAGAAGAGGTTGACCAATAATAAGAAACCAGACTCCGAAAGTAATCAAGCCTCCGCCAACCGCAACAATTACTAGATATTGTGCGAATCTGTCTGCAATTCTTTGTCCCGGCGCTTTTGAGTTTTGGGCAATTTCGACAAGTTTGACGATTTGGGCAAGCGCTGTATCTTCGCCAACTTTTGTTGCCTTAAATCTTACCGCTCCAGACTGATTAATAGACCCGCCAATCACGTTATCGCCTTTTTTCTTGGCCACAGGAATTGACTCACCAGTAACCAGTGATTCATCGATTGCGGTTTCTCCTTCAATAATTACTCCGTCGACTGCAACTTTATCTCCTGGTTTTAAAATTACAATGTCACCGACTTTTACTTGTGCCGTTGGTATTTGCACCTCCTTACCTTTTCTCAAAACTCTTGCTTGTGGCGGGACCAAATTAAATAACGCCTGAAGAGCATCAGTTGTTCCACGGCGAGATTTCATTTCCATCCAGTGGCCAAAAAGCACAAACGTTGTTAGCATTGCAGCCGCTTCGTAGAAAGATTCCATACTCCCTAAAAGTGTTAGAACAACACTAAAAACATAGGCAGCTGTTATGCCTACGGCTATTAAAACTGCCATATTCAATGTTTTATTTTTTAAGGCAACGTACGATGAGTAAAGAAAAATCCATCCCGAATAAAAATAAAGGGGCGTTGCCAAAATAAACATAATCCAGGAAGCAGGTATAGGAGTCGGGAGCTGTATCCCAAGAATTTTCTCCCCAAGAGGCGAGTAGACAATTATGGGGATTGTGAGAATTAATGAAAAAAAGAATTTAAATTTTATATCCTCTTCCATTAGTTTTGCCATTTCCCTGCCGGCAATGCCTCCATGCTCCATACCCATTGTCATCGTCAACCCCATTTTGAATTTCTCCCAAAATGACATTTCGGCAACGGGTTTCATTTTGTGCTCTGCCATTTTGTGTTCTGCGTGATTTTCTGTTTGGCCCTTTGACGGCTCCAAATTTTTATCCCTCATAGCTTTAGCGACGAGGGACATTCCGCATTTTGGACACGACCCAGGTTTGTCGGATCTGACCTCGGGATGCATTGGGCAAGTGTAAATCTTCACTGTGCTACTATCTTTCATGAGCTAATTTTTCTTCCTGCTTTGGTGGACATAACGAATCTGCATAAGAACAGAAAACACAGCATTTTCCTTCTTTTGGCTTTAGCATTTCTCCACAGTTTGCACATTTATAGAAATGCTGGCATGCGTTTATTGGCATTGTGACTTTTTGCTTCGCTTGACACTCAGGACAAGTTAATGTTGCTTCCGTTTTAATATCATTTTGCATCTATTTCTCCTTTTTAGAATCCTCTTTTTTGACTAGTTCCATTCCACATTCTGGACATTTTCCAGGTTCGTCAGATTTAACTTCGGGGTGCATTGGGCATGTACAAGTGTCTTTTTTCATTTTTTACAATAATACAGCCTAATTGGCTACTTACAATCATCTATAGACTGCTTTTTATAATTAATGTTAAATTATTTTTTGGCGAATTGGTTATAGAACCAAGCAAATATGTAACCAACTAACCAAGCTCCAACTACGGCAGTAATAAGTCCAAGTAAAAAATTCCCTCTAGCACTTCCTGTCCAAATAAGGCTCAAATCAACTCCATGAAACCAACTCTGACTCACTACTTTGAAAAATCCAGGTAAAAGCACAACTAAAATGGAGCAAACTATATAGATGGCCCCAATCGTGATAGCTGCCGCATTGGCAAGAGCTTGTTCTTTCATGTTTTTCGCCTCCTTTCTAACGAACTTTATCACCTTTTTTCCAAAGCCAACGGACCAGCGCTATTAAAACAACAATAACCAGAATCCAGGTAACTATCCACAGTAGGCCAAAGATCCACAATGCACCAGAATTATTACCTGCCCATAACATCATTGGGTGATAATCCCGAAAATATCGATCATCAGCAGGTAATTTATCTGGAGACTCGGTTCCCCAACGTATCATATCGGCAAACATTTAAAGTCTCACCTACTTTCTGGCTTTTTCGAAAACATCGACAATTTCCTGAATTGATTTCTGCTGATCTTTACCGTGCATTGCGTGGGAAACATGTTCTTCCAAATGGCCTTTGAGGATGATATTGTCTATTGCGCGAAGGGCAGATTGTACAGCAAGCGACTGTTGCAAAATATCGATACAGTATTTTTCCTGTTCAACTTGTTTGATTACGTGATCCAAATGGCCCTTTGCGGATCTTAATCTTTTGAGGGCATTGGCCTTTACTGCCTTTTGCATATACATATCGTATCCTACCCTACTGGGGAGGGTTTGTCAATCCAGTAGAGTATCTTTCAGTCTCTTTGAGATTTTAGTGAAACTACTGAAAGTTCTTCTACTGGGTCAAGTCTATATTTCGGCTGACTCCTTAAGATATAATTTCAACGCTTCTTACTATGGTTAAAATTTATACAAAAACCGGAGATTCCGGCACTACTTCCCTGTTTGGAGGAAAAAGGCTCCCAAAAGATGATTTGAGAGTTGAGGCTTATGGAACCGTAGACGAGCTGAATTCCCTGCTTGGAGTAATAATTGCCGATTTAAATTATTCTTCGAGCGCAAGTCGAGAAGTTTCCCTTATTAAAAATTCTCCACAAGGTCGAATAATAAATAAGCTTTTAAGAATCCAGAAGGAACTTTTCGTCCTAGGTACGGATCTTGCATCGCCGAACAATCTCAAAATCAAGGGCCCGAGGGTTAAGAAGCCGTTTATAACAAAACTTGAGCAAGAAATTGACTCATGGGACAAAAATTTACCCAAGCTGCGCAACTTCATTTTGCCAGGCGGGTCCAAAATCGGCTCTCAGCTTCATTTTGCAAGAAGTATTGCCAGACGTGCGGAAAGGTCAATTACTTCTCTTTCTCAAAAAGAAAAAATCAATCGAAACGCCCAAGTTTACATCAACCGCCTCTCCGACTGGCTTTTTGTCCTGGCAAGATATATGAATAAGTTAGAGAATCAGAAAGAAAGTATTTGGAAAGGTAGAGGTTAGCTTGACAGGATTGACCCTGATAATTTTAAAAAGGAATGCTATCTTAGCGGAAAAATAGCTCCTTTTAAATTTCTCTCAAAAAAACTTAGGTGACCTGCTCCAGTCAAAATTAATATCGATCCATCTTCTATCATCATTTTATAAATATTCTCAAGCATCTTTCTCTGTCTTAATTTATCTTTTGGTCGATCAATAATTTTATTTTCCAACCTATCTATTTCTTTAATATGTTCATATTTTGATTTATTAAAGTCTTTCCATGTTAGTCCATATTTGTCGATTACACTGATTGCTTCTTTCTCAACTCTTTTTAATTCTCTCTTTGTAATTGCTTTCTTTACAACATCTAAGGGAGCATCAAATCCATCAGTCTTTCTTCCATGCTTGATCCCCCATTTATAGGCGAACTTCATCTCCTTGGGATATTTTCTGGTATTTTTAGTTTCTAAGTCCTTTCTCACTATTTCTACGAGTATCTGGACAGGATTTAGTTCTTCAAGAAGCGACTCTAACTCTTCCTGATGCTTGGGAAGCATATTATGCAGTGTTCCAATGATATAAATCTTTCTCATTTTTCATTTTTTAAGAAACGACCAACATAATACTGCAGGTAAATCAAAAATCCAAGTAAGTGAGTACAGGGTTTTAGTACAGAGTTGAACCCTGAGAATTTTAAAGTTGCTATCCCCCAAAACACTTTGTCATACTAGATGTAGTTTAAAATTTCAGGTAATTCTCGCACTCCTTCATCTTCACTAAAATGCCCTTTATTTTTCAAAACAACAATTTTCGGATTCAGTTTTTCTTTAAACATATCTACATTTTCTTTCAACGGTACCCACTGGTCGTTATCGGAAAATAGCGCAATAAAAGACTTTGCTTTATTTTTAACCTTACTAAAATCTATTGATGTCTCGAGCCAGGGTTTGGCAATTTTCCATTCATCGTCACTTGATAAATTTGCCAGTCTCACCCATGGAGCGACAAAAATAACTTTCGCTACCTTTTTGTCCTTATCTAGAGTTTCCAAAAACCTAAGAATTGTCTGGCAACCAATGCTGTGGCCAATCAAAACATCGCTTTTTTCTAATTTGCCAACTACCTCTTTTAATTTATTGACCCAAGGTTTGATTTTAGGGATGTCAGTATCCGGCATTTCGGGCACTGTTACCTCGTACCCTTTTCTTTTTAATTCATTAATAAGCCAGGGAATCCAATCCCCTTTTGGACTTCCATACCAGCCATGGATAATAAACACTCTCACACGAAAAGTATATCAAAATTGAATACGGACGATTATTGAACTATTGTTTTTGGGACTTGCTAGCAAAACGCATGTATAAACACTTTGCGTTTATTCCCTCTGGCCATTCTGGCCAATGGCGATAAAAAATCCCTTTCTTTTTATCTATTTTGAAACCCCACTTTTTATACAAATTTAGAGTTCTTCGATTATGGACATATGTGTCCAAAACAATATCTTTCCCTTGCGTAAATTTTAAAACCATTTTAAATAATTGTTTCCCGATACCCTTCCCTTGATATTCTGGAGCAACATAAAAACCTCTCAACTCGAACTCATCCCCGTGATCAATAATAGTCGCAGAACCAACTAAAGCGCCTCTTACGAAGCATAACCATGCCCTTTGTTTATCATTTTGTACAAGATTTGAGCAGAGATAAGCTTGGACTCGCTCTGTAGCAAAAATTTCCTTCGAAAAACAATCCGCAGTAAGCCCAATGCTCTCATCTGTATAAGCCTCCTGATAAGTTCTTTGAAGCAAATCTGTGTAATGTTCCAAATCACTACTTTTAGCAAGTCTTAGTGAGATGTCTATAACTGCTTGTTTAGTCTTAATAGCTCTTTCTCTAGTTTTCACTGGAAAAGTATATCAAAAATAGAGGGAGTGATTTTCGGACTAGCTCAGCTGCACTTGCTCCAGCCACAGGTGGGGTTGATGCATTGGCGGCAGCCTTCGGCGTAGACAACCGGACTTCCGCAATCCGGACAAATTGTAAATTTGTTTTCCAACAACGCCTCTTCCGAATGGACAGTACCCTTGCCAAAAACAGGCGTAATCGCAGGAGGTGTAAGGTTCATTTGTACTGCCTTTGAGGATCCATTGGTGTTTGTACTGACTTGGGCAGACTGGCCGTTTGTCGTCTTGCCGTTTGTCTTTCCGTTTGCATAACTTTGAGATTCACCATTGGTCTTCAATTCCTGTTGAGCCGGTTTAAGCTCTTGATTCTGCTGATCTTCTTCAACAATCGGCAGCTGCAGCTGCTTGGACTTGGCAATTTCAAGAAGCGATTTACCGACAGCATCAAATGCCGAAAGCACACTGGTGGCGCCCATTCCATATGGAGTTCCGCAGGAAATGCCAACCAGGTCGGTTGCAATTTCCTCAAGAGATGCGCCGTACTTTAGGGCACGCGATGCCAGCCTTCCGGTTACTTCGGCTGCCCCTGCCACATAGCCGCCGGTTTTGCCGATATTTATAAATACCTCAACCGGCGTTGCGTCCGCTTCACGAAATACAGAAGTGTAAACCCAGCCCACATCGGCTTTTTTTCTAACCCGCATTCCCCATGCTTCCTGCGGGGTCGGTCTTTTCTGGGGAAGCGGAACCACCTTTCCCCTCTCATCAAACCTGACACCTGCCAACTGGTCATAATAAGATTTGTCTTTTTTAACTTCCAAAACCTGTTTTACCCTGGATTCGTCACGGTAAATGGTAATCATATGACAGCCAAGCTCATATGTTAACCAGTAAGCCTGACGGACATCGTCAACCGTTGCTTTATTTTTGAAATTGATTGTTTTTGAAATTCCGTTATCGGTATATTTTTGGAAAGCTGCCTGCATCCTCACATGATCGGAAGGCGCAATGTCGCCGGCAACCACAAAAACCTCTTTTAACTTTTCGGGAATCTCTACAAGGTTCTGGGCAGACCCCTTATTATTTTCAATCTTTTCCAAAAGTTCCTCGGAATAAATTCCCTCTTCTTTTAATGCTTCCAAGAAGTAGGGATTGGTGTTAAAAAGCCTTTTGCCCTCGATGGTATTTTTGGCAAAGGCCAGGGCAAAATGGGGTTCGATTCCGCTCGAGCAGTCGGCAAGCATCGAAATTGTACCGGTCGGGGCAATGGTTGTTCTGGCGCCGTTTCGGGGCTTGATGCCGTTCTTCTTGTCGTAAATTGAGCCTTTGAAGGCCGGAAAAACTCCGCGCACCTTGGCCAGATCACAGCTGGCGTTATCTGCCTCTTTTTGTACAAAACCCATCACCTTTTGGGCCAAATCAAAACCTTCTTTGGTGTTATAGGCAACTCCAAGTTTTACCAGCATATCCGCCCAGCCCATCACGCCAAGCCCGACTCTTCTGATCAGGGAAGTCATCCTGTCAATCTCCTCGACCGGATACTGGTTCATGTCCAAAACGTTGTCTAAAAAATGAATGGCCGTATGCACTGTTTCCTTCAGGCTTTGCCAGTCGATTCTTTTGTCTGTCTGTTCTGCCTCGGTACTCTCTTCGATCCTTCGGCTCCGCTCAGGATCTTCGACACTTCGACCCTGCTCCGTATCTACGACACTTCGAGTTCCCTCAGTGTTTTCAACAAATTTGGCAAGATTGACAGACCCTAAAGTGCAGGCATCGTAGGGCAAAAGCGGCTGTTCTGCGCAAGGATTAGTGGCCTCAATCTGGCCGATTTTTGGCGTGGGATTTGCGCGGCCGCTGTTTATTCTGTCTACCAAAATCATCCCCGGATCGCCGTACTGCCAGGCAAGCTGGGTTATCAAATCAAAAACTTTTTGGGCATTAAGCCTGTCTGTGACTTTGCCGGTTCTTGGATTTACCAGATCGTAGCCTTCCCCTTCCTGTTTTGCACGGCACACTTCATAGAGTTTGGAAACAGCCTCTTCCAACCTTACGTTTTTAAGATCAAGATCACGAATGGCATGGGCCTCTTTAACCTCCTCGATAATCGGCATAAAATCAATTTCGGAATCAACATACTTTGAATCCTCCTTGACCTTCTCCATAAACTCTTCGGTTACTGTTGTTGAGATATTGAAATTGGTCAGTGAAAATTCATCGACTTTGTGGACCGCAAAACGCAAAATATCAGGGTGGGTGTAATGCAAAATCCCCATATTGGCACCGCGGCGTACACCCCCTTGCCTAATCTGGCTGCAGACATCGTTGTATGCCTGCATAAAGGCAACCGGCCCTGTGGATTTGCCTTTGGAGGTTCCGATGATATCGTCTTTGGGGCGAAGATGGGAAAAAGAAAAACCAGTTCCGCCTGCCATCTTGTGGATCATAGCCATATTGGACATGGTTTTTAAAATCGATTCCATGTCGTCCTCAACCGGCAGCACAAAACAGGCAGAAAGCGATTGGCCGATTTTGCCCGAATTAACCATTGTGGGGGTATTGGGTATGAATTTCTGGGCGGCCATGAGCTTGTAAAATTCTTTTGCCGATTTTAAGTGGGACTTTTTGTTATAAATTGTGTCGTCGGCTGCCGCAATGTAGTAGGCAATTCTCCAAAACATTTCTTTCGGCGACTCCTTGGGTTCACCTTTTTCATCGCGGAATGCATATCGGGTTTTGGCAATGTAGACGGCATTTTCCGACAAATTAGGTTCAGGAAGATCCTTCGGGGGCTTGGGGATTTTGCGGCCTAAAACTCTTGCTTTGTCGCGGATCCTGTCTCGTGTATCTACTTTGGATAATATTTTTTGCAGCTTGTTCATTTTGATTTAAACCGCTTTGAAAGCATTGCCAGTTCTTTTTCAAAATCCGAAAGGTCTGCAAATTGCCGATAAACAGATGCAAACCTTATATAGGCAATCTCGTCTAATTTTTTTAATCTTCTGATTACCAGCTCCCCGATTTTTTTACTAGAAACTTCGTTTGCGTTTTTCTTCCTAAGATCTGCTTCAACGTGGTCAAGAATCTTTTCTACTTCTTGTGCCGAAATCGGTCTCTTTTCGCAGGCCTTTATGATTCCGCCCCGAAGTTTTACCCTGTCAAAAACTTCTCTTTTGCCGTCTTTTTTAATAACCAAAAGGTCAAGTGTCTGGACCCTTTCAAAGGTTGTAAATCTGCGTGCGCATTTCAGGCATTCACGTCTTCTTCTGGTTGTTTTGCCGTCGGTTCCCTCTCTTTTGTCGACAACTTTTGTTTCCTGATGCGCGCAAAAAGGACAAATCACATGCTTCCCCTTGGATTTTAATGCAAACTTTTTAAAACTGCCCTATGTCTTGAAAATTATCGATCTTGCGTGCAGGCCTGATGTTTCACGCTTATCTAAAAGGCACAATATATTGTGGTCTAATTCCATTAGAGTCCCATTTATTGCGCTTGTCAATACCCCAATTTTAGGTTATTGGGCACTTAGGTAATTGGGATAACATGGAGATTATATTCCGAAAAAAACCCGAATGTCAAACGACCGACTTTGTTTAATTTACAAAACCCAATAGGTCTTTGCTCTCTGTGGACATTTCGGCAGGACTCCAGGGAGGTTCGAAGGTAAGCTCCACAGAAACATCTTTAACACCTTTTAGGGTTTTGAGCTTGTCTGTGATGTCCCTGACAAAATAAGAATCCAGGGGGCAGCCGGGCGTTGTCAAGGTCATCAGGACATTGACTCTGGAATCGTCAATCCCAACCGAATAAATAAGACCCAGATCAACAATGTTTATGCCAAGCTCGGGATCGATGCAGTTTCTTAACTTTTCGATAACTTGTCTTTCGTCAACCACGCTTTAATCCTAACGCGAACACCATACTAAGTCAATTCCGCCCGGTTTGTTGACTTAGGTACATCGTTGATCTATGCTTTCAATTAACCTAGTAATATCCGCAAAGGAGGTGACTAATGGACCAGAAAAAAGCTGTTTCCTTCCTGACGTTTTGGGTAGTAAATACCGTCGTTCTTCTTGTCGCAAACTCAATTTTTGGCGGTAATGTCGTAGTCGGTAATCAATCAATTTCAACCGGGCTTTCGGCTATTTTTGCCGGATTAGTCTTAACCGCACTTATTCCCCTTGCGCCAAAAGCGGTTGAACAAACAGGGTACAAAATCAAAAACCAAAACGTCTGGCCCGCTATATTTTTAGCATCAAACATTGTCGTTTTATGGATATTAAAAAGACTGGCAATGGTAACCGGTTTTGGAATTTCAAGCATTTTATGGGTACTTATTCTTGCAATTGTTATAACCTTTGTTGAGCTTGCGGTTGCCAAAACTACGGGAGCGATGGAAGAAGACAAAAAACAATCAAAGAGCAAGAGTTGAGTTGTAAATTTGCTCAAGTATAAATTTTATACTCAAGCCTTTTTAATCTCTAGTGATCAAATCCGACAAATCCAAACTCCGGAAAATTTTCCAAAAAAGGAGACTCCTGTTAACTCCGGCCGAAATTAGGCAAATGAACCGAAACATTTGCAAAAGAATCCTCAGTTTAGAGAGTATATCCGATAAAAAAATCGCTGCCTGTTATCTTGCCATCAATAACGAACCGGATATTAAAACAGTTATTGATCAGCTGATAAAAAATAAGAAGACAGTTGCAGTTTGCGCATTTTTCAAAAAATTAAATGAGTATAAACTTGTTAAATTATCCAATTTGGAAAACCTAAAAATCGGCCCTTACCAAATCCCCCAGCCTTCTACACTAACACTAATTGATCCAAAAGATATTGATTTGGCCTTTATTCCGGGCCTTGCCTTTTCTGAAGACGGCCTAAGACTCGGTTACGGAAAAGGAGTATACGACAGACTACTTACAAATACAAAAGCGTTAAAATTCGGCGTTTGTTTTGATTTCCAAATAATCGATAATTTCAGCTCAGAGAGCCATGATCTTAGGGTTGATTTTATAATTACCGAAAGAAGAATAATTAAAACTCAAAATATTTAAGGCTTGTAAAGTAACCTTTAATCAGATATTATTTACGGCTATGGAAGCAAAAAAGAAAACTCAGGGACTAAAAATAGATAAGACAATCAACAAAACAGCTTCTATTTTGTTAGGGTTTAAAAATTTCAAAATCCTGCACGCGCTTGCTGCTGTCTTTTTTGTTATCTGGATTTTTATTGGGATTTTCGTTCTATTGCTTTTGGCAGACGGGTTCAAGCGCGGTGCTTATCAAGGATTGTTTGGTAAACAAAGCCAACCGCAGCAGACTCAGGTTCCCCAACCGCCAACAGATGTGGATTTGCCGGGAATCGGTAAAGTCGATGTTGAATGTGCCCAAAGTGCATTGGCTGATGAATCGATTCAAAAAATCGTAACCGAGGAAAGCACCAAGAGCTTGACTGATGATGAGAAAGCGAGTTTTGAAAAGTGCATTGTGGAACCCGCTCCATCCCCCACCCCAACTTCATAATCTACCCATAAAGTGTTAAAATTAGCCGCATAATGCGGAGTCGTCTAACGGTAGGACAACGGATTCTGGATCCGTTTATTGGGGTTCGAATCCCTGCTCCGCAGCAAGCGAGGAATGAGGGGATGAGCAGAAGGGTTTTGGCTTATTGTATCAATCAATTCATCAGGTTCGTATACGTTAAGTAAAATCTCGATTTTCTCCCTCATTCCATTTAGAATCTGGAAGGGTTTACGCTGATACAACAGCAATTTTCTATCTTTTATCATTAGGTTCGTACCCAGAGTTGAAAGTATCTCCCGTTTCTCTTGGTTAGAGCCATGAGCAAACCAATATCTTGCATAACAAGCGAAGTTAAAAGTCCGCTCAGATAGTTCTAACCAGTTATCAGCTCGCTTGTCAGTTTCACCTAGTTTCTTTCTAACCTGCTGTTGTTCAAGCAGTAACATCTCTTTCTTTTTTTGATACTCCTCTTGAGCTATCAGCTCTTTAACAAGCGAATCCAATAAATTGTCAATTTGCTTTTGAATATCTCGGTCTAGTTCTTGAAGATTGTTCTTAATCATAGTTCGATCTTGAAACTCCTGGGTATTTTCCCTCTGTAAGATTTTAATTGCCCAGTTCTTGATACTTTCTGGAATGAAGATTTGGGAAAGCAGTGCGTCCAACTGCTCATTGAAGTTTATTACTGGCAATGACTGCTGGTGGCACTCCACGCCTTCTGGTAGGTTTCTGTGATTAGGCATGAGCCAAGTGTAGTGCAATATAGTTGGCTGCTCCATTTCCGCAATGTGGATGCCACAAGAAGGGCAAGAGTTTCTGTCTTTGGCTTTGTGGAATTTTGTTTTACAAGCGGAGCAGATTATCTGCCACTTCTCATCCATAATTACAGTCGCATTGCATCCCCCGCATACCATCCCAAGCCCTGTATATGGCCAGTCCTTTTTATTGAGTCTTCTTGTTGATGTTTTACCTAGAATAACTTGAATCTTTTCATACTCTTCTTTTGTTAAAAGTTTGGGAAACTGCGTATTAAAGACACCTTCACGCCTGTGCAGTTCCCCATGCCATTTAGGGTCTGAAAGCGTTTTGTACCATGTGCTTTTTGACATTGGATTGCCACCTGTTCTTTTAGTCTTTTTGGTTTGATAGCCCCACTCGTTATTTAGAATAGCTAGTGCTTCCATAGGGGTGTGTGTTTGGTCAAGAACCAGCTTAATCGCCTTTTGTATTAGAGGGAAACGATCGGGGTCACTGTCGTTAATCATTACGTCTTTGTCATTCTTAACGTGCATTAGACCCTCTGATAAACGCCCACTGGGTATGTAACCCACTTTTAGCTTTGTGCGGTTACCTCGCTTTACAGCTTCGCTTTTATCATCGGAGTCCCTGGTTGCTCTGGTAAACTCATTCATCAGGTACTCTTTATCTCTTGGGGTATTCTCAAAGATACCATGAGGCGTAACCACCATTTTTAACTTCCCGTCAGACATTAACTGCACAAATTTTCCTCCATCCGCATAATTTCTTGATATACGATTAGCGTGCCAAACTATAACTACATCAATGTTTCCATCTTCAATTTCTTGTGTTAAAGCATTAAATTGTGGCCTACCTTCTTTGAACGCAGTCTGACTTTCAGTGACAGTCTTAACACCTTTTAAGTTGAACTTTGTAATGATTTCCTCATCTAAATCCTTATCTTGTCCTTCAATAGAGCGCATCTGCTTATCTTCTCTATCAGAAGTGGACTTACGAAGATATTTCGCAGGCTTGGACTGTTGTAGTATCTGTTGAAGATTGTAATCTAAAAATGCCATGTTACTTAAATGCCCCCACTGGTGTGCTCAGAACGGTTTAAGTTCTGTCCAATGAGGGCGTTAAAAAACTTAAACCTTTCCTCTGAGCACGATTAAATTATGCTACTTTTTAATTTTACTTTCAATAGGTCGTTCCTTGCTAAAATGTTCATACTTATCCTTATCCTCCATTCTGATCGGTTTGTAAATGGGGCGCATTAAGCCTAAAAGTTTTGCAGCTTTGTAGCGGGCAGTTCTGTCATCGAGTTTGATGCCATACTCCATCTCATAAAGTCGCTTAAATTCTTCAACATCCTTCTCAGATTGGTTGAGGTTAAGATTGACTTTTACTTCTGCCTCAACTTTTACTATTGAGCCATTTTGATCTACCTTTAATAGAACATCCAAAATCAAGTCATAATTTTGGATTTCACTGCGAATGTTATAAAATTCTAAATCTAAATTTTCCATAATTACACACTGTTTGCTAACAGAGTTTCAAAGTCATTACTGGAAAAACCCTTTTGGAAGTATTCGGTTATGTCTTTAACCCCACCTGGAAGCTGCACTATCTTGCAAATATCTTTCCCTAACTTCTCCCGAACCACTAAGGCCCCGTTTTGGCCTTCTTTATCATTGTCATAAACAATGTAAACTGTTTCGATTTCCTTAAACTCCTCAAGAAAGCTATCCTTAAAAGTTAAGGCACCGCCATGACTTAGGCTCCAACACGGGCGTCCCGTTTCCTGCCAGAGTTTAATAGCATCCATAATGCCCTCAGTGAAGCAAATTACGTTCTCGAAGGTGTATCCTGCCTTATAAATAACTGGGCTTTTACCTTTGGTGCAGGAGAACTTTCTGTTCCCATCGAAATGTCGGTAAACATTAAAACCCTCGCTTATTGGTATGGCTAATGTATTTCCCTGATTTTTGAGTCCAAATTTCTCTTGAGTTTCTTTGGTTATGCCCCTTTCTTCCAGATAATCTTTTGCTGCCGACTTTTTAAGTAAGCTTTTGTAGAAATTCGGATTAAGGTAAATAACAGCTCCCTTGAAATCTATACCTTTAACCCCTTGAATGAGATCAAGCACGTCACCTTTTATCCCACAGGCCATGCACTCGAACTTATTGACTTGCGGCTTTAAGACTAGGGATGGTTTGTCGTCTTTGTGGTTTGGTTTAAAGCATTTAACTGCTGTTGTCGCACCAGTTGATGGTGCATTGAGCCCCAATCTGTTTGCAACATCAATGATGGGGTTCTGTTCTTTCAGCTCAATTAGCTTGTCCCTACCTGTAATTTTTTTATTTCCTGGGAAAAAATAATCGGGTTCTTGTTCCACATTTTTGGCATTATTCTCCTTCTTATCTTTATTGTTAGTTGTTGTTTGTTTGTTATATGTTTGTTGGTTGATTGTTGTTCCGTCCGTTGTTATGTTTGTTGACTCGTCAAGATTTACATTAAATATCTCATTGGAGATTAGCTTTGCGATTGTTCCTTTGCTTGTTGATCTGATAGTTATTTCGCCGATCTTTGCCAGATACTTCTTGTCGCTTCTATAAATCTGTTGGGTTGCTCCATATTCTTTATAATCACCGATTAGAGCTTCTCCCACCTCAATCCCATCATTTATTTCATTAGTCCTTCTTGACCGCAAAGCTATTAGAGTTAGAAGTGAAAAAGACGTAGACCTTTTTCTAAGCATTTCATAAAGTTTAGATGAGTTTCGATTTAGCTTGATGAAGGGACGATTAGTAACCATAATCATGTAATTCAAATTTAATTCGTTCTTTGAGTGATCTTATCTCTTTAGAGATTTCTTTAGGTGTTACAGCCCGTCTGTCTTTCTCGTAATCTTCTAAGCAGTCGTTTATTTCAGTGTGGTCGATAAATCTGTAGAGCACCCCTGATGGGTTTAAAAAATCAATTGAATGTAGACAAACGTGTCGTGCTCTTAAATAAGCAGCAAGTTTTATGTCATCTGTTTCAAGGATTTTTTCGTAACTCATAATTTTTCTTCGTATAAACGGGTTTTTAGCTCTTTTATTCTGTTGAAGTAGGCTAACGGGCTAACTTTCAGCTCATCCTTCCAAAAGGCTTCAATGAGTTTATCTGTATCTTCCTCTATCTTAAATACAAAAAGAGCTTTATTCGGGTTATTTCTATCTATGGAATCGATGGGGTAAAAAAGTGAAATTGCAGCGGCGAGGGCCAGATGGGCGGTTGAATAATAATTATCTGCTAATTCGCTCATAATCTTAATGGTTATGAGGAATAGTTTATTTTATACCCGATAAATATGTGTGACGCTAATGGTTAACTCTTAGAAGCAAATTTAGCATTCAGCCTACTTTTATGCTTTCTTATCGTCCCAGGCTCGCCAGGCATAAAAGGTTGCCCAGCAAGTTCATTGTCTGTTTTTGTTTCAAGAAGTTTACTGATTCTTTTTTGGTATTTCGTTTTAGACTTTGACGGCCTCTGACCTTTTCCCTTGTAGCCTTGCATGAGCTTTTGTAGAGGATCAATTGATCCATTCCAAATAGTTTCACCTAGATATTTTTTTGTGAATCTTTTGACACTAATGGTTGCTCCTATTTTAATTACAAGTTCTTCGAGCAATGGTATCCCGTTGTAGCTTTCTCGTCTTAGTTCAGCTTCGTGCATATCAAGTTTTTCTTGTCTACGCCCAAAAAGAATATAGTCTTGAATGCTGGGGTACCACTCGAAGCTCAAATTCCACCTTTTTAGTACCTTGCACAAGCCCAGGTGGAATTTACTAATCCTAGCTTTTCTTTTAATTGAAGCAGGCATAGTCTTGTTCTCGTAGCCGAAACGTATTCTTTCTACTTTTATTGTCGCTTCGATGTATTCTGGTTCGTACTTCTCTTCCCAGACCGCATAAGCCTCGTGGATTTTAAAACCATTAGGGGGTATCCCAAAATCTTTTCTAAATGTTTTGACATCAGCAATGAATTTTTCGTTAAGACGAAGTTCCTTGAAGAGTTTACTATTCTTCGATTCTTTAACCTTACCCATCTGAATAATAATTTTGGGGCAGGGGCTCTATTTTAGCACCATTACTCAGGCATAGTACGCCTGAGGATTTATTAACATATTACTACCAGACAACCTCATCTCAGGCGTGGACCAAACTATGTAGTAAACAATGAATATTTTGCGTGGAAACTGACTTTTTTTGAAGCTGACTAAAAAGTGAAAATGGTTACTTTGCTAAAGACAATAAGGGTATTTACACTTACCTTTTAAAAGGATTAAAGATTGCTTTTGAGGTTGAATCTTTAGATCCAATACTCGCCAGTCCAATACCTAAAAGACCTACTCCCCAAACTATGTAAGAATCGGGAAATTCCTATCTCTGAGTGCTACACTTAAATTATGAATCAAGAATTAATAAATTACATTAGAGAAAATTTGGCAAAAGGAATTCCTCATGAGCAAATTCGCCAAACCCTTCTTAATAACGGCTGGCAAACAGAGGATATAGAAGCAGCCTTTTCGCAACTGCAAGTTCCTCAAACCATATTGCCTCCGATTTCTGACAATACTCAGTCGACTTTCGGCTCAAAATTGAAACTAAAAGAACATGGAGTATTTTTAACTCCAAAAATCTTAATTACTTTTTTAATAATATTTGGCTTAACAGCGATCGGGGGTTCATATTTTTACTTCTTCCGAGAAAAGCCAGAAACTTCTAAAGTGAATGCTGAAAATAACCTGCCCATCACAGACTCTTTTTTGAATGAATCACCGCATGCAGAAATTTTTAGAGAAGGATTTTATGTGAACAGGGACCTCCAATTTTCTTTTGAATACCCTGCGGATTGGATTTTGGGAGAGAAGGTTATAGACAGGAAAGGAAATCTCAATAATTTAGCATTTTACCTTGTAGCTCCAACAGTATCTGAATTATCACAGCTCGAATCTTTCCTTGTTTCCGTCACAAGAGAAGGCGGTGAGAATTACCTCGATTTTATAGTAAATTCGAAAAGTAACTTAAATCGGGAGAAGAGACGGCTCGGAGACCTAAACGGGGATTTTTATTCTGGTATTACTGATAAAAGGTACGATGCAAGCTTTGTTGCAACACCTAATGGTGTTAAATATGGATTCCACCTATCAGTTCCGAGTGGAAAAAAGGAAGTGTATCTTGCCAAATTTGAGGAATTGATCTCTACAGTTAAGGTAAATGACACAAGAGCTTCAAGCCTACCAAAGTACTTTCGAGATAACCTAGCTTTGGATAAAAGAGTATCGGAACCTTCACATATTCCCAACAAATTTTCAATTACTTATGAAAAACAAGACAGTGCCCATCAGGAATGGAATTACTCAATTGGAGTATGGGAACACGGAAGTGGACCAAATAATCTTAATATTGATGTCCAAAGAGTAGGTACCAAAAATGACCTTGGCCCACGTCAATTTACAGTAAATTTAGAGAACCTGCTTGAGGAAAAGTCAATTCATCAACCAGTTGTAGAAAAAGGCGTTGCAAAAGTTGAACCAATTGAAGTGAAAGGGTTCAAAGGATATTTTATAAATATAGGCAAATCTCTTGACAATTCATACGGAAGCCTGATCTTCGCTACCGATATAGTAGCGGTAAGCATTGATTACATTAGTGAGCTGGGGTCTGTTTTTTCAAAAGAAGAACTTCTTAAAATTGCGGAATCCATGATTCATTAATGAACAGGCCAGTCTTCTTCCTCAATAGAATAGAATAATTTGTTAAAGAGGTATTACTAACTCAAACGGAATTGCTGGTAAAGGCACCCTACCTTCGTAAGGGTTGGATATGGATACACAGTCAACCTAATTCCTTCACTCAAGGTGGCAGGTCAAGTAAAAAATTTCCTGTCTAAAACTCTAACTTCCCTATTATCAAAAACTTGGCCCCAAGAGGTTTTTAGACGGAGCGGATATGGCGGGATACATAAATTATCTGCGAATTGTTATTAAGGATGTTTTGGGAGGGTTACACACCTCCTCTTGATAGAAATGATTACCAGAGGTACCCATCATCTACGAGTTTATTAAGTTCGTCTAAGGATCGTTGGTAGTTGTCCCATTCTGGTGGCCACACACATTGCGTAAGGTCTGGTGAAATCCCTAAGTATGCTTTAGTACCTGGTAGCTGTCCTCTGATTGCCAATAGACTCGAACGATGAGTTCCATCGATTACAGTGAAAGGCCCTGCATCTGTATTTGTAGCAATCATCACTATATCTGCTATTTCACCTTGGAGGGAATTTGACATCTCCTCAATTTTCTTTTTGTGGTCCAATGGTGGAGGAAAATTTGTAACTCTATGCCCATGTGGACTCGATAAATGAGTAGGAATATCGGACAATTTATAAGTCTTTCCTGTATCTAAAAACCAATCCCAAATTGCCAGAAGGTAAATTTTCTCGATATCAACCTCCTCTATCTCAACTTCGTGCCAATTTATGTTTTTAGGAACAGAATCTAAAATTGCAGATCTTCCAAATTTATCATATAGAAGCTCTTTCCTTAAAGTATTTTGTTCTACATTCTCTAAATCTGGGTATTTAATAATATTAATTTGATCGACTGTAAGCTCACCTTTCAACCTGTAGAGTTCACTCACAAGCCAGTATAGGATTACTTTAGCCTCAGGTACTTCCCCAATAACTTTCACGATCAAAATTATAAGGTAATTCGTTCTAGGATCAAAATTGTCGGTCAGTTATAATTTGGGATGAAGAATGGTTGAGATGTTGTCGCCCAGAAGGTTCGAATAGCGTCCACGTCCGCCAGCAAGCACGTGCAGGTATCTCACCGTACCCTTATCATCCAGGGATAATTGCATATATCGCTGTTCCCGACAATCTTTTTCTAAAACCAGCTTTTATATTTAAACTAGGAAAATTGATCCAAGGATCCATCCATTTATCTTCACATCTTGCTAGGTAATGACCGACCGGATATTTCTTTGACCGTTTTATGAAAACTATCACATTTGGAGAGTATATTCTTTTTCTTATTCGTGGCTTAACATATTTCCATTCATATTTAAGATTTCTACTGTTTAGAAGGCTAGTTAGTTCTTTACAAAAGAAGCCAATGTTTTCCGCTTTATATTTTCCTTTTTCAAACATGTCCAATACAGTTTCATAATCTGTACACAAAACGAAAGCAAGACAAGCCACACCACAGCCATATGAATGTTCTTGCCTAACTGGTTTCATAGAACCTATTGTAGATTTTATATATTTATTAACAAGCAGTGAAAGTTATCGAGATTAAATGGTTCGAGACCGACTCCTGTCCTAGCATACGGACTATACGATTAAACGGGTCTTGACCGGTACGCTCAGCTTTTTTCCAGCAGGGAGCAAATGTGGCCTTGGCTACTTAGTGAAATAGTTTTTAATTAAATTCCAAAGATCCGGATAGTCCTTGTCATATCCTAAGGTCCAGATAGCAATTCCTCCCAAATTATTTGTTTTTGCAAAATCAAACTTTATCCCAATTGATTTATTATCCTCTAACCAAACCTCTCTTTGAATTTTGTTTGAGTCTGTGTAAGCACACCAGGTTGCTTTGGCCGTATCATCCCATTGACAGTTTTCCGTCTTTAGGTCTGTGTTTGTTCTGGCTCTCCCATAAGAGATAACCTCAGGATACCCATTCTGATCATTCTGAGGAAGAACCTTACTTAAGGCAATAGTATTGTCTTCAACCGGATAATCCCAACCATAATAAGGAACTCCCATAATCAATTTTTCTTTTGGTACCACTTTCAGATAATCGTTATAGGTGGTATTAACATCAAAGAAATAACTTGTTTGGGTGGCAGAAGGGCTCGCAATATAACCAAAGATAGGAGCTACCGGACCAGCAAGGTCAGAAGAGCCCGAGTAGTAATCATAAGACATAACAATTACTTTATCGAAAAGTGGAGCTAAGGAAACTACATCATAAAGCCTGGGTTTTTCAATAGATAAAGGAAAAAAATCTATGCTTAGTTCTGTTTTAGGAGACTTGCTTCTGAAAGTTGAGGTCAGCTCTTTTGCAAAATTAGTAAACTCAGATTTATATTTATCATCCGGCTTTCCATCATATTCAAAATCAAGATTTAGTCCATCAATCTTATCTGACTCTATAATCTGGATCAGGTTATTAATAAGAGTTTTTTGTGCCGAAGGGTTATCAAGAAAGCTTTCCAAAGTTTTGTTCTTGTGCATGGCGATAGTTAAACCAAATTTTCCTCCTGTTATTTGAGTTTTAGCAATTAAATTTTGGATTGTGGGAGAGTTCCACCACCGCCAACCAGGATCAGTTTCGTTATTCACTACTTTAACAATTTGCCCATTCTCATCTGCACTTAAACTGAAAAAGAAAACCTCTGATAAAAGATCAAAGTGTAGATATTTTGAGTTATCTAAATTCCAATAGGGTAAAAACCCAACTACATCTTTTTGCATTTGAGCATGAGAGTGACCTAAATTAGAAAGTATGTATTGTCCAGAAACTAAAATAGAGGTAGTCGGGTAAGAGAAGTGGAGATATAAACCTATACTGGCTAAAAGTACAAAGAGAACAGGAAGAATATAAAAAAAAGCTTTTTTAATAAGAGAAGGGTGATTTGAATGAACAAGAGCCTCCATAAAGTTTTTTAAAGGAAAGTGTATTTAGACTACCATAAAATCCTAGAGTTGCCCAAAACAAGCTGCTTAAATACCATTGTTAAATCAATGGGCTAAAATGGTGTTAACCAGTCAAAGGTTCTAAACATGTTTCCCTAAAACCAGTGAAAACCAAGAATTTCTCAAAAAGTATCCCTAGAAACCTCCGCCGACAAAATTCCGGGTACCGGTACTTATTGGTCAGCCGGTCGGATTGATGCTGCCGCCGCAGTTGCGCCCTAATCCGGTATGTTTCCTTAGAAATCCGCCATTAGCTTATGTTGTTTGAGTATATCATTTGGTGTTTGCATGTTAAGGGAAAGATGAGCTCTTTTGGTGTGGT
>Ga0209210_1001399_pt1 | contig 20296 bp, 38 predicted proteins | sample RifGroA1_FD_183991 | JGI IMG/M metagenome (GOLD analysis project Ga0209210, IMG submission 183991) | Contaminated groundwater microbial communities from Rifle, Colorado, USA - Rifle Groundwater A1 (SPAdes) (version 2) | ecosystem: Environmental > Aquatic > Deep subsurface > Groundwater >...
GAATTGTATTTCCCTTTTTGAAAACTTGAGCCCGAAGAGAATTTTGGCTTAAATTAATACTTCTTCCAGCCGATTTTTCAAGGAAAGAGGCCGTCGGCAACAAATTATTAAGAGAAACAAAACTTAAATCTAATCCTTTGGTATCATTGACAAACTTTTCCAAAATCGTTCCTTGCTTTGGTTTGTTTGTATCGCTTCCGGATTTCAATAAATCAAAATTTGGAATGAATTTTCCATTATCATTGGGAAGAATTGTTAAATTTCTTTTAACAAAACTGCCGGTGGCATACATAAAATTTGACGCGCTCAAAATTGTCGCGTCGTGTGTTGTGGTTGTTGGTCTCGGAACTTGACTGCTTGTCAAATGAAGAAGTCTTGGAAATCCTTCTCTTCCTTTAAATTCGTGATTTGGGGTTGCCGAAGTTGTTTTGTTGGCAAAATCTCTTGTAAAATTTTCTAAACTTATATCTTTTACTCCGAGACGGAAACTTAATCTTTCATTAATTGGATTTTCGCTTCTTCCGTCTGTTCCAACGAAAGGAGTTTCTAAAATTCCTCCCTGGCTTCCTTGAAGGGTTCTTTTTGGTCCTTCTTTTGTAAAGAAAGGCGGGAGATAAAATTTTAATTTGCTTGTATTTTTTGGGCCGGCTAAAGAAGAAGAATATATTTGATTATCTGTTCTGTGCTCGTTATAAATTTTAATTTCATGAATTTCAGCATTTAAAGGATGAGCAAAAATAAATGAATTAGGCGTATTGGCGCTTGAGGTTAATAAAAGAGGAATGATCCCATCTCTATCCGCAGGTGTTTTAGCAAAGAATAATGCTTGTTTATTATTGACAACATTTATTCCTTCATAATAATTTCCAACACATAAAGCACTCGGGTTTCCTTGTGGTGCTGTATATAATCTTGGGTTTATCGATGCGGACGGAATATTAAATGTTCCTCGTTCGACATTATCAACTATAAACGAACCTGTTCCGTTGTTGGTATTTTTTGTTCCCCACCGAATATTAACGTGATGCCAATGATTTCGCAATAATGAATTATCTGTAGAAATAAACGCTAAATCATTTGGATAATTTCCTAGACTATTAACATTTATTCTGGAAGGCTTTGTATCCGCACTGTGGCTTAATTGGAGAAGAAGCCTATATCCACGAGGCAATCCATTTTCATCGCGTAGAGAGCCTGTTATGAGACTTAAGGCATATGTTGAAGATAAGTGCAGGATTGTGCCGGCTTTAAAGGGAGCACTTTCTTCGTCCGTCGTATATCTTGGATTGATATAAAAATCAAAAGAAAATGGGCCGTTAAGAGAATAAGCGCCGGAAGCAAAATTATTGTCTGCCAAAGAAGCGGAATTTGGATATAACAAAACTGTGTCTTCTGGGACGCTTGATGCCGTAAAGAAATTTAAAGAATTATAATTTGTAAAACCATAAGAAGGATTAAGAAAATATGGTCTATAATATTGGAGAAGATTTTTAAATGCTATTTTTTTCTCAAAAACATTTGATATGTTTTCAAATTCCCCTTCTTGGAAATTGATCGCTGGCTTAAATCTTGTTATTTCAACTTTTTGGTTTTTTCTGCTTGAGCGAGTTTTTTGATTTATTAAATCTAATAAATTTTGAGTTCCTCTTGAAGTTGGAGAAGTTGTTAGTTTGCTTGTTTGAACAATTGAATCTACTTGTGTTATTAATTGATTTTCATTAAAATAATCTCTATTTGCTTCTTTTGGTTCAATTAACTCTTTTTCTGATGGCGAGTTTCTTGGAAATATATTTACGGAACCAGTAATTCCTAAATTTGAAGCAGAAGTATATGTTCTAGTAGGATTTGTATTAATTGTAAAGTATTCAAAAAATTCTTTGTTAAGACGAATAATGGACATTTAGAGTTAATTATTTGGCGAGTTTTTCTTGGTTTTAAAAAGAAACTTGTAAATTTTTTCTGTTTGATTAATTTCTTCCTCTTCAAGAAAATCTTCTGTTTGATTTTTTGTGCCCGCCCGTGGCTCTCTTCGGTCGTCAAAATAACTTGACCTTCGGAAAAAAGCGGACACGGCCACCCAATTTCTCGGCAATTTTCGCATAGTTCTCTTATAATTAGGCGATGTGTGCTGAAAGTCAAGAATTTTCCCTTGACACGCCACACACGAATGATTTTCAACCATTTCCCGGAGGATTAAAAAATTGAGAACAAAATTAGTTTTAACAGCAAAAAAGGTCATAGAATTTGAAGACGAAGATGATTACGAAATTGAAAAAGAAGCAATCGTAAAAGAATTAGAAGATAATGATTTTGAAGTCGAAATTCTTGAAGAAGAGGATGTTGTTAAAGAAGAAGACGATGATTGGTTAGAAGAAAGTTAAAAAATTTTTCTTGACGCTCTATCAATGTGTTTATTTTTCTGGTGCGGACAGATCCCGCACAGGAGGAATAAGCCATGTTTGATTTAGTTAAGAGAAATTCTTTTCAGGAAAATTTTAATGATAGAATGTTTAAGGGATTGGATAAAATTTTTGATGATTTCTTAAATTTTGAGCCAATTAATTTAACAAGAAATTATTCTTATTTTCCCGAATATAAACTAATAAAAACAGAAGAAGAACATATTTTATCTATGGAATTGCCCGGACTAAAAAAAGAAGACTTGAAAATTGATATTGAAGATAATTCAATAACAGTTTCTTATAGAAAAAACGATAAAGAAGATTTTTATACAAAATTTTCTTCTTTCTCAAAGAGAATTAAAGTTGATACAGAAAACGTTAAAATTGATGACATATCCGCTAAACTTGATGCCGGAATTCTTAAAATATCAATGCCTCTCAAGGAAGGGCGAAATCAACACAAAGAAATAAAAATTGAGTGAATTTAAAATTACAAGCAAAGAGCGGTTGATTAAAAACTTTTGCTTGACCGCTCTTTGCTTTCTATTTATTTGTAAGAAGTGCTCGTTAAAAACTGGAAAGAACAGATAGAGGAAGTTTTAAACTATTGTTTTTCAAAGAAATGGTCTGTCCTCCTCAATAAGGAAGTTGAAGACAGATGTTTTCCAGACTCAAAAATAATTCATATTAATACAAAACAAAATTTTGAATATCAATTTTATTCTCTTCTTCATGAAGTTGGGCATATGATTGAACACCAGAATGCTTCCTGGTATAATAAAAAATACCCTGGTTTTTATTTTAGCAGAAATTCTTTAACTTACAAAATCTCTATGCTTGAAGAAGAAATTAACGCCTGGAACAAGGGATTAAAATTGGCCAGAAAATTAGGTTTATATATAAATGATAAAAATTTTCATAAGTATAAGGCAATTTACGTTTCATCATATTTGTCTTCAATAGAAAAAAAGAAAAAAATAATAAAAACTCCTTGACAAAGAATAGTAGGTAATTTAAATAAGGATTGCTTGAAAGAAAATATAGGTTCGTCTGTTTCAAAATTTATTTCCAAAAAGAAACTTCTTTCTCACGAAGAAGAAATTACTCTAGCCAAATTAAAAGATAATGGTGATAATGAAGCAAGAAATAAATTAATAGAACATAATTTTAAACTTGTTTTATCAATAGCCAATAGATATAAAAAATATGGAATAGAACCAGAAGAATTGTTTGCCGAGGGAAATCTTGGGCTTATAAAAGGTGTTGATAAATATGATTGGTCAAAAGGATTTAGATTATCTACATATGCCACTTGGTGGATAAGCCAATCTATATCAAAATTTGTAATGGACAATACTGGTTCAATACGAACCCCCGTATATGTTCAAGAATTGTCAAGAAAAGTCGCGGAATTAATAAAAGAACAAGAGAAAGAAACCGGAAAAATTCCTTCCGCAGAAGAAATATCAAAAGAATTAGAAATTGACGAAAGTCTTGTTAATAATATTTTAAACCAAAATTTAAATCACTACTCACATCAAAATAACGATACAAACAATCAAATAAATTTTGAAAACATCATTGAAGATAAGGCGTTATTCTCTCCAATAGAGAACATCAACAGAGATGAAATGAGAGAAATAATTAAAAGTTCTTTTGATAAATCTTCTGATATAGAAAAAACAATATTTAATTTGAGATTTGGATTTCAAGAGGAAAATAAATGAAGAAAAAATATGCGACCGTAGATGAATGCGGAAAACCATATAGAGAAATTTCAAAAATTCTTAAAGAAGATTTGGGGCGAAAAACAAACCATACGACCGTAAGACACTATGTTTCAAAAACAATGCGAAAAATAGCAGAAAATCTATCAAAAGTTTATAACAGAGAATTAACTAAAGAAGAAATAAACAAATTATCTTTAGACCCAGTTTTCCAAGAATGTGTAGGCGAAATTCTGTCAGAAATCAAACAAAAGAAATAGTTAAACTTATGGCAAGTTTTTTTAACTGGAATACATACAAATTACGCAAAAGATTAAATGTTCCTCAATGGCTTAAAAGTAAAAATATAACTTCTTATGAGGGGTTTTCTAAAGAATTAATAAGGCTTGGTGTTCGTGTTCCGTCGGAAAAAGATGTTTCTGATTTATTTGTTCAGAATTCTTCTAATTTAGAAAAAAAATTAGAACAAAATCAAATTGACGAGGCCAAAACACTCTTAAAAGAGGCAGAAGAAATTCTTGAAAGAGAAGAAAAAGAAAACAACCCTAAAAAGCGCGGTAGAAAACCTAAAAAAGAAGAAAATTAAAAAGTAGGAATAGCATCGGCTGAAAGTCGTTGTTTAAGAAGATATGAGTGGCTTTCATGATTATCACAAATTTGCTGAAGCAAATTCTCTGTTCCGTTAGTTAATTGATTAGATTTTTTAAGTTCTTCAATCATTAATTTTATTAAATTTAAATAAGATTGTTCTGCCGAGCATAAAATAGAAGGAAATTGTGATGAAGTTATTTCTGGTTTCCAAAGAGTTTTGGTTAAACCAGAAGAAAGAGACATTATTTTAACTGGATTAATAATGGAAGAATTATATAGCCCAACCATTTTTTCTGCTAATCCATCAATTTCTGCTGAAACTGATTTGTAAAGGCGCTCATAAAGTAAATGATCGGAATAGTAATTCGCTCCGGCCGATTGCCAATGAGAAGAAAGATAAAGTTGTTCCAGAGTTTTTGTATAGGCAAGAAGGAGTTGCCACATTCCAACGCCCTGAGCTTTTGGTTGATTTAATGTTTTATTAATAAATTCTTTAAGAAGAAGCATTATTTATTTAAAAGATATTCTTTGTCAAATTTTTTTGAGCATTCATCACATATAGCGCCAATATACATTGCTTTTTGTTTTCCGGCTTTATTTGGACACACACCAGCCTTATGAGAACATTTACTATTTTCGCAATTATAAGGCTTTTCTTTATCGCGCCTCTCGTTTTCTTTTAGCGTTTCCTTAATAATTTTTTTAAAATCTATTACTTTAATTTTCATTTAAATTTAACCCCTTTTTTAGTTAAAAAAGAAGCCAACCCCATAACACTCTCGCGAGAACTTTCTGGAAAAGTTTTTTTCATAAATCTCATGAATGAATTTGCCGTGATAACAACATCAGTCTTATTTTCTATTTCTTCTTCTGAAGAAGAAATTTCTACTTCTGGCTCTTTTACTAATTCTTCTTTTGCTTCTTCTGGTGTTTTCGATGCTTTTTGATTTAAAATAGCAAGTTGTTTCAAATCTTCTTTTTTTGGTTCCGGTAATTCAATTCTTTGCGCTCTGTTTGCTAATTCTTGTAATTCATCATGATTAAGTTGGGCAAGTTCTTGCGCCAATTTGTCATCATTAACAAAAGGCAACCCGCGCAGTTGAGCCATAAAACCTGGTGGAGAAAAAGCACTTTTAATTAACTTTAATGCTCTTTTAGTTCCTTTTTCATCCATTCTCATCTTAAGCATAAAATCTACTATTTCTGGAAATTGTCGAAATCCTTTTACAACTCCACTTTGAAATGAAGCAATTGCCGAGACGCCAGAAATCCAATCTTTGAATTTTCCTTCTGGAAAAGCGCCAGCAAGGGCGCCCCTTAATGTTTCGTCCCCAATTGTCCCAGATGCCACCCCGGCCGCCTTCTGAATTCCAGATTTTAGTTCGGGAAGATTAAATCCTTTAATGAGATTATTGATAGAGTTTAATGATGAATTAATTTGTTTAAGCGCTTCAAAATCAATTCTTTCAAGAATAAGACGTGTCTCATTTAATTGTTTATGTTCTGTTATAATTTTTTTTAAATCTTTAACTTTAACTTTCATTTTTTTAATTCCTTGGATTTAAATATTTTGCCCGCTCCTAAAAAAATCTTGCCCAACTTTCTTTGATCTGTTCAATTTTTTCCATTCGTTTTTCAACAGCGTCCCATTTTACGGATAAAAGCATATTATGAGCATAATTTTTCTTTTCTGTTCCATAATCCAAATAATAAGAATGTTCGAAACAATCAATTACGAGAACTGGATAAAACATAAGGAGGTGATTAATGTTATGATCATCAATAACCAAATTCATATATCTTTGATTTGAAAACGAATAACCACAGACAAACCAGCCAGAGGATTTTGAACTTTGAATACAAAATAAAGCATCTCTCTGCCAATCGTCAAAATCATCCCAATTTGCGCTTAATTGGACATATGACTTGCTGTCTTGATGAATAATAGAATTGGAGGTATGAGTTAAATTCTCGAAAAAAAGTTCGTGGAGCATAACCGCATTTAAGAGATATTGCTCATAATCTTTTAAATCTTTAAATTTTGATAGATTTTCAGTATTTTTTTTATCAAGAGCATCAATTTGAATATTAACTTTATTAAGTTTAGAAATATAGTCTTCGTATAATTTAAAGTGATGATTGAGATTTTTAGAAGATAATGTATCAAGATTTAAATTGAATTTTTTTGGCTGACGCACATATGTTTCATTTAAAAATTCTGTGTTTTCTTTTTTGACGCCGAGAGTTTCTTGAATATTTTCTTTAATACTTTTAACATTAACTTGTTTCAAGATTTCTTCATAATTGTCTAAACTTGATTTAATATTCATTATTTAATCCAATTCGAATTGTTTTAATTGTTTTTCAGTCGCGGAAACAAGTTTCCCTTTAGGGTTTTTAAGCCAAACTCGATCTGGCTCAACCTTGGCAACCGTATAAACGATTTTGGATTTTTTGTGGCGAAGATCAAGCCCAGGAGAAACAAGCGCCTTTTGAGGCTCCTCTTTATCTTCGTCGTTAAGATAAAGATCAAGTTCTTGCTGTAATTCTTTAAGTTTATCTTTCCAATTTTCTTGAAGAGATTTTGAAATTTCTTCTTTTATAATTGATATTAGTTTTTCTTTGGTTAAAGCAGAATTCTCCATTTAGAATTAATTATTGTGGAGAATTTAATTATTTCGGGCAAAGTTTTTTAACCTCATAAGTGCAAAGAGAAACTATTTGATAATCAAATAACAGAAGAACTGATAGAAAAACTCCTACTTGATTTAAAATAATTCCGTTTTTATTCCGCCAAGTGGCCGGAAGAAATCTTGCGTCTAAAACTTTTACTAAATTACCTTTTTTTAATTTTTCGTTAGTCATTTTAAAATATAATAATTTGGTCCGCACCAATATTCAATTTTTTGTTTTCGTAGATTAAAAACTTTTACTCCTTCAAAATAATAAGAATTTATTTGAAGAAAAACTGCTACCGCTCCAGAAATATAACCACGAATAAGCATTCCGTGTTTTAGTTTAAATAAACTCAAAGTCATTTCAAAATTCTTTTTAAAACCTCTTCTCCGATTATTTTAATAAACTTTTCCGCCATTTCTTTTTCCGGCGCGACTTTATTAAGAATTTCTTTTAATTTTTCAATAGGTAAATTTCTTAAATCATCAAGATTTAATTTATTAAAAGGAATTTGTTCAATTTTAATTCCTGCCTTTTGCGCTCGCAAAATTCCGTCTTTTTTTCTATATTCATTTGAATAAACAATTCTTTTAATTCCGGCGTTTATAATAACGCCAACACAATAATGGCACGGACTTAAAGTTAAGTAAAGAGTTGAATTGTTCGTTGAAATTCCGGTCAAATTTGCCTGCGTTAAACAATTAACTTCGGCGTGGATGGCGCGCGCACAAGAATTGTTTTCTAACAGGCAACCGATGTCAGAGCAATGGGCCTCGCCTCTGGGCGCTCCATTGTAGCCAGAGGCAATAATATTTCCATCGGAGACCAGAACCGCCCCCACATTTTTTCGAGGGCAGGAAGCCCTTCTGGCAACGGAATGGGCTATTTCAAGAAAATATAAATCTTTACTTGGGCGGTTCATTTTTTAATTTTGCCGGATCAATTTCATATTCGATTAATTTAAGAAATTTATTCTTTTTAGGAAAATAAATTGTCCATTTATCTGCACTTAAAATTGGTTCAAATTCTTTTTTAATAAGAATTCCTGTTAGATTTTTTGGAATAAAGAAAAATAACGAAGCAATTATTTTACCATCCTTTGATAATTTTACCAGATCGCCTTTCTTAAAGGTCATTTTATTTTTATTTTCTTAAATTCAGAGTTCCATAAGTGTTTTATTTTAAAATTTTTAATTATTAAAATTGTCGCCCCGTCCCCGTGTTTTTCTAAAATAATTCCGAAAGTGTTTCCGGAAAACGTGCCATAACCGCCACGAAAATAATCCTCGCCTTTTTCGGTAAGTTTTATCAAACTGCCTTTTTTAAGGCTTGCTTTTAGAAATTTCATCCAAATATTTTTTCAAACTTCGTTCGTCATAACATAAACGAACGGAAATTGGAACACCCAATTGTTCTCCGAGTTTTTCGTAAGCACAAGATTTTTTGATGTCATCATCAAACATTTGAATTTTTCTTATATGAGGATGCTTATTTATAAATTCTTTTAACTTCTCCGTCTTAAATTCTAGAACATTCATTCTGTCGCTCAATATTAATTCGTTCGGGCGAATATTGTGTTGGTTTAAGATCGTTTGAATTTGCGGTCGAAGGTGCTCCATTCTGCCGGTCATTACGATCGATAAACACAATGGATTTTTTATTGATTTATGAAATTCATCAATGATTTCTTGGTTTGGAATGATTTTCATCGGCGGAGATAAACTTATCGGATTTTCCCACCAATTTGAATTAACAAATTTTTTGCCAAAAGTTTTTTTATAATCTAGTGGGTCAGGGGTTTGAAAAAGTGTTCCGTCAAAATCATAAACGTGAATTTCTTCAAAAATTGGCATTTAAAGTTAATTATTTAGAAAGTATTTTGTATTTTTTTATTAAAATATCGCTTTTTAAACTAACTCCGTAAGTGAGAACCTTACCGAATGAGATAACGAAACTTGTATACATAACCTCTCTGTTATTTAGAGGCTCTCTGTTTTTTAGAGGCGACACATTTAAAACAATTTCATTAAGAGTTTTACCATTTTCAAAAGTAAATCTAATCAGATCACCTCGTTTTAAAGTTTCTAGTTTTCTCATTTTAAAATCTCGAATTTATAAATTGAGCCAGTTTTTAATTTAAAATCATTTAAATCAAAAAATAAATAAGGGTTAAGAAAACTCGCTTTTTCTTTTATGAAAATTATTTTTCCATTTTCTACTGAATTAAAAATGCTCGGCAATATTTTAATTAAATTTCCTTTTTTAAAAACCATTTATTTTTCTTTCTTTTTTTCGGCCGTCGCCAAAAACTTTATGTCTATCCAAAATTCTTTGCCGGCCACCAAGTCAAAAATTTTATAGGTTTGAAACTCCTGCGTGGAGTCTAAATATTTAATTCTTTTAAGGATAATTCCGGTTCCTTTTAGGGTTTTCGAAAAATTTTCTAAATAATTAATTTCTCTAGCAAGTGGACTTATACCAATTTGAGATAATTTGTTTTTTGGCTTATAAAATTTGACTAATTGACCTTTTTTAAAACGAAATCTCCCGTTGTAAAGTTCTTTGGTTAAAAAAATAAAAATAAGGAAAAATGGGCCGACGATAAAAAGAAAAGGAATTAACATTTCAATTTCCGTTTAAAGTAGTTTAAAATATTCTTTATAATTTTCTATTTTAAATTCTTTAAAATATAAAAGATTTTTATGAAAAATTTTATTATCTATAAAAATTATCAACTTCTTATCAAAGCCAGAATTTTTGCCATACGAAATAGTATCAATATTTATAACAATTCCTATTGTATCTTTTTCAAAAAGAACAAGTTTATGGCTGTAAGGATCTTCAACGAAGATGTTTTTTCTAAATTTTAAAAGTTTTCCATTTAATTTTTGGGTCATTTTTTAAAATATCTTTCCAAATGCCGACAATAAATCTTTTCTAATTAAAACGGGAAAAGACAATGTCGTTTTCACTTCTTCTGTTTTTTCGCCAAGTTTGGCCCAGACACCATTCTTTCGTAAATTAAATTCTTGAAATTCTTTCGACGCGGGCAAATAAACAATTATTCTTTTTCCTTCTGAAATTACTTTATAAACAAAACCATTTAATCTTTTATTCTCACGGCAGACAGAAACGGGCATACCTCGGCAAATGCGATCGTCAATAGTAAAACGCAAATTTTTATAACCCCTTTATATTGTTCGATTTTTTGAATTGAATGATGGTTTTTAGAAGCCACCTATTAATAATTATTTTAATAATAATGAAAAATTTTCTTTGACGATATTTTCTGAAAAATTAACAACTATTCCATTCGATTTGAATAATTTAACTTGTGGGTTGTTTGGAAATTTATCGCGATAGATTACATCTAAAATGATGAGTTTTTCTTTAAATTTTAAAGAAAACTTTTGAGTTGGTAATTTAAAACTATCTAACCAAATATCTCTGCTGCCAGTATATTTCACCAAATCTCCTTTTTTAAACATTTTATTTCTTTTCAAACCCCTCTAAAACCCAGAGAATTGGTATTTGCAACAAAAACATTAATAATGAAAATGCCAATAAAAAAGTTGGCAATAAAATCGCGGCCAAAATATCTGGCAAAATAAATATATAGCAAAACGGAAATGTTAAAAAATAAAAACATAACAAATAAATAACTGATCTTCTTATTCCTTCACTATTGAATAGCGATTTTAGAAATTCCATTCTTTCTCCTTTTCAACGAGAAAAGAGAAGAGCAGAAAGATAAACCTCCCGCTCTTCTCTTTTGAGATTTTTTAGCCAACGGCCAAATTTTGCTCGTCATCTTCAATAATTTCTTTTTGTTCTTCAATTCCCAAAGAAGAATTATAAATCATTGTAGTTGTCAGCCCGTCAATCATTTGAAATCTTGATTGAAAACCGCGCCGCCCAACTTTCCATTTACCGAGCCCAAAATTTTCAAGTTCGACGAACAATGTTTTAATTTTTGAACGAAGAATTGTTTCTTTGCTCTTTTTTTCTGTATAATCGTCAAATTCCCCGACACTGATTAAATTATCAACAAGAATGTCATTACTTTTTTCTTCAATAAAGCATCCGTTAATTGCGTCGAAAATTTTTGCGTTAAGTTCGTCTTTTTCGCGAAGCGTTTTAAGTTCTGATAAACCCTTAAGTTCCATTATTTTTCTCTCCTTTTATTTTTAAACCGAAGTTTATAAGGAGAGGTTTTAGAGCAGGTTTAAGTTTTGGTCAAGAGAAATTTTGTGCGCGACGCATCAATAGTTCCGGACGAAAATGAATTCGCGTCGGATGAGGACGATATCTCGTAAAGTTTTAAGAGAGAAAACAGTAAAAAATCCATCACTTCGAGAAAGCAAAATTCCCATTGAAGGATTTTCTTCTCTATAATAAACGCTATTAATTTTTAATAAATTGCCTTTCTTCATTTTAAAAACTCAAACTCTTCAGAAAGAAAACGGTAAATTTTATTTGTTTTAAAAACAAAAATTCTATGTTTTAAAAATTCTCCCTCTTTTTTGAAAAGATAAACGCCCGTCATTCCGTTTAATATATCAACGTTCCAAACCTTTTTTAATTTAATTAAGTCGCCTTTTTTAAGGACTTGTTTTTCTAGATCGTTCATTTTATTAAAATTTTTTAAATTCGTTTTCATAAATCCAACACACTTTCATTTGTTTTAAAAATAAAACAGTTATGCGTGCTCCGTTTTTTTCTAAAAAAATTCCTTTATCGTTATTGATAATGGTCAAATCATTCACTCTAATAAATTTAAACGCGTCGAAATTTGTTTTAATTAAATTTCCTTTTTTTAATTTCATCATTCGCACCCGAAAATCATCTGCGGCCGATTTAATCCTTTTTTTGTGCCTGGGTCATTCCGCATCGTTTCCGTAAAAATATCAGGCACAGAGGCATTCTCGGCGTTTCTAAAGGCATCCCAAAAGGTCCGCGGAAATCCATTTCCATACGAGGTATTATTTTTATCGGTCGCCGTCAAGAAAATATATTCGCACAAGTCATTACTTATTTCAATCTCGGCAAAACAAATATCGTTGAAAACAATTCCGTGTTTAGGATTTATTTTTTTAAGCGCATCAAAAAATTTATTATAGTATAAACCTTCTGAAGAATTCAGAATTATAAAAGATTTATTGTCTTTTCGTCCGCCGTGTCCAGTTATATAAACAAAGAGCGTATCATTGTTTTCAACAATATTTTGAAAAGAATTTAACAATAGAGAAATTGAATTTAATCCAGAAAATCCGTCACTTGGAAAGAATGGGCTTTCGCCGTCGCTGTCTAAAATAAAAATATTTTCTTTTTTATATCCTCTTTCCAAAAAAGATTGATATGCCATTGATAAATTGCCTTTATGGTTAAGTTCTGTGTTTGCTCCAATTAAAATTGCGAAATTATCTGCTTTATTGTTTGGATTTGTTTGACGCAAACGATTTTCTAATTTAAATGACGTTGGCGGAATATAAGAATTTTTTCGTGTTAAAAAATCAATGTCGGCAAACTTAAAATTTTGGCAGGCGGAAAACAAAAAGAAAAGGAGAAAGAGAATTTTTTTCAATTATATTCATATTTTAATTATTATTTTCAAATTTTAACAATATAATGATCAATGCTAAAATACATAAATTTCAATTTGTCTAAAATAAAAACAGTATAGCCATAAATTGTTCCTCTTTTATTTTTATAAATTGCATTTATAATTCCATTACAAAGATATAAATCACTTTGTTCAATATAAATTTTTATCAAATCTTTGATTTTGAGTTTTTTAAGATTATTCATTTTATTAGTTTAAATTTCCAATATTGTTGATGGAAACTATCGAATATATTTTTTTTCACAATGAAAAAGCGCTCAAAATTTTCGTATCTATATCCTTGATCAACCGTATAGAGATAAATTCCAATTGTTCTTTCTGGAATATTTGAAAGAGCGCTCGTAATTTCGTATAATTTTCCTTTCTTTAAGTTGTTCATTTTAATAATTTAAATTTCCAAAATTTAGGAAGAAATCCACCAAATTTATTTTTTTTTAACATAAAAAATTTTTCTATTCTCTTTTCCTAAAACCACAAATCCTCGAAAATCGCAAGCCAATATTGCGGATTGAACGGCAAAAAGAATGCCGTCAGAATATTGAGACACATCTATAGAAATAAATTTATCGCTGCTCCGTTTTTTAACCTCTTGAATAACAAGCAAGGACAATTCTTTTATTTTGAATTTATTTGCTTCTTCTGGAGGCATTCTTTCTCTTGTTTTTAAGATTATAATAGACCCCGAGAAGGTTTGAGGAAAAAAAGGCGAGATGTTGGAGGATTTTTCCGAGGAAAAGCATTTCTTTTAATTATTCTTTCTCTTTTTTCATTTTTATAACAATTTCATTTTCTAGCGGTGCGAACGCTAATTCATTATTAGGAAGAATAATCCAAGCAAGTTTAGCAAGGCATTTAGGAGGTCGCTCGGCACATCCATCGGTTAAGATCAGACAAGCATTATTTCCGTTTCCGCCGCCCCCTTTTCCTTTTTTATAATCAGCATTAAAATGTTCAACACAAGCCGAAAAACTCGTGCCGCCCGCCCTTACACGCAAACTTGGACAACGCATATTTCTCTTCCAGGTATAATTATGCTCCAAATCTACCGTATGATCAAAAAAGAACACCTCAAATTCCGTCAGCCTCGCCAAATTCCTCAATTCTCCGAAAAACATTTCCACTTCTTCATTGGAAACGCTTCCGCTCTGGTCAATATAAATTCTAACTTTCGCTTGCCTTGACCTCTTCGGTCCCGGGTGAATATAAGGATATTTTTTATTAATAACCTTTAGGCTGGTCATCTTTTTTGATGACTTTGCCATTCCAATAAATTGCTTCAAAAGTGTCTTCCAATCAACTTGGTTTGAAGCAATTTCCCTTAAAATTTCTCTAATTGCCGAGGCAATGGAGCCCCAAGAATTTGTTGCGTCAGCCTCTTTAATGGCTTCGCGAAGCATTGAACGAATTTTTCCTTTAGCAATTTCTCTTTCGGCTTCGTTTGCTTCGTCCCAGCCGTCGTGATCGTCTAATACCCCTTCTCCGTTTTGATCTTGTTGAATATAATCAACAAGTTCTTGATTTTTCATTATTTCACTAAAATACCAGTCGGAAGATTTTAGTGGAGGAGCATTTTTAATGAAATTTGCCAAAGGCGAATCAATTTCTTTTCCGTCTTTGTCTTTAACGGCAACACCTGGAATAATTCCAATTTCCGGCAATTCTTCTTTATCAATTAAAGAATTGATTGCCGCGTCGGTGGCAATATTCCAAATTTTCGCCGGGTCTCTTTTTCTGTCAGTTACGTGATCAAATATAAGATGGTAAAGTTCATGTTTTAGAACCCCTCGAATTTCTTTCGGTTTTAGTTTCGAGAAGAACAATGGGTTCCAATACATTATCAATTCCCCGCCGGAGACAGTAACTCCGGCGGTTGGAACTTGAAAAGACGGAACTTTTGTAACTCTTCTCAACCAATAACCAAAAAAAGGTTCTCCGTTTCCTCCGATAATCAAATTAATGATATGAGGATTTAAATCAAAGGACGATGCCTCACGAATATCGTCGGCCATTTCTTTGATTTTTTTCTTATCTTCCTCCGAAAAATTCTCTTTCGAAAACTCATCGGTCATTATTTCTTCTTTTTTGTTAGATTTTTTCATCTAGTTTTTCCTAGGAGGGAAGAAAAGTTTTCTAGAACAAGTTTTTATTTAAAAAACTTATTTAGTCGGTTCTTCTTTTTGCTCCTCTGATTTAATCTCATTTCCTTCTTCGTCAAATTTTTGATTAATAACTTCAAGAGTATAATCTTGAGCAAAGGAATAGAAAGTGATCATATTGTGATCATCATCTTCCGTTCCAGAATTGGAAATCTTTTGAAGAAGAGACAAAAAAAGTTCTGGCGGAACTTCTTTAGAAAATTCAAAGACATTTTTGGCTTGTTTTTCGGTCCATTTATTTGCCTTTGCGTGATCTTCTAGTTTCTCGATGATCGAATTAAGTCTTTCATTCGTGAATTTCTTTGTAGAAAGAACCTTTTTCGTTTTTGTCCAAGCGTTGAGGATATCTTCCGCAGAAATAAGTTTGTCATAATTTTTCAAGAAATCCACGTAAGAACTGGCCGCTGCGGGCCCAACAAATCCCATGACAATTTGATAAAATTCGAGAGTTTCAAATTTATCAACGAGATTTGCGTATTTAAGAGAACGGGCAGAACGATGCCATGAACGCCGGGAAGGATAAATTTCCTTTGCGTCATAATTTTTATCCGTATGTTCCAAATGTCTTGGGTTTTGACGAATAAAATCAATCATACTTTCAGGAATTTCCCCGCTTGCTTGCGCCCAAGCGATCCAACTTTCGTGATTTGGCGAAAGATGAATGATAAAAAACCTGTCCATAAGGGCAGGATCCATTTCATTCACTTGATAATTTACGGACTGGTTAATGGCGGCGAAAACTCTTGTTTCGGGATGAAGTTTATATCCATTTAGTTCTTTATCAAGAACAATTTGAAATGCTGCCTGCATGATTTCGGGGGTCGCACGATTAATTTCGTCCAAGAAAAGGACGCAGGGCTTATTACAGGCGTCCATATACCAATCAGGAGGGCAAAACTTTGTCGATTCTCCTTCCATTTTTGGGAGGCCGATCATATCGCCTTCAGTCATTTGAGATAATCGACGTTCTCTCACCGGCAGTTTTAGTTCTTCTGCTAATTGATAAACTGCTTGAGATTTTCCGATCCCGTGATCCCCAATAAGAAGAGGGGCAACTTCGGGAGGAAGAAGACGAGCGATTTCTTTGAAAGAATTAATATCCATTTTATTTTTCCTTTGTTTTTTTCCGCGAACGGAAAATGCGTTGGGGGCTGATTGTCTAAAAACAATGAACGAAACCGATCTCGGTTGTCAAGAGGGTCAGGGTTTAAATCTTAATGTTGGGGGTTCTCCTCTTCGGGAATTTCTTCTAGTTTAAGCCAATTATCAAAATTAATTCCATTATTTGTGCCCTGTTTTCCGACAACAAATTGACGAATTTTTGCTGGTTCAAACCCATTATTGTTTAAATTTGCCAAAACTAAACAAAAGAAATATTGCCCGTCATTTTGGTTAAAATGACCCAAATATTTTAAACAAACCCCAATTAAAGTTCGATTATTTGAAAATCGAAATTTTATCAAATTTCTAGTTTTTAAATAATTTTCCGCATCAGCATCATCTTTAAAATTTACCCATTTTTTTGCCATTTTGAAACCTCTTTTTTGACCATATCTAAATAAGAATAATAACTCATTTTTTCTATTTCTCTAAATAAAATCTCTATATTTTGAGAATTCTCTTCTATTTTTGAAACAATTCCAATTCTTCCATCAAATTTAACCATTTGGCCGAGTTTTGGATACATTAAATTTAAGAAATAATTTATTTTATTTTCTTTTATTGCTATTTCTGCAAGTTTGTAAAAATCGCCATTATTTTTTAAATAAGTACAATTTTTACCTTCTCGAATAATTGTAATTGAATTAATTGTTTTTACAAATTTAATTTTTAATTCTCCACTCATTTTCCAAACTCATCAATTAAATTGACATATCTAAGAAAATTTTCCTTATCTTCTTTTTCTAGATGTCCAATTTTTTTAAGGAGAGGATATTCATTATATGCTTTTTTTCTTAATTCATCTAAATCAAATAGACTTTTTGTGCCGTCTAATTTTGAGAAAAGTTTTATGATTTCTAATCTATCAGAATATTTTCTTTCTAATTGTTTAAATTCAGAAACTTTTTCTAAAAATTTAGAAAGAGCACCATTTTTATTCTTTAAATCATTTTGATTTATATCTAGATTATAAAAATTTCTTGTTGAATATTTATTTTCTTCAATAGTTTTTATTTCATTAAAGGAAATATCTTTCTCGTTTAAAATTTTATCTATAAAAATTTTAATATCCGAGAATTTATTTTGTATATCTTTTAGAATGTTGCTTTCTAATGGATATTTTGCTCCATAAAAAGATATATTTTTGTATAATTTTTTAATTTTAAATAAAATTTCCGACGAATACGCCATTGAAGTTTTATATGAAGTTAATTGAATAAAAATTTTTTCATTCTCATCGTTTTTAAGATCTTTTATTTTTATTTGTTCCCAACCTGGTGCGTTATTCAATTTATATAAAACAAGCCTAGTGCCTCCGTCAGACTTTTTTCTAACCTTTATCCATTTAGATGCTTTGTGGAAGTCTAAAAGTTTAAGATTGTGATCTTCATAAAATCCAATATCTCTGCTTGAAAGAACCTGAAATTTGTCTTTATCTGGAAAGTTTTTAATAATTTTTTCTAATCTAAATTTAGAAAGACTTTTGCCTCCGACATCATTAAAAATTCTTACAGCCTCTTTAGAAAGAGATTTAAACTGCTTTTTTTCAAAATTATTTTGACGCAAATAAATTGAATTATTTAAACTATATCCATCAGTTATGTTTGATAACCTAAAAACAGTATTTCCATTCCAGGACGGTTTGACTAATGATGTAATTTTGTCAAGACTTGTAGAATATTCGGTATATAAATTTAATGCTTCTTCGTATGTTTTGGCCGCGCCAAGATTGGTTTCAATTTTGGTTTTAATTTCACAATAAATATTGTATAACTTATTTTTAATATTTTCTATAGAAATTTCAGAAAATTCAATGTTTTCTCTGCTGGCGGAAAATGTAATTTCTCCAGTATTAAAAAAGACGATTAATCCATTTGTTGAATAACTATTAATTTCATCAATTAACGGAGAATAGTCTCTATTTGATATGAGGCTCATTTTTTCTTTAGGAATTCCGTATTGAATTCCATCTACAATAATAAACAATTTACTATTGTAATAATTTAGATTTGTTAAAATTTGCCAATCGTTTCCATAAATTTCATGTTTTAAATAATTTTTATATTGGCCTTCAAATTCCTCGCCGTTAAGAAAAAACCTTGGCTTAACTTCCCAGAATTCTGTTGCCTCAAATATTTTTCTTTTAAAGTCATCAAAATGATATTTCTCTATTGGAATTATAATTTCCGTTCCATTGATTTCATCTGTTTTAATTTCGCCCGTTAGAGCAATTTTCCCTCTTTTTGATTCATCAATATAGGCCAAATATGTTCTTTTTGTTCCGTCAAAATTAGATATAATCGTAAAATTATCAACATAAGCGAACGGAGTTTTCGCGCCGAGGCCAAAACCGCCAGTTTGAGAATTATCATTTTTTTTAGTAGAGGAAGCATATTTTATAAAAATATTCTCTAGCCTATCTGGAGAAATTCCAACGCCAAAATCTTTTACTTTAAAAGTAGGATTTACTAAAGAAGAAAAATGAATTTCAATTGGTTCATTTGACTTGTCGGCTTCCCTGTGGGCATCTCTGGCATTACAGGCAATTTCCCGACAAATACTTCCAATTTTGTCGGAATAAAGTTTATTACGAAGGATTTCAAATAAAAATCCTTCGTCGCCCATTCCAAAATATTTTTCGGAGAAATCTCCGCATTTTTCAATTGGAGTTTGTTGTTCTTCTAATTTCATTTTTTAATCTCTCGTCATCTTCAAATATAAATTAATCTTTTCTTTAATTCATCATCATTAAAAAAAGTCCAAAGAAATTCTTCTTTTCTTCCAAAGACTTTGAATTTGAAACAATTTTTTCTGCTTGGATGTTTGGAAAACAAAAAAATAAAAATTTCTGATTTAACAATATCAAGACTTGCCCCAGAATATAATTCTTCGTTTAGATAAAACCTCCACGAAGAATAACGGCAATCTAATCTATAAAGTCCTTTTTTCATTTTCCATCCTTAAATTTATTTTTCGCAAGATGAATATAAGTTTTGTGATTATAAACCTTTTTTTCTTTTAAAGAATTAATAAATTCTATAATATCTTTGTGGGTTGTCTTGACGCACCAAGATTTTGGACTTTCTGTTCTTGATTGATTTTCTCGGGCCGTTTCTGCTCGTGCTTGAGAAAGTTCTCTTCCCATTTTTTTCGAAAAATAATCTCCGGAAGAACAAAAAGCGAAGCCAACATAAATAATGTCATTTTCTCCTTCGATGGTCGTCATTGTCCCTAAAGGTTTTCGTGTATTATATTTGCGGAGATGTCTAAACCGAATTCTGTTGTTCATTTTATTTTCCTTCCTTTTTAAGGATTTTGAAGTGTTTAAAGTGATCTTTGTCGTCCGGAAATTCAATAGAAAATTTACTAAAAAGCGGTCTTTGCTCAACATTAGATTTTAAACATAATCCATTAATTTTAAATGCCAGTTCGTATTTGTCATAAATCATAATCATCTTAATTTCTGTTTTATTCAAAACAGCAAAAATAAAAAAAGTATGCCCGTAGGTATATTTTATAATGTCGCCGATTTTGATTTTATTAAAGAAATTCAAATAATTTTTTGATAAAGAATTTAAATTCATTTCAAAATTTTTATTTTTCCTCGGCAAAAAATACACCTCGCAGTTTTATTCAACAATAAATTCATTCCACTTTTAGAAATTTTAAATTCCTTACAAAGGCATTGCGCTTTTATATCTCTATGAATTTTTGTTTCTGGTTGAACGGAATGATATATGTTTGGTTCTTCTTCCGACAAAAGCATTGTTTCTTTCCATTCTATTCCGTGTGCTTTTGCTTTCTCTCCAAATTTATCATACACAATGATGTGGCAAGTTTCGTGAATTATAATATTTCTTGCTTGAACTTCTGTTGATTTTGATAATATCGGTTTTGATAATTTTATAATCTTTTTCTCGGCGTCAGAAATATAAGCAATTCCTCCGGTTGAGGTCATTT
>Ga0209210_1001401_pt1 | contig 20274 bp, 27 predicted proteins | sample RifGroA1_FD_183991 | JGI IMG/M metagenome (GOLD analysis project Ga0209210, IMG submission 183991) | Contaminated groundwater microbial communities from Rifle, Colorado, USA - Rifle Groundwater A1 (SPAdes) (version 2) | ecosystem: Environmental > Aquatic > Deep subsurface > Groundwater >...
TAAAATCGGTAAGTAAAAGTTTTGTTGCGACGTGCCGAGGTGGCAGAGGTGGTCAACGCACCCGTCTGAAAAACGGGCTATGTCGGTTCGACTCCGACCCTCGGCACAAATTTTGGTGATTTTATCACTGAAATTTGTGCATGAAGTGAGTCGCGCGAATCGTGACGGAGTTTACCCGACGAAGTTTTAACGTAGTCGGGACCCTCGGCACAACGCATTTTTAGCCTCGAATTCCGAGCACCCAAACTCGGAGGTTAGAATTTTTTACGCCCGGTTTTGACGAGAGCCGCTATCTTATATATAATTCTGGCCGAGATGAACGAGAGACCGGTCCATGTTGACTATCACACGCACGTAATTGAACACGGTTTGGCAAAACCCCGCAGAGTTGGAGAAATAGTCCAAGCGGCTTTGGAAAGAGGGCTTTCAACAATATGTCTAACTGACCACTACCCCCTTCCCCCATGGTACGAAGATCCTACGGATGAAAAAGACTGTGCAATGGCTCTTACCGACTATCCGATTTATCAACAAGAAGTAACACAAGCAATAGAAGAATTTGGCGACAGAATACAAATCCGCAGAGGAGCAGAAGTGGATTGGTTTGCTGATCATGCTGAATGGACGCGACAGGAGGTCAATAGATGGCCTTTTGATTACGTGATGGGTTCTGTGCATTTTATCGGAAGGATTTCTGATTCTTTAGGAGAAAGAAATTTCCTTTTGGATTATAAAGAGGAAGAATTTCAAAGAGGGGTAGAATTTTTTGGCGGTATTGAACCACTCGTCCGTTCTTATTACGGTGAAGTTCAAGCGATGGCAAGATCAGGCATTTTCGATGGTGTTGGCCATCTGGATTTGGTCAAGAAATACAACGATGGCGATCTATTTTCTGGTGATGAGACTTGGTATAGAGAGGCTGTTGTTAACACTCTTAACGCTATTTCACGATACGGAATGTCTATAGAAATTAATACTGCAGGTTTCGACAAAAAATGCCACGAAGCTTATCCAAGCCTTTGGATTTTGCAAGAGGCAAGAGCAAAAAGCATACCTTTAACCATAAGTTCAGACGGGCACGTGCCCGAAATTATTGGAAAGAATCTAGGCAGTGCTGTTGAATTAGCCAAAGCAGCAGGATATGACCACCTGACAGAATACGAAAGGCGTCAACGAATAGCTGTTCAAATTTAAAACAAATTCGCTTAATCTTGATTTTGAACCCAAAAAGTTCGAACCCTTCGATTTCACTCAGGGTCTACGACATCGTCTACCCTTCAACTTCGTTCAGGGCCGTGGCGTGTCGGCACCACAGGAATTTTTTATATATATAAAAAATACTATTAAGTGTATCAAATAGTATCTTGACTTTTGGGTAGAAAAGTTATATAAACTAAACATAAACGCCTCATCTAGCGCCGCAAGGCCCGATGAGGTTTTTTATTTCTCCTTTACTTGCTTTAATTTTCTGGGATAATAACACTATGTCCAGTTACGTCCTTTTCATCGACGGAGAAAACTTTCTTCACAAATTTGGAGACGTCTTGAAACAAGAAGGCATTCCCAAAAATAAGACCGACCTTGCTCTCATTAACTTGAACAAATTGTTCAAAGACCCTTTAAAAGGTTTTGACATTCATAGAAAAATATTCTACGCAGCCAGACTTCATATTCATCCAGAAACCAAGAAAAAGTCGGGAGAGCTTATCAGGCTTCAGAGAAAGCTAAGAAATAGTTTAGTGAACCAAGGTTATGAATTTGTTATCGCTGGCAATGTGAGAGCCCAAAAAATAGATAATAAAATTGTCTTTAGAGAGAAAGGTGTGGATGTTAGAATTGCCGTCGATCTAGTTTCGTTAGCTTGTGATAAAAAGCTGACAACAGCCATCTTGTGCAGTTCTGATTCCGATTTGCAACCAGCAATAAAAGAACTTAAAGAAAGAAACGTCGAAGTAATTTACCTTGGTTTCGAGGCCAGCCCAAATAAAGGCCTTACCTATACAACAGATAGAACTATTCTTTTGCGGAACTCCGAGATTGTCGCTGCCTATAACTCCCCAAAACATAGTTTTGATAAAAAGTAGCTTTATGCAGCAAAAAAGTTATTCTGATTCTGAACCCAAAAAGTTCTAACCCTTCAACATGTTCAGGGTCTTCGACATCGTCTACCCTTCAACTTCGTTCAGGGCCGTGGCGTGTCGGCACAAAATTTGGAATGGCTTATGTTATTTTCAAATTTTGTGCCTGTAGTTTGGAGTCCCGCTTTGCGGGACGGAGTTTATATTGATCCTGAACAAAGTGAAGGAGAAATGACCCTCGGCACTTGATATAATGCTGGCATGCTCAAGCGGGCAGCTTTACTTGTTTTATTACTGTTTTTAGCTTTTATCATCAATGCTTTTTTGAATCCGATTCCCCAAAGAGAAATAGTTGAGGGTGGGAGAAATGCATACGGCACTTCATACAGTTTTGAGCAGGCAGAGTGGTACGGGCTTGACAGCCGCAAAGCTTACGTGGATTTAGTTGAAAAATTTGATTTTGAATGGATAAGAATTCCGTTTTTTTGGAACCAAATGGTTAGTGAGGATGGAGAGTTAAAAATTAATACTCTAGAGTTTGCGATTGAAGAAGCTGCCAAACGCAATGTTAATGTGGTGATTGCGCTTGGTGCCAAAACCCCCTATTATCCTGAATTTCACTTGCCTGAAAATATAGCAAGTCAACTAAAATCTGGTCAAAATATTGATTCAAATCATGCTGTAGGTGCCAAGATTCTAGAAATTGACCGCAGGTTGGTAGAAGCTTTGTCTCACTATGAAAATATTTCCCACTGGCAGATTGAAAATGAGCCTTTCACACCCAATGAAAACGGTTGGACTGTAGACGTGAGTTTAATTAAAGAAGAAATTGAAGTAGTCAGAAATGCGGATTCAATTAAAAGACCGATTATTCTTTCCCATGTCGGGCCGGTTGTTTTTGATTTGCGCTGGAAAAAATTGTTAAAGTTGTTGGAAAGCGGTGATGTTTTGGGTGTAAATGCCTATTTTAAGACTCAAGGGACAAGTTTATTTAGTTTCAGCCTATTTGGAAATCAACTTTCTATTCCATGGCCTCGGGGATTTTCATGGCCTGTGCAATCATGGGGGTTGTTTTCCCCTGATTTTGCGGGAATTAAAAGAGAAGCTAGCAAGAGCGGAGTTGATGTCTGGGTTTTAGAAATGCAAGCCGAACCTTATATTAGGGATCTTAGCGACGGGCGAAAAAAAGAATTTAGCTTTGATGCCGAAGATTTAAAAAAAGCCCACAATTATTTGTCGGGCGAAAAAATCAAAACAATGGGTTTTTGGGGAGCGCCTTTTTGGCTTTTCAGAGAAGGTTTAGGAGATTCTTCCTGGATAAATTCTGTAAGTGATTTAGTAAATTAGGATAATTAGTTGTATAGTTTGTGGGAAACCGAAAGCTGAATGCCGGTAATTTTGCCGTTTTCGATCGTAAATGCAGCTAACTGTTCCCCATTTTGGGAAATTGCAATATAGGTACCGGCAAGTTGAGGGTTATTTGTTTTAAGATCTTGTACTAATTGGCTTTGCTGGTCGAAATTAAAGGGTTCTGCCCCTTTTACGTAGGACATTTGGTCAATTGCTTCCTGTTTGCTTAGGATTCCGCAGCATTCTGTCGACATTAATATGAAAGATACATTTTCAGCTAACATCTGGTTTAGAGATTGGTAATCTGCCGAGTTTAGACTGGTTTTGATTTGTGTCTGAATTTCTTGAGCACTCAGAGCTTTGCCGGGTGAAGGAGATGGTTGAGGCGTGCTTAAAGCTGGTGAGCTTGAGGCAGTCGCTTGAGAGTTAGGAGACGGAGAGCTTGTTAAATTGCCGACTAATTTCTGGTTTTGGAATATGAAGAAACCAAGGCCCGCCGCCAATATAACTATGATTACAATTAGGGCTAGTAATATAGACTTATTCATGAATTGATAGAATAGACTAAATTGCTTGCATTGTCAAAATTTGGTTAAATGAGCACCTTATGAGTAAAGTTGCCGTAATAACCGGTGCAGCCAAGGGTTTAGGGCGCGATATTGCCTTATTTCTTGCAGGCGAGGGGTATACAATTGTAGTTCACTACAAAGAGAGCAGGAAAGAGGCGTTAAGCACTCTTAAGAAAATTATAAAAAATTCTCCTCAGTCGATTGTTGCCAGAGGCGACTCAAAAAATGAAAAGGAAGTTTCCAAAATGTTTGGGAATATACTGAAAAAGTTTGGCCGAGTTGACCTTTTAGTAAACAATGTTGGCAATTTTGTTTACAAAAAACTAAAGGATACTACAAATCGCGAGTTTAGAGATGTAATTGAATCGAATATCTACTCTACCCTATTTTGCAGCCGGGCGGTATTGCCAAATATGCGAAAGAGCAAAACCGGCCACATTATCAATTTGGGTGCAGCCGGAGCTGAAAGATTTATTTTGCGCGAGAGGGTTGTACCATATTTTATGGCTAAAAACGCTGTTTATATATTAACCAAAGCAATGGCTGCCGAAGAAGCCAAATATGGAATTCACATCAATATGGTTTCGCCGGCCTCGATGAAAATTGATATTTTCAAAAAAAGTGATTTTCCCATGGGTCGGGAAGCAAAATACAGCGACGTGATAAGTGCTATCAAGTTCTTGCTTTCTGAGGATGCATATTATATAAATGGGGCAAATATTGAAGTTTCCGGTGGCTTTATTGCCGGAGCGAAATGATTCGAAAATTTCAAATGTCAGACTTTAAATATCAAATAAGCAGAAATAAATTAATATTCGTATTACTTTTCATAGTTCTGGGTTTTATTGCATTGCAAGTTCCGATCAATAAGCTGGCAGGTTCTCGAGTTTCTTTTACATTCTTTGATCTATTTGCCCCAATTAGTGGAGCTTTTTTGGGTTCGGTTTATGGAATCATTGCCGTATTTTTAATCCAGGGATTCAATCTTATGGTTCATGGAGTATCGAACATTGACAAAGGCGCAATCATTCGTCTATTTCCAACTTTGTTTGCGGTTCTATACTTTGCTATTTCCTCTAAGCCAAAGGCCAAAAACTATATTTTGATTGTGCCGCTTGTTTCTATGATTGCATTCAATCTGCACCCGATTGGCAGAACTGTTTGGTATTATTCGCTTTTCTGGTTGATTCCATTTATAGTTTGGCCACTCAGGAATAGATTTTTATTGGCAAGGGCACTCGGTGCAACTTTTACTGCTCACAGCGTTGGCGGAGCTGTTTGGATTTGGGCATTTAGTCTGCCGGCTAGTGTCTGGACGTCGCTGATTCCGGTTGTTGCAATGGAGAGGTTTATTTTTGCGCTGGGGATAAGTGCTAGCTATATTTTGATGAACAATATTTTGGCTTATTTTTCACTCAAGAGTTTGTTGCCAAAGAACATTGGTTTTAATAAGAAATACGTTTTTCTTAAATCAAAGTAAATGATTATGCTGAGGCTTATTGATAAGTTTTTCCCGCCAAATATTGTTTACGCCCATTGTGATGTACCTTGTGGAATATATGATCCTCATGAAGCGCAAATGGCGGCCTATACAGTTTTAAGGATGACGCAGATGATTATGGAGTTGAAGGCATCATCAGAAGATCCTGTGTTTGATGAAAGGAAGAAAATAATTTCTCAAATCGCAAGACTTACCAAGGTCAAGGAGGATCACGCTGAAGTTGTCAAACATCAAGTAAGAGTAATCTGGGGTGATTATTTTAAGCCGGAGCATTTGACAAATTATAAAAACCTTCATGATTTGGTTTTCAAGATTATGAAGCAGGCCTCTTCAGCAAAGCAGAATGTTGATGTTAAAGCTTGCCAAGATCTTATCGCCAATGTTCAAAAATTTGCGGAGAATTTTTGGGAAAGTAAAGGTAGAAAAACTGTACGCATCAGCTCAGGCTATCCGACAGAAGGTGAACTTATTCTTCCTCAATAAATTAGTTCCTTTTTCAAGATTTGAAGTTCGTGACAGAAGCATGGAGCCTTTATACCGTGAGAGAGAGCACGTGCTAACTTTTAATTGGGCAAGCGTGCAAACGAGAGATGTTATTGTTTTTAAAATCAAAGACAGGTTTTATATCAAACGCATAAACAGGGTTGAGGGCGGTAAGATTGTTGTTACTGGAGACAACAAAAAGATGAGTTCAAAATTTGCGCCTGTTGATTTTCGGCAGGTTGTTGGTCGGGTTATTCTGAAGTACTAGGTTCTACTGTTTTGCCTTTTGTAGCATTAATTATTTGTTCGAACTGATCAAGCTGAACAACTCCTGAGTATTTTTGACCGTTAATAAAAAATGTAGGTGTACTGGTAACGCTGAATTTATTACCTAGTGCAAAGTCACTCTCGATAGACTGGTTACCGGTATTTAGATCTGCTTTAAATTTTTCAAGGTCCAACCCGATTTCGGATGCGTATGTTTCAAAAATCTCGTCTGCGTTGCCGGAATTTTCCCATTCACCTTGGTTGGTATAAACTTTATCTACGAATTCAAAGAATTTTCCCTGTCCTGCTGCCGCCTCTGTTGAGTTAGCCGCTATCTTGGAATTTTTGTGAGAAGAGAGCGGATAATGTCTCCATACAAAGTAGACATCTTGGCCGTATTTTTCCAATACTTGCTTAACAATGGGTTGAGCCGCTTTGCATGCAGGACATTGCAGATCGGCAAATTCAACAACAATTACAGGTGCAGTGGGGCTACCGACTGTATGAGCCGCATTAGCTATTAAGTCGGATTGGTCAACAGATTGAGTTGCCCCTTGTGTTTGGTCCTGCGAAGAAGGTTGTTTACTAAATAACACAGCTCCTGCTACGATAACTACCAGAGTTATGACTCCAATACCTATAAAAAATTTGCTTTCGGTACTCATTTTTTAGATTTAAATAGTATCATGATTATCATCAAAATGCTAATAATCAAGAATGTTGTAAGCGACAGGAGCGGAATTGTAACGAATCCAAACCATTCAATGTATTTCGTTGTGCACGAAATACCCTGTTCGCAGGGTTTAATGCTCTCAGGAATTAATTTGTAATAGAGTAAGTTATGGTAAATGGCGATAATAAACCCTGTGATACTCAGGGGTAAGACATAGAGACACACTTTTTTATCGCCCCTTAAAATCCCTACAGTTAAAATTGCGACAAGCGGATACAGGCAAATTCTCTGGTACCAACAGAGAATACAGGGCGGAAATTTGGCAATTTCGCTAAAATAAAGACTACCAAGACTTGCTGCCCATGCCTGCAGAAATGCTAAATATAGAGCATATTTACTTAATAAGCTAATTAATTTTTGCATTTACTTATTTTTTTAATAAATCTGTTTGAGGAGATGCGAATTGACTGATTAGTCCGGAGTTTTTTCCGGTCCGCGATTTCTGTAGGTTTCAATAAAATCCTTGATTTTTTGATAATCGGGCTCGTTCATCTTGAGTAATCTTCCCCAAGCAGCAAGGGTGATTTGGCTGTCATTTTCTGCTCTGGGAGCCATTACAATTTTCCAGTCGTCTTCATTGACAATATTTTTGATGTTGTTGATGACTTCAGGTGAGATCTCTGGTTTATAGGATATCCAAATGTAACCATGCTCAAGATTATGGAGAACGCGCTCATCTGGCAACGGTTGATCGTAAACCCCTTTATTGGCCGGTGCCGGCCAATGCTGGCCAGAAGCAGGCGGATTAGAGTTGAAGTCAGTTGCTTTAGTTCCTTCGGTAATGTGTTGTCTGCTGGCGATTGCCAATTCTTCTGTGCCGGCAACGGGGTTGGAAACAGCAGAAAGCACTTCGGGGTTTTCCTGCTGCCCCATGGGATTTGAGGTAAAAGCCCATGCGCCGATTGCGACAATAATTAGAGTCGGCACTAAGAACCAGACAAATATAGGTACGCGATTCATATTACTATAAGTTTACTTGTGTATGATATCATTTTTTGACAATAGTTTCAATCTCTTCGCGGGTTTCTTCAATCGCCTCTTTTATTTCGCTGTCGTCTTTTCTCTCGCGGACAATGTGAATAACCGTCGGCAAAACAGAAATAATTATAATGAAAGCCAAAATTGGCAGCAAGTATTTGTCGACTCCGGGGATAATATTTCCAAGGTAAAACCCGGTAAGAGGTATACAAACTGCCCAAAGAAAAGCGCCGATGACGTTAAAGAACAAGAACCTTTTGTATTGCATATTCCCCATGCCGGCAACAATGGGAGCAAAGGTTCTGACAATTGGCAAAAATCGGGCAATGGTTACGGTCTTGCCGCCATGTTTTTCGTAAAATTTTTGCGCGCGGAGTAAATGTTTTTTATGAAAGAGTATGGAATCTTCTTTTTGAAAAAGCCTTTTGCCAACCTTGCGACCGAAGGTATAGCCAACGGAGTCGCCAAGGACTGCTGCTATAAAAGTCATGGGGGCGAGCAGCCAAATGTCGAAAAATCCTTGAGAGGCTAGGAATCCGGCAGTGAAAAGTAAACTGTCGCCCGGCAAAAATGCGCCGACAAACAGCCCTGATTCGGCAAAAACTATTGCAAAAATTCCCAGATAGCCGACAGATTCAATAATTTTAACAAGATCAAGATGCAGGATTTGCTCAATCATAGGAAAAACGAACCGATCTGGTTCGTAAAACTTAGTTTATATTAACATAAAGCTGGTATTGGCTATGTTGGTGAGTTTACCGAACCACGAACTGGATGAAATAATCAAATATCTCATCGAGCTCATCGAGTCTGAGACTTTCTGAATCGAAGACCTGAAGACTCTCAGACGTTCGTCCCGAGAACTCAGTCCCGAGGGAGTCTGAACGGCCGGATTTAGTTTATGCGAAATCTGTGTTTTTTTTAAAATAAGAAGCAACACATAAACTCTAAAATATCACTAAATCCTGCAGCTAAAATTGTGGCTAGACAATCAAACTTGCTGAGTCTCAAACCGAAAGTAGATCAACCAGCCGAGTGAAGAAACTCTGGTCAACTGCTATCAGTTCCCCAGTTGTTGTTGATACGATTGCCGTTCGTTGCAAAGTGACAGGAATAAGACCAAGCAGCCGTTCAAATTTAACCCCACTAATTTCATAAACTAATTCGCCCTCTTCATCAATCGTCAACACCACCGCAGACTCTTGTGCCTCAGTTACTTCAGCTGAGGGTGAAGCGCTTGGTTCTGCCGAAGACGTTGCTTCTTGCTGTTCCAGCCACTTGATTCCCCCCTTGCCACCAATTTGATCAAGTACATTAGCAGCTAGCATATTGGCAACGGCCTGATCAGGCAAAACCGTAACCACTTTTTGCCCCTTTGGAGTGATTACAATTAGCTCATTTGTCTCCAAATTAACCATCAAGGGAAAATGTGTTTGTGTCGCCAGTTTGTTACGAATTACTAAGGCTGCATTGTCTTTTGATTTCACCTCGAATTCGGTCTCTTCACTTCCGTCTCCTTCTTCTTCCAAAATAAAAGAGTCTACTCCGTCTCCTTCGGTAAACTCCAGCTCATCTCCGCCCTCACTCAAAGGTTTTACTTGCAAACTATTGCCTTGACCTCTAATCCATACACTCTTTGCTTGGGGCGGCAAATCCTTTTTACCCACAGCCTTATCACTGGCACTTTGACTTTGTGACGGCCGATTAGCACTACTTGATTTGCTAGACTGAGCCAATGTGGACCCGCTAAAACTGGCAATTACTAGCCAAAAACTTAAACTCAAAATTACTAGTATTCTCTTCATAAGTCTTACAGAAATCAGATTACTCGCTAGCGCCATGATTGTCAAACAGATTAAAAAGCACCTAAATTAATGAGGAAAAACGGTAAAAAGTGGTCTTATTTCCAAAGCTTTTCTTTCTTTTCTCTCCTCCAACCTTTTATTTCTTGCTCTCTACGTCTGGCTTCAAGTAATGTTTCGAATTCTTCGGAATATTTAAGAATTACTGGTCTTCTTATTTTTGTGTAATGGGCACCCCATTTCGAGTTATTGTGCTGTTTAAGTCTTTTTTCCAAATTATTGGTACAACCGACATAATATGATTTATCGGTACACTGGAGAATGTAAACAAAGTAAGACATAGAAGCAATTTAACATTTCGTTACTACGTTCTCAACGAGTCTGAGATCATTCAATCCTGAGGATCTCAGATCCGATGGACTCATCAGAGTCGATGACCTCAATGCCTTCTTCGGTATTATTTTGTCGGGAGACCCTGATGAGTGGAACGAAGAATGACTGAGCGTGTCGGTGTAGGCTCATTCTGTCGTTATAGTCCCATGCGATTGCCGGACTGCGATTCTCTTCCTAGCTTCGCGATCCATAGGCATAAGTTAACAATTTTGAATCAAAAATTGACTTTTGTACCAATTTGTACTAATATGTACAAGTATTTCTAAGGAAGGTGGTGAAATGCGCAAGCACATATTATGACACAAGTAATGAAAGCATCAGATGTAAGGGCTCAGTGGAGCCAACTTTTAAATAAAGTATTTCGCAGTAAAACTAGAGTAGTTGTTGAGAAAAGCGGTATTCCTGTTGCTGCTGTAATTTCGGCCGAGGATCTGCAAAGGTTTACTCAAATGGAAGAGCAACGAAAAGAACGGTTTAAAGCTCTGGATAAAATGCGTGAAGCTTTTAAAGATGTTCCTCTCGAGGAAATTGACCGGGAAGTAAAAAAAGCTATTAGTGAAGTTCGAGCAGAAAATCGGGCAAAAAACAAGCGCAACTAAAAGTGATATCGGCAGTTTTAGACACAAACGTTTTAGCACCCGGCACTGTTACTGCTGCAAATGCACCCGGTCAAATACTCGATGCCTGGCACGCAGGCCTATTTGAACTTGTAACCTCAGAACATATAATTGAAGAACTTTTACGAACATTCCAAAAGCCCTATTTTCAAAAACGGCTAAGCAGTAAGGCAACGGCCAACTTCATCGATTTATTACAAAATGAAGCATTCGTAACTCCTATAATTGTTAAAGTTCAGGGCGTTGCTACACATCCTGAAGATGATTTAACAATTGCTACTGCTTTGAGCGCCAAAGCTGACTATCTGGTGACTGGGGATCAACCGTTAATTAATAAAGTAGGAAACTCATATCAAGAAGTAACGCTTACTACTCCAAACGATTTTCTTAAAATACTTTAACAAGTCTCCTGATTGTGCCTACAATGTTCGAATCCGTATTCCCCGATCACATAGGACAGGTCCGAACCATAGACTCAAACTCCAGGTTTTCAAGGGTTTTTCGCGGTTCGAATCTCCGAAGAAAAAAGTAGGAGTTTAGCAAGCCCCATTGGGCTTTTTAGGCACCTCGGTCACCTTGAGGTGCCCGTCTTGGCTGCGGGACTAGGATTCGAACCTAGATAAACAGCTCCAAAGGCTGTTGTCCTACCATTAGACGATCCCGCAAGGTCTTATAATTCTATCAATTTTGTTTTTTTAAGTCGAGATCGTGAGTTTTGCCCTTGCAGAGGTTAAAATTATCACATGAGGGTATTTATATTTATTCTGGCAGTGGTGCTTTTATTTTCCGCCGGATTTTATTTTGTTTACAACAAAGCGAATTTTGCGACAGTTAATCCTGCAGCAAATGTTTTTGGAGAAAAATCGGGTGTTGAAATTGTTAACAATTGGTTTCCAAAAAAAGTATCTGGTTGGGAAAATAAAAATTCTGAAGATCTTTATGTTAGTGCAAAATCGGCACTAGTTGTTAACTTTGAAAGCGGTGAAGTTATATTTGCCAAAAATGCAGATCAGAAAATACCGGCTGCTTCCACGATTAAGATAGTGACAGCTTTGGTTGCGCTGGAAAATGCCAGCCTTGATGATTCTTTTATTGTTTCTGAAAAAGCGGCTAACATCGGCGAAAATGTGATGGGACTATCATCTGGAGAAACTTTGACACTTGAAGAGCTGTTGTACGGGGCAATGCTTGTTTCGGGAAACGATGCAGCCATTGCAATTGCCGAGGGCGTTTCCGGCGGTGAAGAAAATTTCACCCAGCTGATGAATCAAGAGGCAACGAGATTAGGTTTAGAGAATACAAAGTTTATCAATGCAACCGGGCTTGACGAGGATGGCAGAGAGCAGTATTCGTCCGCCCATGATTTGTTAACAATTGCCCGCTATACTTGGGAAAATCATCCGGAGTTTCGCCAAATCGCTTCGACTTATGAAAAATATATTGAGGCAACGGCAAACCACAAAGAATATCTTCTTTATAACGATACCAATCTTTTAACAAGTTATCCGGGTGTGCGCGGAATTAAGCCGGGTTTTACATGGGATGCCCTTTGGTGTCTGGTAACTTATGCTGAAAATGACGGCAAGAAATTACTGGGAGTTATTTTGGGATCTGAGGATAGGCGCGGGGAAATGGTGTTACTTCTTGACTATGCCTTTGGGAAATACGGGATTACTGTTGAGCATCCGGGGTTAGATTTGTGACCCGCACAGGATTCGAACCTGTAACCAATTGCTTAAGAGGCAATTGCTCTACCATTGAGCTAGCGGGCCTAATGCGCGCCTGGAGGGATTCGAACCCCCGACACCTAGTTCCGAAGACTAGTGCTCTAATCCACTGAGCTACAGGCGCTTATGTGCCAATTTTATCACAAAATAAAGCTAGATTGATTTTAAATGAGGTTATTAGTTTTCTTCTTCAAGTTCGTTTCCAATACTCAAAGGTTTAACACCCTCTTCGTCTCCGTGAAGTCCGACTTTTTCCAGCTCTTCATCAATGTCCGGCGATTCAGAAGAAGTTGCGTCGCCGGAAAACGGGTCTTCTTCTCCGGCAACCGAAGGTGGTTTTTTGGGGTCTCCCTCTTCGCTATTTGAATCCTGATCGTCGTAGTTTGTCATTTTCAGATAATTCTATAGTTATTTCTTAATTGAATCAAGAGCGTATTTTAGGCTAAAATGACATCACATGCCGAGGTGCTGGAATTGGTAGACAGGCTCGACTTAAAATCGAGTGATCGCAAGATCGTGTGGGTTCGAGTCCCACCCCCGGCACTCTTTGCTTTGCTCAGTGTAAACTATAGACTGTGGCAGAGATAATTAAGGGTTGTGGAACAAATAAAAAAAGCTTATTAGTAGTTTACGTCGAGCGTAGTGAGACGGGGAGTAGCTCAGTTGGCTAGAGCGCGCCGTTTGGGACGGCGAGGTCGGAGGTTCGAGTCCTCTCTCCCCGACTAGTCAACTTTTATTAGTGTATAATAGGTTTGTGAAAACGTATATAACATCAGACCCTGAAATAATGTCAGGTGCACCTGTTATTGCTGGCACGCGTGTACCTATCGCTCGTATTGTTTACCTTCTGAAAGATGGTTTTACAATTAAGCAAATAAGCAGACAGTTTCCTCACGTTGGTTTGAAAAAATTGCGGGGTGCAATAAATGAGTTAGCTCAAAAAGTGGAAACTATTCCCTATGGTACGCAAATTTCACAAACACAAGTTGCTGCTTGATGAAGGAGTTCCTGTCCGCTCGTATTTTCCCATTTTAAACAGTCGTTTTGATGTTAAACACATAGTTCAAGATTTTAAGCAGGTTAGTCTATCGGACAGGCAAGTACACAGGTTTGCGGCAGAACACTACAGGATTATTGTGACATTGAACATCAAAGACTTTAAACCACTTTCTCCAACAAACAAAAATACTGGAGTTATTGGTGTTTCTGCTAATTTACCCTATGATCAGGTTGATAAAAAACTTACAGCGCTTTTGAACAAATCCACCAAGAAGCAACTCTTTGGCAAACTAACTGTTATAAGTGGCGAATCACAACAGTAAATCTCGACACTCAATTTAGGGTTGTTGGGATAGTCTAAAGCCGTAATTTGATATAATTAAAATGTGAACGCATTCAGATTCATCGTGACTGTTTTTACTGTACTATTCTTTATTGCAGGATTTATTGGTATATCGTGGATTGGCTACCAATTAATAGGGAATGTGACTAATCAGTTTTCGAGAATAGAGCAGCTATTTATTTTTTTATCTAACCTGGGTTTAGTAATCTTTCCTGTTCTTTTCATGGGTAATATTACTAATGAACAAAAAAACATAGAGGCAATAACCAAGTTAGGTTTAATCGCAAGTATTGTTATGAGTTTTGGTACTCTAGCAATTATTGGCAACATGTTTTGGGGAAAGTTCTGTTGTCCCAATGGCTTTAACGGTAGTATTTATATGTTTGTTCTAATACTTTTGACCTTATTCCTTCTAAACTCAATAATTCTTGTCGTAAGTCAGGACCCGAAGAAGCAATAATGGTTCGAAGATCGTTCCATAGACCCGACACAAAACTATAAGATGTTGACTTAGGAGAGGATTTTTAGTAGTATATCCCTGCAGTCGAAAGATTGTTATCAACCGCCCGTTGTAAAAGACGGGCTTTTTTTAGGCCCGCAACTTGTGAGGACCGCAAGCTTTGGTTATGGTCTTTTTACTCTTTGAATTTCTTTTCTAATTTTCCTCAAGTCTAAATAGAAATCAGAACTTTCAATAAGCTCTTTTGCCACATGGTACCTTAGCGAGGCGATAATTACCTTTTTGTTCTGTTTTTTAAGTTCTTTAATTAAATAGTCAAAGTCGCTGTCTCCAGAAAAAAGGATAACTGTATCAAATGAGTCAATACGTTTCATCGCCTCTACGGCAATCTCCACATCAAAATTAGCCTTTCTCAAGTGAGTTCCGTCTCGTCTATTTTTGATGAGTTTTAGGGGTTTGGTAGTAAGTTTATAACCAGACTTTTTCAGAACCGTTAAAAATGCATCATGCTTTTTATTATTAAAGCGGACAGTAAAAAACCCGATAAACTTTAGACTGCATTCTTTGCTTAGCCATTTGTATAGTCTTCTGTAATCAACTTGGAAGCCTAAATCTTTAGCCGAGAGCTCGATATTAGCGGCATCAATAAATACCCCAGCTTTACCTTCGATAAATTTACCTAGCATGGTTTTTATTGTATCAGAACATGAGGCTCAATCTTGTTCTGGTTAAACTCTCGAACCTTTTGTGTAAGAAAATCTAAATCATTTTTAGCAATTGATGTTTGCAGAAAAAGAGTTCGAAGATCGTTCCATAGACCTGACACCCTATAGTTGTTTTTAGTTTTTTTGTGGTGTATAATCTGCTCTTATTTGACATTAAGCTTGTTTTTGTGAAAACTGTAATTAGTGTCTAATAAACTTCTCCAGCTTAAAAGCTGGAGTTTGATCTTAAGTTTACATGAGCCTTGCTAATTTAGGAAAGCTTTCTCGCTTGAGAAGTGTCTATTCTTCTTGCTTTCATCTTCGCCATAAATAGCGAAGATTTCAGTAAGGCGAATATAAAAATTAAATGGCTGTTGAAGTTGAGCCTGCACCAGCATCTTTTAATTGCAAAGAGAATTTACCTCTAGTCGAGAGGCCATCTCCGCCAGATTCGGTGGTTTTTAAATCATTTCAACTAATAAATAAGCCAAGAGTTCTAGACCCATGCTGGGCGATTTTTAATTCTGCGGTTTATCCTACTCGTGAGGCTGATTATTTTATCGCTCGGGCAGTTTATAGGCCAGACGTTTTCCCGGGAATTCCGGACAGAAATGTTTTGGTAGTTGTGAAGTCGAATAGCAATGGTGTGTTTGAAAGGCAGCCAGATTTTAATCTGCCTGTTGGAGAAGCAGAAGGAGAAGTTATGAATTGGGAAGATCCGAGGATAGATGGAGATATTATGGGGTTGACGGCAGTTTGTAAAGTAGGTTCTTCTTACGTTGCCTACCCTACTCTAGTTAAGATAAGCGTAAACGGACACGGGATAGAAGCTCAGTCTAAGCCAGTAATTTTAAGACAAGATCGAGGGAAAAATGTCGTTCCAGCAGGAAACGAATTTGTCTATAGACGCGAAGGAGATTGGCATATGCTAAGGAGAGGTCTGATTGGCCAAAATGGTACTTTTGAAGAAGTAGGAGTCGTTGATTTTCGTGATTTTTCTGACATTTCATGGGGTAGAAAAAAGATTGGAGTGGTTACACGCAGAATTCCAATCGGTGATGGTTTGTATATGCTTCCGGTTCACGGAGTTAGTGAAAGCAGCGAATTTGATGATATTTATTCTGTGGGTTTGTCTGTAGTTGATGAAGACTGGAAGGTTTTGGCAGTTGATCCTGAGCCATTAATTAAAAGAGACCGTTATCCTGGCAATTTACCAAGAGGTGAGGATTTAGATCCAAGGAAAGATGTGGTCTACGCCAGTGATTTTAGAGAAAGAGATGGTAAGATAACATTTTTAGTAAACGTGGGGGACAGAATTACTGTCTTTACAGATTTTTGGAAGAGTTATTTGGAAAGCAGATCTCGCAATTTTCTATCTAAAGCGGTGTAGTTTTTTGATTTTTCTTCTGATTTAGCTGCCAACAGACAAAGGAATATTACGGCATGGAATCTTCAGAGTAATCGTCAGTCACGATTTCTCTAGGGAGATGAGGAGCAGATGGCGGATTGCTTGTGTCTAAAAGGTGGAAACGAGATGAAAAATTGTGAGCAAGAGCCTGTCTCTCGTTGAATATAGCTATGACGTCGAAAGTTGTTTGCTCGATTTGATGTTCGGGCTCGCTTATATCAGCAGCTGCGGTTGGGATACCTTCCGGGGAATTCCATGCTGCATCTTCAAAGTTTAAAGCTCTAAGTATTTCTTGTCTGGCCATTTAAATTATCTCCAGTTCAGCTTGTGATTTAGGTTGTATAGCTATCTAGGCTAGCCTCTGGCTTAGGATCGTTACTGATCTTTCTGTGTTTTCTAAGAAAATTTCTTGTACTGCTTGGGCATCTGGATCTATTTGGGCGGGATCAATTGCTTCCTCTAACAAGTTCTGGGACAGATCGCGAGAAGTTACTCCCGGTTGCGTAGTATGTTCTTTGCACTGGAAATGATTAATTCTTAAATCCTGCTGATTTTCACCTGGCCAATGAAAATGCGCCTCGTTTCTTTCCATAAAAATTAGCTGCATTTGCAGCCGAGAGTAGGATAGCTAAAATTATGGGTTAATGTCAAGTAGCAAACCCATCTGTTTTAGAGTTCGTCTTCGGATTCGCCTTTGATACCGCTAACTAGACTCGGGTTAATAACAAAGCCAGTCATGTCTTTGCGGCCGATTATGACAGGGTAGTTCATATGAGATCTGTCGGTAATAGTAGCTATGGTACTAAATCTTTTACCGGCAAGAGTGAAGGTTACTTTAGCGGCCTGTCGGAGTTGCCTGGCGTTAGCAGAATCAACCAAAATTTTTTGAGAAATTGGCTTCAAGTTAAGATCTTTAGCAACTGACCAGTCGATTGCAGTTCTAAAGGCGCCGGTATCGACCTTGGCGTTATAAGTTTTTTGGGTGCCGTTGCTGTAAAATGTGACCGGTTCAAAAACCGAAATGGTTGTTGGCGAAACATTGACGTTTTGAACAACTTCAGATGCGAACAGAGATTTGGCAAGTTCAACGCCTTTTTCGAGACTAGCAGGTTTAACATCCTCAATTTTCTCAAGTCTGGACCTTAGCGAACTTAAATTTGCTTTTTGGATTTCCAGACCTGGTCTAGCATTGATTTCCAGAACAATAGGGCCTTTTTTGGCGTCGAAAACAATATCAATTCCCATGTATCCCAGCTTACCTATTTTCTGTGTTTTGGCTCCCATTAGTAAAATTTCGTCCCAACGGGGAATTTTAATTCCTCTTATTTTGTAGGTTGTGCCGGGAATTTTGGTTATTTCTTTGCCTTTTAGAAATGCGTGTTGGGTTATGCCGGTTCGAATGTCAATGCCGACACCGATTGCACCCAAGTGCAGATTAGCTGTGAATTTGGACTCTGGTGTTGGCAGCCGAAGCATAGCCATGACGGGAATAGATTTAAAAAGAATAATGCGAATATCGGCAAGGCCGATGGAAGCGAATTTCTTAAAAAATTTGTGGGCAAGCACCCTTTCCTCAATATAGGCTTTATCCGGAAGACCCTGAAGTGAATAGACGCCTTCAAAAATATCGAAGAGATGAGATTCCAGCTGCTGTACCTGAAAGCGTTTGCCGGAAATAGTGCGACCCCTTTGGTTTTTCCAGCTGGTAAAAACAATAATGCCTTCTCCGCCGTAACCCCTTGCGGGTTTAACTACAAAGCCGTTTGCTGGTAAATCCCAGTCAAATTCTCTTATTGAATCTCGGGAGTTAAACGCCTTGATTAACTTTGTTGTTGGAATTTTATTGCTTATTAAAAGCCTTTTTGTCCTCAATTTGTCGTCAGCAATTCTTTTAGTAGGCGGTGAGTTATACCTCCTTATATAGAGAAAGTTGCGAGCGTTCATGCCCAAGGGGCCGGTACTAAGTGCCATGACTTTTGATGTAGGAGAAGCGGTAAAACTCTGTCAGGCGCAGACCGAAGTAACGGCCAATGGCAAAGTTTGTCGGAATCAAGAGAACGATAATTTCGGGATATAGCAGAATTGCCTGCCTAAATAGTTCAGTTGACAGGATGAAAAACCCCAGCAAACCTATGGAGATGGTGACTCCGGTAATTGTTAAGGTTTCATTAAAACTCTTAGTCAGCTGAAGGGAGATTATTTTTTCTCCTAATAATATAAGGAGCAAAATTGGAAAGATTGAGAGTTGTTTAACACTTAGTATGCCGTTGGCGGCACTAATGACCAGCGAGCCAAAGACAAAAATGGCGACAATTAATATTGATAAAGCTTTTTTGGGCAGCTGCATGATCCTGACGCGCTTGAGAATAAGCCTGCCAATTGAAGACGCCAGCAAAATTGCAAATAGGAGAATAGAGCCGGCGATAATGCCGGTTGCAACCAGCGTTATCGAAAGAGCAATAGGTACCAACAGATCCAAGCTTGGAAGACCAATTACGTGTCTGACAAAAGCAACTAGCGTTGCCAAAAAAGGCAGCAGCAAGATTAGAACAATGGTGTTTGCTGGTACGCCGACGCCGACTGCATACTGAACTGTGAATGCAATAAAATTGAATGGCGTTAAGTTTGAAATCGGGCGGTTGGCAAAAAGATCTAAGATCTCCCCTTTTTCGGCTTCTTCTTCAGGCTTGGTGATGTCTTCTTTTTTTAATTTCTCAAGTTGCTGTTGTTCGCCTGATGCGGTTGATTCCTGAGGCTTAATATTACTTGAATTTGATTCGACTGTAATGCCAACTGGTGAGGCTACGGGTGAACTCTTAAGTGTTTGGGCAAATAGTTGGGTGGTTGAAAGAGCCGTAAACATTAAAGTTAAAATTGAAAGGTTGATAAGTTTGTACATTTTCAGCTTAGTATAGCAAAATAACGGCTGGTTTTTAATCTATGAAGCAGGAAACAGAAATTGTGAACGAATCAGTTTCTTCGGCGTCCAGAAGGCCAAGATAATTATTCTTATTTTCCCTGATGACGGCTTCGCAGACTGAATCTTCAAAATAGGTGTCATTGCCGATTACCAGACTGCTTGGAATGGAAGTTACTATATGGCTAGCGGTTTGCCATCCCTTACTTATTAAATTATCTCTATAGAATTTGTAGACTTCCGCCCATCCGTCATCCGAGGAGAAAGTAATAACGGAGGGTGCCTCTTTGCATTTATTAACGTAAAATATGCAGATTTTGCTATTGTTTGTTGTCTGCCAAGATTTGGCGTTTGAGTATGGACGTATAGTTGATGCCAGTTTTTTTGATTTCTCATTGGGAATCTTAGAAAAATTAGTCTTAATTAAGTAAAATGAGATTAGTGGCAGCACGATTAGAATTATCAACCATATAAAGCCATTTTTGTTCATAGTTCCATTTTAGCAAATGTGAAAAAAATAAAATTTATACAGATCAACATATTCAAGGGAAAATATTTGGATAGTTTGGTTGCTTTTTTGGAGCAAGAGGATCCTGATTTTATTGCTATGCAGGAGGTGACAACCAGGGGTTTTAATCTAACGGGTGACAAAGGCGCGAATTTATTTGAAGAGTTGAGGGAAAGACTTGGAATGGAGGGAGTATATCACGGGGATCTTAAGTTAAGAGATGACGAGCTGTCAACTTTTGGAAACGCGGTTTTTAGTAAAACGAGAATTTTAAGTAAAAACGTAATTATTTTGAAAACTTTTGAACCTGTGACTCTTGAGGAATTGGACGGAGAAAGCGGCCCGGAAATTCGTCCACTAATCTCAAGACATTTACTGACTGCGCAAGTTAACCTATTTGGAAAAGAAATTGAAATACTAAGCTGGCACGGAGCGTG
>Ga0209210_1001407_pt1 | contig 20178 bp, 16 predicted proteins | sample RifGroA1_FD_183991 | JGI IMG/M metagenome (GOLD analysis project Ga0209210, IMG submission 183991) | Contaminated groundwater microbial communities from Rifle, Colorado, USA - Rifle Groundwater A1 (SPAdes) (version 2) | ecosystem: Environmental > Aquatic > Deep subsurface > Groundwater >...
TCTTCCTATCGCCATAAAACATATCCAACGCTTGCAAAGCATTAGGCGCCAAAACGGCCATGCTTATAAAGCCTGCCGCGGCGATGCTTTTTAAAATAATTTTTGCTACTTTGATTTTTTGCTCTCTATTTATCATAAACAAACTCTATGCTATAAATTATGCGGTCGCATAATTTATAGCATATCGTGTAAAAATGTAAAAATACAAAATCTAATCAATCTAATCAAAGAAAAAACCAAAAACATTCTTTGTTTCTCAATAAAACGGAACAAAACACCAACTTGCCCGCGATAGCGAGCAAATTTTCATCTGGAGATTTATAATTGGGAAGCGATATTCTATTTAAACAGGAATTTGGAAACGACAATCAAAGAAGACAAGATTAATACCATAGAGTTGGTTGTGATAATGAACGGGTCTTTGATATGAATACCGTAAAGCAGCCACGAAACAGACCCTAATAATATAATGACAAACGTCAAAAGAGAAATATCTTTTGCGCTTTTTGTTCTAAAGATTTTTATTGCTTGCGGAATAAGCTGTACGGAGCTCAGCGTCGCGGCGACAACGCCTATAAACACCCAAAACATATCTTGAATTATATAAGATAAAGATAAAAGAATAAAAGCGCCTAAAATATCGCAAATCAAATCTTCAACGGTGTCGCGGAGTTCTATGATGTCGTCTTTTGCGCCGAATTTTTTGAAGATATAAATACCGCGAAAATATTCCCCTATTTCCCAAAATACGCCGACCAAAAATGTCAAAACTATAACAAGCGGCCAGTATTGCGTAAACCCCGACAAAAACATCGCCACAAAAAATCCGCCGAAAAAATGCATTATCTTGCCAAACAAAAAATTTTCCTGTCCTTTTTTATAGTAACCCTTGCGCTTTCCTATCAAATTGATCACCAATAAAACAACGGCTCCGATAATGGAAACATATATAAACGGCTTAAAAAAATTCATATCCTCACTTTATCAAAATTCCGCCAAAAATAAAAATGCACGTTTATCCGCGATAGCGAGTAAACGTGCATTTCAGAAATTCGATCCTATTTAATTTTTCTTGTAATTTTTCACTTAAAAAGCGCGAGGGCTTTGTTGTGCGCTAATCCGTTTGTGGCAAGCAGGTTTTCCGAATCAATGCTCCACGGATCGCCCTTTTCGTCGGTTACTTTTCCTCCGGCTTCTTCCGCTAAAAGAGCAGTCGCGGCAATATCCCACGGTTTTCCCAATCTATTGGTGGCGATCAGCGCCTGGCCCAAGGCAACGCGCGTGAAAGCGTAAGGACTTGAGCCGTAAACCCGCAATCGGCATCCGGCTCCGCAGAATCTTTCAATGTCGCCCAAAATCTCTTTCGGCTTTTTGCGCAAAATTCCATCGGAACAAAACATCTGACCGCGGAATTCTTCAACTTGCGAAACCTTTAATTTTTTTCCGTTGCAATAGGCGCCTCTTCCTTTTACGGCTATAAAATATTCCCGAAGCAGAGGAAAATGACAAATTCCGAGAATCACTTTTCCCTCTTCCTCCAAAGCCAAGAGAGTGCCGAATTCTTTAAACCCGGCCAAAAAATTATGGGTGCCGTCTAAGGGATCAATTATCCATCGGTATCTTGTTTTTGATTCTGTCTCTTTTGATTCTTCGGATAAAATTCCGTCTTTTGGGAAATGCAGGCGGATTTCAGAAACAATAATTTTTTCGGCTTTTTTATCCGCCTCGCTAACCAAATCAAGATCGAATTTTTCTTGGGCGGCCGCTTTGATGCCTCTTTTTAAACTTCGCCCTAAATAGCTACCCGCTTTAAAGGCCGCAGAATAAGCCAGCAATCTTCTGTCTTTCATTGAATCTCCTTTATATTGGATTTTCGAATCTGCTTTTTAGATAGCATGGAGAAGGAAATAATGCAACCAAAACCGGCCAGCAAAAACATAAAAGGCTCTACGTGATAGCGCAGACGGGCCTCTCCCCCAAATCCGAGCGGGAAAAGAACGGCATTAAAATAGACAACAATCAAAAACAGAAAAAAGACAAAAAATTTCTGTTCTTTGGTCATTCTTTTTCCGAAAACTGCGAAGAAAAAAGCCAACACGCCGAAAAAAGCGACTAAAATCCAGAATAATCTGCTCAAAAGGGCGACCGAATAATAGGAGTTGGCGAGCGTTAATTTCAAAGCATTAAAAATTCCCCGCCAGTCCGCCATTGCCAAAAGATAAGCCGGCGGTTTTTCAAGCGACGGCGAAGGAATAATTTTATAAATAGATAAAAGGTAGGCGTAGTTGTTATGGGTCCAAAAAGAAAGGATGTTAATGAGTTCAATTTTGGCAACCGCGCTCATATTCCGCTTCATCAAGTTTAAAGTTTTCTCAAACAATATTGGCGCGTATTTCAAGTCCACCAATTGCTCTTCCGGCGTATTTTCCAGCCCTGTTCCTTCCAATAATTCTCTCCTTGCCAATCTTTCTGCTTCGCCAAAAGAAATTTTATCGCGAAGAAATACAATGGAGGCGCCCTCATAGCGATAAAGAAGATAAACGCCCTGGGAATTCAAATTAAAAGTTCCGAAATGTTTATAATTCCTGATTGCCAAAGGAGCTAAAACGGCGATAAAAACCAGAAAAAAAACAACGAATAGCAAAATAAATTTCTTCCTTGTTTCTCGCGGTGTTTTCCAAATCAAAAAAATCAAAAACGGCAAAAAGACAAAAGGAAGGTATTGAACGCTGACTTTGGTCAAGGTATCAAGCCCCAAAAAAACCCCGGAAAGCAAGGCGTATTTTAAATTGGGCTCTTTCAAAAATCTGATGAAAAACCAAATCCCCAAAATAAAAAGAAAAGCGAATAAGGACTCGGTCACATAAAAATTGCTGTAATAAATTAAATGAGGCGCCGTAGCCGTCAAAACAGCGGCGATCCAGGATACTTTCCGCTCCAGCCCTATCTCTTCGCCTATTTTGAAAATAAAAACTGCCAATGAAGCGGAAAAAATAATTTGAACAATCAAAGCCGGCCAGAAAACGCCGAAAATCTTGTAGAAAAATGCGAGATACAAAGGATAGCCGGGAGCTTTGTAGGCATACGGGGTAACGCCATCTAAGGTAAACCCCTTGCCTAAAGCAAAATTCTTCGCCAAAGGCAAGTATTGGCCAACGGCATCTCCTTTGCCGATAAAACCTTGCTCGCCGAAATTAAATAAAATCAAACCGGCAAGAAAAAGTCTGAGAAAGAGAGAGAGAAAAAAAATAATCAAGTAGCCTTTTTTCATTTGAATTTAAACTTTCTTGCGGCAAAAATAGTCATTTTTAACAACAACCAGCCATGGCGGAACCGGCTGATATTGGTTTTGCCGTAAACTCTGGCTTTGTAATGAACCGGTATTTCTTTAATTTTCAAACCAAGCTTCGCCGCTCCGAACAACAAATCAAAGTCGCCGAAAGGGTCAAATTCGCCGAAAAATTTCCTGTTTTCTTTAATTTTTTCGTAATCTCTTTTTGACAAAACCTTTGTTCCGCAAAGAGTATCGGTTATTTTTTGACCAAGAATCCACGAAAGCAAAAAAGTAAAAAAACGGTTGCCCAAATAATTCAAGTATCTCATTGCTCCGCTTTCCATGGGATAAATAAAGCGAGAACCGTTTACAAAAACGTTTTTTTCGTTTTTTATCGCTTCGTAAAAATTAGACAACTCTTCCGGAGGCACACTTAAATCCGCGTCTAAAATCATCAAAACGTCGCCGGTTGCCATCTCAAATCCTTTACGAACCGCGTCCCCCTTTCCTTTGGTTGCCAGCGTCGCCCATTTTATATTTCTGTTCTTATATAATGAAACTATCCGCCGGACCTCCTCAAGCGTTCCGTCTGCCGAATGCCCTTCAACAAAAATAATCTCCGTTGATTTTCCGAATTGGGGAATTCTTCTGACAATATTTTCTATATTCCCTTTTTCGTTTTTTGCCGGCACAATTATGGAAACTCCTAAATCTCCGCCAAACATATTGTTTATATCATAACACAAAAGCGCGATTAGAAAACCTAATCGCGCCTGCATTTTACGCTTTAAAATTTTGAAGGATTTCTCGTCATTTCATTATTTTCTCCGGCTCTAATCCCGCTTCTTTCAAATCCGCCTTAACCATAATGCGCGCCAATTCCTTAAATTTCACTTTCGGCTCCCACTTCAAAAATTTTCTTGCTTTTGAAGCGTCTCCCAAAAGATGTTCCACTTCGTTCGGCCGCATATAGCGCGGGTCTATTTCAATATATTTTTTCCAATCCAAATCCACAGATTCAAACGCCTCTTCAATAAATTCCCGGATAGTATGAGCCTCGCCGGTCGCAATCACAAAATCTTCAGGTTTCTCATACTGCATTATCAACCACATGGCTTCCGCAAATTCGGGAGCGTAACCCCAGTCGCGACGCGCGTTAAGGTTGCCGAGAAAAATTTTGTCTTGTTTTTTGCCAAGAATGCCGGCAATGCCCATTGTGATTTTTCTGGTAACAAAAGTTTCTCCCCGACGGGGACTTTCGTGATTAAAAAGAATTCCGTTGCTGGCAAAAATCCCGTAAGATTGCCGATAATTCACCGCGCTATGATAGGCAAAAACCTTGGCTGCGCCGTAGGGACTGCAGGGGCAAAAGGGCGTTTTTTCGTTTTGCGGAGGCGGCGAAGAACCGAACATTTCGCTTGAAGACGCTTGATAAAATCTAACGGGAAAACCAGAATGCCGTATCGCCTCCAGAACGCGCAGAGTGCCCAGCCCCGTGATATTGGCCGTGTATTCCGGCATATCAAAGCTCACCCGAACATGGGTCTGGCCGGCCAAGTGGTAGATTTCATCCGGCTTAATTTGGTAAATTAATTTATCAATGGTTGAGGCGTCGGCCAAGTCTCCGTAATGCAAAAAAAGACGGGTTCCTTCCAAATGAGGGTCCTGATATAAATGCATAATACGGCCGGTGTTGAAAGAGCTGGAGCGCCGAATCAAACCGTGAACTTCGTACTTTTTCTTCAAAAGCAATTCCGCCAAATAAGAGCCGTCCTGGCCGGTGATACCCGTAATTATGGCTTTTTTTATTTTGCGCACTTTCCCGTCCTTCTTTCGGCTTAATCTCAAGGAACTATCATCAAATAAAAATAACAAAAGCTTCCCTTAAAAGCAAGCATTGCCCGATAAAAACGAGTTGGTTCGTTTCTCAAATATCTAACCCCAATATTCTGATGTGGCTGATAAATTTATCAAAATTAAAAAATATGTCCAGCCCGCCGTTTACCAAAAGCGCCGACGACGCCACCCAAAATATTTTCGGCAAACGCTTATTCTCCCGAATAAACCGCAGAAAATAAAGAGCGGATGCGGCCAAGAAAATCAAAAGAGGATAACGGTACCTGCCGGTGACAACAATGGGAATAACCGATAAAGGCATGGCGGCCGCCAACAACAAAAATGCATTATTTAAAAATTTTCTTTCCTTAAAAATCAAATACGCTCCCGCCAAACCCAAGGCGAACAACAAGGCATTAAAAACCGCCGAAAAAAATATGGCCGCTAATTGTTTCCATCCCGAAAGATAAAGCCAAAATCCGGAAGTGCGAATCATGCTGAAATAAATAGAAGTTTTCTCTAGTTGCCTTAAAATGAATCTCAACGGATGTTCAAAAATAAATTTTTTGAACTCTTCTTTGCCCCGCTCGGCAATTTTAAAAAGACCGTTTTTCTCCAAATAATCGCTTACTTCTTTGTTCATTTGAAATTCTCCGCTTGATTCGGGTAAAATGCTCACCCATAATTCCAAACCGCCGGTGGCATTGGTGAATAAAACGCCGTGTCGAAAATAGTTTCTCGCCGCCCAGGGCCCGACGATCAAAAGCAAAATTCCGAACATTATCAAAAATGTTTTCCAGCGCTTTTTGTAAAGAAAAATGCCTGAAAAAACTAAAAACAAAAGCAAGGCGCCGGGCCGTACCAAAACGGCAAAAGCAACCAAAAGAGCCAAAATAATGCTTTGCGTAAAACCTGGCGACGGCGACATTAAAATGCGCAATCCTAAAAACACCGAAGCGGAGATCAAAAAAATAAAAAGCGATTCTGTCATCAACATTCCGTTAATTTGGATGAGGTCGGGATGAAAAAGAAAAAGAGAAAGTCCGACAACCACCGGCCAGTCAATTTTCTCTTCCCATTCCCATGATATAACTTTTGCGGTCGCAAAATTTATATCATAACTGCTTTTAGCGAGCAAAAGGCGATAAATCAAAAAAATAAAAATGCCGCTGATAATATGAAAAAGCGACTGCAAAATCCAAACCGGCCAATAGCGATGGCCGAATATTGTATAAACTCCGGCTAAAAAGAATTCATAGCCGGGTCCGGCTCTTCCTAAGGCATAATCCCCTTCGTAAGACAAATTCCTGTTTTCCCTGTAGCCGAATCCTTCGGCTAAATTCCAAGCAATAGCGTCATAGGCCTTGGCATCCACCGCCGGCAGAATCTGCGAATAAAAAGCGTAAAAAAGAGAGACGGAAAATGCGGCTATAAATAAATAAACAAGGATTTTATTCATGAATTTTGCTTGCGCTCATTTCTTCTGCACGATTCCCAGGAGTCGTGATAATCATTCAAATACTCCCTTTTTGTCGGCCAAAAACTCAATGTTTTTTGCGCGTTTTTAACCAAATCGTTTCGCAAATCGGGATTTTTTATCAAACTTAAAATTGCCTCTATCAATTTTCCCTTGTCTTCAATCGGAATAACAATTCCGTCTTTTTTATCTATTAAAACTTCTCCTGCCAATCCAACGTCGGTCATTACAACCGGGCAACCGCTGGCCATCGCTTCAACAATCGCCATTCCGTAGCCTTCATAATTTGAAGTCAGCAAAAACAAATCTGCGGTCTTATAATAAGACGCTAAATCATCCATCCATGATTCTAAAATGACATTTTTTTGCAAATTGCGATTTGCAATTTGCAATTTGAGCGCTTCGCGTCGGGGCCCTTCGCCGACTATAATCAAACCGGTTTTCGGATATTTTTTAACTATTTCCATAAACGCATTTATCGCCAAGGGAATGTTTTTTTCTTTGGCTATGCGGGAGGCCATTAGAATAATAAAGTTAAATTGAGGATATTTTTTGCGTAAATCTATTTTAACGGGCGCTTCTTGAATTTTTTTAACATCAACGAAAATTGGCAAAACCCTTATCATTGAAACTTGAAAATCTAAACTTGAAACTATGGATTTTTTTATTCTTTGGGAAACAACGCGGATGCAATTGGCCCGGGGAATCAAAAATTTAGCCAGCAATACCCGGATTTTGTTCAGAAACGCCTCTTTCCAAAAATAAGAGCTTAAAAAATCGGCGTGAATTTGAAACTGAAGCGGAATTTTATTTCTTCTCGCCAAAAAATAACCGGCTAAACCGCACTCAAAAGGATCCTGTGTTGAAATAAGCATATATCCGCTGTCGCCGGCGCTTGTCGAGTTTTTGAATTTCTTAATTATTTGCTCGCCGATTTTATAGGCATCCAAAACATAAAACCATCTGGTTCTTGAATTTGTCGGATATAGAAATACATTGCCTAAATTCTGATTTTCTTGCCGCGCCTCTCGCGAGCGGGGTGAAATCTTTGATTTTTGATTTAAAATGACGACGTGAAGTTCGTCTGCGAATTTGGCGTACTCAATAACTCTTTGCCTGACCTCGGAATTCTCGTCAAATAACTTTTTGTCTGACCCTATACTTAAAATCTTCATAATTTCTTGTAGATTTCTAAAAATTCTCCGGCAATTTGACGCCAAGAATGATTAAAAACAAATAATTGAATTCTTTTTTTATAATCTTGATAATTCCCGTTGTCGGCCAAAAATAAAATTTTTTCCTTTATGTCGTTCTTATTAAAAGGGTTGATAAAAATTCCGATATTTTTTAATCTATCGTAAATTCCGGTCTCTTCGGTAATAATAAACGGCTTATTCGCGGCAATGGCCTCTAAAATAAAATTTGGGCTGATGTCGCTTATAGAAGGCAAAATAACGGCGTAGCAATTCCGGATTTTTTCAATAAAATCGTCGCGGGAAAGCTTGCCAATAATCTCTAATTTTATATCATGGTTTTCTTCCCGGGCCTCTGAAAAAGCCTCTTCTAAATTCTGGAGGTTTTTCAATTTAATCGGCCGGCCGCCCCAAAGGAAATTCTTTTGTTTAAATCCTAAGTCGGCAATTTTTTTGCCGTAAAAATTTTCAACAACAAACAACTTTTGAAGATTCAAGTTGTAAGCTTTTTGCCAGATATTTTTTTGCCATTCGGTGCTAAAAACAATAGCCGAAGAATCTTTCAAAACTAATCTTGTCAGAGAAAAAATTATTTTTTCTTTAAAAATAAGAACCGGCTTTTCTTCATAAAATTTCTTCAGAGCAATCAAGTTTCCGCTCCGCTCAACATAAGATTCCCATAAAAAATCTCCTCCGATGCGAATGATTGTCTTCTTGTCAAAAATTTTTGCGGCTAAAACCGCGGGCAAGCCGGCGGAAAAAGTGTCCAGGGCGATTATTAAATCTATTTTTGGGAGCTCAAAAAGAACCTTCAAAAAATAAAAACAATGCCTGATACCCGTTGGCAATTTTTTTTCTAATCCGTATGTCAGGACATTAACATCGTGCTTTTCTTTCAGAAATTCCTCCTCTATGTTTTTGGCGTAATAAGCCGGACCGCCGATATCGGGCGGAAAAATACCCGTACAAATCAAAATGTTTAACCCGTTAGAAATTTTATTTTTATTTTCCATAAAATTTATTCTATCGCTCCTAAATTTCTAACGGGCGAGTAATTTTTCAAAAATATTTTTCATTTTTTCGGCTATTAAATCCCAATCGTATTTTTCTCTAACTAATTTTTGGGCAGTTTCCACAATCTTATCTGTGCGTTTTGGATTATTTATATATTCCGTTACTTTCTCCGCAATGCTTTGCGGGCTATTTACTTCGCAGAAAAGTCCCGTTTCTCCGTCTTTAATAAAATCCGGAATTCCGCCGACCCTGGTTCCAATAACGGGGATGCCTGCCGCCATTGCTTCTATAAAAGAATTTCCCATGCCCTCAGAAAGAGAAGGACGAATAAATACCTTGGAAACATTGATATAATCCGGAATATCTTTATGGTCTTTTTGGCCTAAAAATTTAACTCTATCTTCTAAGTCAAGGTCTTTCGTAATTCTCCTTAGTCTTTCTTCCAAAGGACCTGTCCCTAAAATAAAAAGTTTATATTTTTTATCTAAATATTTGAGCGCTTTTATAATGTCTTCTATCCCGTTTTTCTCAACAAGCCTGGATGTCGTAATAAGCCAGATATAAGAAAGCGGCGCTTCCAATTTAGACCTTAATTTATCTATATTATCTAAATTTTTTTTAAAAATATTTATATCAACTCCGTTAGGAATAATTTCCAATCTGCCTTTATAATCCATTTTTCGCGCCCATACCGCTAAATAATTTGATATTGTTTGAATATAATCCGCCTTTGTAAAGATAGTCTTAAATAAGTGTTTTAAAAAGAACCAAAATAAACCCATTTGTTTTTTAGGATAATCAAGCGGGTCGCCCTCCTGCAAGGTCAGTAAAAATTTCACTTCCGGATGAAAAGTTTTAAAAAACAAGGCGGCAAAGCCGGCGCGGTTTGCCATAATCGCCCAGACGACGTCATATTTGTATTTTTTATGCAAAGCCAATCCTCTTAAAAAAGCAAAAAACGAAAAAAAAAGCTTAGTTCCCTTGATTCGATGCGCGATTACATTCCCGATTTTTTCTATTTTCGGCAATTTTCTGTCAAAATGAAAAGTGATTAAGTCAAAATGGAAACCGCCCAATCTATCGGTTATTTCTTTAACCGCCAATTCCGCGCCGCCGACAAAAGGAACATAGGCGATTGAAAAAATTAAAATTCTCTTTGTTTTTTCTTCTGAAACAGCCATGGATATGATATTGTTAGATTATATTAAAATGGCCGGAAAATCAAAGGAAAAAAGAAAAAAAATTCTATACGTAATAACCAAATCGGTTTGGGGAGGAGCGGGCAAATACGTTTATGATTTGGCGGCGAATTTGCCTAAAGAAAAATTTGAGGTTTTTGTAGCCGCGGGAGGAAAAAACGAATTGGCCCAAAAATTAATCGCCATGGAGATTCCTTATTTTGAAATTAAAAATTTCCAGAGAGACATAAGCATATTCAAAGAAATTCTCGCCTGTTTTGAAATTATCTTGCTTCTGTTAAAAATCAGGCCCGATATCGTCCACGTAAACAGCGCGAAAGCCGGCGGCATTGTCGGGATTGCCGCGCTGGATTACAGATTTTTAACTTTCAACTTGAAGCTTAAAACCATTTTCACGCCTCACGGCTGGGCGTTCCATGAAACCAGACCAGCCTGGCAAATCATCCTCATAAAAATTTTAAGCAGGGTAACGGCATTTTATTATTCCAAAATTATCTGCGTTTCCGAATTTGACCGCCTCTCGGCAATCAAAAATCATATCGCTCCAATCAGAAAACTAGTTACGATTCATAATGGAATAAAAACAGAAGATTATAAGTTTCTGCTGAAAGAAACGGCTCGAGATAAAATCTTCCAAATGATACAACTTGTGCGACCGCACAATTTATATCATCAAACAATAATTGGCACTATCGGCGAATTTACAAAAAACAAAGGCCAGAAACACCTGATTGAGGCGGTAAAATTACTCATTAGCCGCCACCCGTCACTCGTTGCCATTATCATCGGCTGGGGAGAAGAAATCTCAAATCTTAAATCTCAAATCTTAAATCTCAAATTAGAAAACAATGTTTTTCTTATTGAAAACCTTCCAAATGCCGCTTCTTATCTCAAGGCCTTTGACATTTTTGTCCTGCCGTCCTTAAAGGAAGGCCTACCCTACGCGCTTTTGGAGGCTGGCTTGGCTGAATTGCCTGTTATTAGCGCGCGAGTGGGCGGAATTACGGAAATTATCGGCCATGATGAAGGAATTTTAATTGAACCGGCTGATTCCGGCGCTTTGGCGGAGAAAATTGAAGAATTAACGGAAAATCCTGAAAAAAGAAAAATGCTGGGAATAAACTTATGGCATAAAATCGTCGGCGAATTTTCCCTGGAAAGAATGCTAAACGCCACGCTGGCGGCGTATGAAGAAAACCGCGGCTCCGGCAAATAGAATCAAGGCTAAAATTGCAAATAAATATATTTTGGCGTTGTTTTTCGCGTTGCCGCTGTCGCCGACTGATATGACATTGGCGCCTTGACTTCCAGGCCGGCTTCCGGAATTTTCGAAAGATGAATCTTTAATATACGGAAGTTCAACTTCCATAGTTTCGGCCTTTTGAGATTTTGATGTGGAAAATTTCTCAACTCCTGATTTCCCTGATTTTTGAATAACCGCTGTTTTTGCCGGATTTTTCTGTCCGGGTGTTACTTGGGCAATTGAACTTTTATCTCCATCGCGGGCAAAACTCTCGCTCCCCGAAAGAAAACCGTCGTAATTAAATAAATCGGCCTTAAATCCTCCCGGATACAAAAATTCCACGCTGCTTTTGCCGGAATATAAAATAAAGCCGGATGCGGAAAGAGGTATTACAAGATTGGCGGCGGCTCGGATGCGGCTGTTTTGAGGAAAAATAAAAATTTGGTTCCCTGATTTTAACTGACAGCCGGAAATATCAATTTCTTCTTTGAATCCGTTTTCAAGTTCAATCCAAGTTTCCAGGCCGGTTTTTACCTCGGAAATAAAAATATTATTCGGCGCGGCTTTCACCAGCGCGTAGTCAGACGCGGAATATCCGCCGGAAGAAACGTTCAAAACAACGGTGTATTCTCCCGGGTATCTATAAAAGTAAGTGATATTTTGGCCTTCTTTGCTTGAACCATCGCCGAAATTCCAAAGGTATCTGGCATTATCAAGAGGCTCGTTTTCCAAGCCAAACGCCTTGCCGCGAAATTCGGCGCTCGCGCCGACAACAACGGTTTTATCTTCTCCTGCGTAGGCTTTTATCTTCGGCAACTGTTCAGGGGGAATATAGGGCGCGGAGCCGCCGCCGGCTGAAGATTGGTCCGGTTGTTGACTTGATGGGGGTTGGGATTGCAAAAAACCGGCATTTGCCGCTTTCGGAGTCGCGGTTGCGGTAATCCAACCGGAAGAGGTTCGCTGAGCAGTTTCTTTGGTTGTATTGTCGCCGATAATATCTCCTCCGCCGATTTTCCAATTATCGTTTCCGTCAACGGCATCAACTTGATTATTTGTTATGTCTTTCAGCGCAAGTGTTGCTCCGCTGTTTGAAAGGCCTGCGCCAAATGATGTCGCGAGATCGGCCGTGATATTATCAAAAGCATGATAACCGCTTCTTTCAATAAAATAAAAACTATTTGCCGGAATAGTATTTTCAAGAGAAATATCTTTTTTCCCGACTATACTTAATATCCACCCTGTCAAATCAACTATATCATTACCATTGTTATAAAGTTCAATCCATTCGTAATATCGCCATTGGCCAGAATCAACGCTATCAACTTTGCTTCCCATCCAGGCAATTTCATTGATAACAACATTGGCAAAGGCCAAAGATGGCAACAATATCAACCCCAAAAACAAAAACCCCGACTTTTTCATTAAAGTCAGATTAGCAAACGGAATACCGGAGGTCAAATTCTTTCTCTCAAAATTTTTCCTTCAGCCATTACCAAAATAGAAACGCCCCCAAAGCCTAAAACTTAATGCTGTCGCCGGGATGGAGGATTTTTTTATCGTTGTTGACTTCGTTCTCGCTCTGAATTTCTTGCGTAGTTTTTTCCGCTTTTTCTTCCGCCTCTTGAGCGGCCTCTCTTGCCGGTTCTTCCGGCGCCTGGTTCAAAGCCTCTCCAAGAACTTTTCTTAAATTTTCCAAATCCGGAGAGGGTTTTAATTTTTTCGCGATTGCCGGAGAATTTTTTTTAAGATTTTCAAGCGACAGCCTTTCGTTGGCAACGCCCTTTCTCACAATTTCGCCTTCGTCAAAAGACGGCGCGCCTCTTGAAAGCGGTTTCGGCCTAAAGGATGACGCTTTTTCCTGAAAAGAAGCCGGGGGAGGATTCTCCTTGTTAAGATATTTTTCTTTGCATTCTCTGCAATAAACAGGCCTTTTCCCGTCGGGTTTGAAAGGAACCTGGGTTTTTGTTCCGCATCCGGAACAAATTACCTCAAACAAGTCTGGTTTGCTTGCAGAATCTGCCGGCTTGGCGTATTGACGCGAAAATTCTTTTTCAAATTGAACGGCATTGGTTCTTGTTTCTTCGGCCGCAATTTTAATAACCGGAGCGTGCCACTCGCTGATTTTTCTTTCAACTTCTTTTTTTGAAAAGGCGTATTTTCCGCGAGAAAATTCAATAATTTCTTCTTTGTACGATTTCTCCGGCATAGGAATCGGCGGAAGCGTCATTGCCGAAAAAGGCCGGGAGGCGACGCCGTTAATCATCAATTTAAGATAAATATTGGCAAATCCTAAATTGACGATATCTTGAATCGTAAAATCAGGAGCGAATTCTTTTTCTAAAATTTCGGCGTCGTAGGCGCCAACCCTGAAAGCTATCATTGTTCCGACGTTTCCGAAAACAGCGTCGCGGACGCTTTCGTCCATTTGGGTAATATACTGGTGGGCTAAGATAAGATCTAATTTATATTTTCGGGCTTCGGAAAGAATGTCTTTAAAAGATTCTGTGGCGAAGTTTTGGAATTCGTCCACATAAAGATAAAAATTCTGCCTCTTTTTTTCGGGAACATCCACGCGACTCATAGCGGCAAGGTAAAGCTTGGTGATCAGCATGGCGCCAATAAGACGGGAATTATCTTCTCCTATCCTGCCTTTTGAAAGATTCATAACCAGAATTTTTTTCTCGTCCATAATTTTGCGCATATCAAAGCTGGACTTTGATTGCCCGATGATATTGCGAATCAAAGGATTGGAGATAAATTGCCCTACTTTATTTTGAATCGCTGCGCCCGCCTCGGTCATAAAACGATCGGTATATCGGGCAAATTCTTGCTCCCAAAAAGCTCTTACCACGGCATCAGTAAGCTTTGAAACAACTTCTTTGCGATAATCTTTGTCGGAAAGCATGCGATTAATGCCTAAAATAGTTGAATCTGGATACTCTAAAAGAGCCAGGATGCAGTTGTTCAAAATATATTCCATTCTCGGAGACCAAACATCGGGCCAGATTTTTTTGAAAACTCCCATCAATCCCGACGCCACCAAATGCCGCTGCTCAACGCCGACATCTTCCATCACGTTAAATGCCATGGGCCAATCCGTATCATGGGGGCAAAAATAAACCACCTCTTTAACGCGCTTCTCGGGTATAAAACTAAGTATTTTTTCGGCGAATTGGCCATGCGGATCAACTATGCCAACGCCCTCTCCTTTTTGAATATCCTGAATTGCCATATTTTCAAGAACGGTGGACTTCCCCATGCCGGTCTTACCGATAATATATACGTGCTTTGAACGATCGTCTTGTTTAATGCCAAAACTTCTCCGCTCGTTGCGAAAATTAGTCTGAGCAAAATAGACAATGCCATTGTCGCCATTGGCATTGCCGTTTTGGACTTCTTCTGGGCTGATTAAATCATTGGGAATTTCGCCGTTGATATTATTGTTTTTTATTTCCGCCATATTTTAACTGCGTTGCGCTTTCAGTATTCTACCTTCTGATTGATTAAATTGGCAAATCAATCGGCGGTCCTCCCCGCTTTGCTTCAATTCTGCCTAAAGTGGGAGTTTCCGCCACCCTGCCCGGAAAATGGAAAATTGTCGCCAGCCCTTCCGTATTTAAAACAAAAGGCTTGCGGCGATAAGGTATGTAAAAATAAGAGCGCTGCTGATAAGCGCTAAGCATTCTTTTTTTTCTTCTTGTTTCGCGGGTTTTTTTAAAAAAATAATCAACGCCGGTTGTTGTGCCCGGCTTAAAACCGTTCATATCTTGAGTGCTGTATTGTTTCATCGCTCCGGTTAAAAAAACCGGACGCATGGCATTGTAAGCTTCGCTTCTTGCAAGATACAACGCCCTAATGCCGGTTTCATACCCAAGCCTGGAAATATTCCGCTCAATGGCGATCAAAACATCCCTTTGGCCCGGAGATAAAATTGGTTTGGAAAAATCTTCCGCCGCTTCTCCAGACGCTCTTTTTTTTTGCTGAAGTTCGTCAATAATCGGCTGGGCTTTTTCTCTCCAATCTTTATCCGCGGCTCTAATCAAAATTTGAAACCAAATCTGCTCCCCTTCTTTCAGCGAACCCAGCGATTCCAAAAAGGAAGTGAGAGGATCTGTTTTTTCCTCTTCTTTTGTTTTGCCGGCCTCAAGACCAAATTCGGGATAAGTTCTAATCGGATAAGCTTCTTCTCTAATCAGAGTGAATTCCACTCCCCACATCTTCCAGCTGTCTAAATCTTCCGGCGATATTATTTTTGAATAATCTTCAATCTCTGAAATTTCCGCTCCGGGATACTGGGCGTAAATCTGCGCTTCAACAAAATCCCTGAAAGGAGCTTGAATATATATCAAAAAATGAATCTGGCCTCCGATTGAAACAACTTCCAGGCTATACCACATTCTTAAAAATCCTTTCCAAAAGCGGTCAAGCATATTCCCGCTTCTTGTGTTATGAAACGCGTTTAAAATCAACTCCATCGCCTTCGGGCTTTTCATGATTTCCCTTGGAATTTTTATTTCCAATAATGTCCATGAAAGGCCGTGAATAAACGAAAGCCGAATATAATTAAGCCAGCTTTGCCAAAACAAATAAGCCGCCAATGCCGGCGCCCAAATAAACCAACCCTTTAAAAAATATCCGAAAACGAATTTAATTGACGGCTGATTGAAAAAACCCTTGATAAGGTGCCAGAGCGTGCTCATTTTTTATTCAATTTAATCTTAGCAATCTTTATTCTACAGCCTAATTCAGCGCAATGTAAGCGCCGTCGGCATTTTTTTTGAAATGTTTGCCGTTTTGCAGATTTATTAAAATCGTATTCTCTTTGACATAACGTTCCTTCATGACGGTTTTGATGATATCCTCTTTTGACATTGGACCAAAAGAAATAAGAATTTTTTTAATGACGTCTCTGACAATTCCTGATTCATACCCCCATTCCTTCAACGCATAAAGACCTCTCCCGACTAAAACAAACCTCTCGTCTTTTATAAGTTCGTTGTGGACGGTCTGAGTATTCACATTCCGAAAAAATACTTCCGAAATCGCTTTAGCGGTTTCGGAAAAATGCATTGGGGAGCCATGCCGCCTCATCGCCAAAAAGGCCAGGTCGCGCATTCCTCTTGGCCGAATGTTTGGAGAAGAAACGGGACCCCACTCTCCCAAGGGATTTGAATCAATAAGCCGCGATATTTTCACAAGAAACTGAAAAATATTTTTGCCGGCGCTTTGGCCAACCGCGCTTTTAACATATTCAAAAAAGCGGGATAAAATTTCTTTTTCCGGAAGCAAGCTTTCATCCAAAAGCTCCCTATGGAGACGCCTTAAAGATTCGTGAATTATTTCGGCTCTGCCGGAATCTATTGTCCAGCGATGGTGAAATTCTTTGTCTTCTTTCAGGTGGCTAAAATCATCTCCTAAAACAAGAAGGAAGCGGATATGGTGCCTTGTCGGACTTTGACCGGCTATAGAATTTAAAAATTCTTTCTCTTGGACAATGCCGCCGAGTATATCAATTTTATTTTTTAGTTCATTAAAAACATCGTCCAACTTTGAAAAATTTTCACTTTTTTTCAACCGACGCATGGAATCCTCTTCAATCTGCCTGACTCTTTCGCGGGTAATATTGTAATCCCGGCCGATAGATTCAAGCGTTTTCGGAGGCACGGCTCCCAGACCAAAGCGCCGTTCAATTATGTCGCGTGGTTTCTTATCAAGGAACGAAAGAATCTCCCGCGTTGCTTGTTTTGGTTGAAAATTAAGCTTTAATTGGCCCAACATATATTTTATTAAATTCTATTAATATATCTTACTCTACTACATTAATAAAAATACGTCAATACTATCATCATGTCAAAACGATATTGATAAGCCTGTTTGGTATGAAAATTATTTTAGCGGGAATTTTGCCGCCGAGATGCGCCTTGATTCTTTCCTGCGACAAGGCGATTTCTCTCGCTTTTTCTTCGGCGATGCCAATCGGCGCCAAAACCGTGGCGCGAACTTTGCCGTTTATTTGAATCACCAATTCAAAATCCTCTTCTTGCGTTTTAGACATGTCGTATTGCGGCCACGCCTCAAGATGAACGGATTTATAGCCCTCGGGCGGCTGTCCGGATTCTCTTTGCGAATGACTGACCCCAGATTTTTTGTTAACAAAAAATCTGGACCATAGTTCTTCGCTGAGATGGGGCGCGAAGGGCGCCAAAAGCTTAAGAAGCGTTTTGTAAATTTCAACGTCAATCGCCGATTCTTTTTCCAATTCACCCGTCAATATCATCAACTGGGAAACCGCCGTATTGAATTTCATATTATCAATATCTTCGGAAATCTTTTTAATGCTCTTGTGAAGTATGACTTCGCATTCGCGGCACTTTTCCATGTTTTCATTATTATTTTTTCCGCCAGGGGTAAATACGCCTTTGGCGGAAATTTTTTTCTGCAATTTCCATATCCGATTCAAAAACCTGTAAACTCCGACTACGCCTTGATCGCTCCAGCTAATGGCCTGGTCAAACGGCCCCATAAACATTTCGTACATTCTTAAGGCGTCGGCGCCGAAATTTTTTACGATGTCGTCGGGATTAATCACGTTGCCGAAACTCTTTGACATTTTTCTGCCATCTTGAGCTAAAACCATGCCGTGCGATCTCCTTGCGTAATAAGGTTCTGCTGTCGGCACCATCTCTATATCGTATAAAAACTTGTGCCAAAAACGGGAATAAAGAAGATGAAGCGTCGTGTGCTCCATTCCGCCATTGTACAAATCAACAGGCAGCCAATATTTAATCTTTTTTTTGTCCCATTCATATTTTTGCGGGTTCATAATATACGCAAGATAGTACCACGAAGAACCGGCCCAATTCGGCATTGTGTCAGTTTCTCTTTTTGCCGGACCTCTGCATTTCGGACACCTCACATTCACCCATTTTTCTATAGCCGCGAGAGGAGATTCTCCCGTTTTAGTGGGTTTATATTTTTTCACATAAGGCAATTTTACCGGCAAATCTTTTTCTGCCACCGGAACCGCTCCGCATTTCTCACAATGAATAATGGGGATTGGTTCTCCCCAATAATGTTGTCTTGAAAAAATCCAATCGCGAAGTTTATATTGAACCGTCTGTTTTCCCTTTTTTTCGCGCCTAAGCCGGGCGGTAATTTTTTTTATGGCTTCTTCGGATTTTAACCCGTTAAATTGCCCTGAATTCACCAAAATACCGTAATCAACATAGGCTTCTTTCGCGATATTTCCCCCTGAAACAACTTCTCTCGCTTCTAATCCGAATTTTTTGGCGAACTGATAATCGCGTTTGTCATGGGCCGGCACCATCATCACCGCTCCTCCGCCATAAGCCGCAATAACATAATCGCCTATCCATATCGGAATTTTTTCGTTGTTGACGGGATTTACGCAATAGGAGCCCGTAAAAACACCCGTCTTGTCTTTCTCTGTTTGGGTTCTTTCCTGCTCGCTTTTCTTTTTCGCCGCCGAGATATATTTCTCTACCATTTTTTTGTTTTCTTCTGTCGTTAATTTTTCCGATAACGGATGCTCGGGCGAAATTACCAAAGCCGTAGCTCCGAATAAAGTGTCTATCCGCGTCGTAAAAACGGAGATTTTTTTATTTGAACCGGTAATTTCAAAATCAACCTCCGCGCCGCAGGATCGGCCTATCCAGTTTATCTGCTGGGTTTTAATTTTTTCCTGATAATCAACCTTGCTCAAGTCGTCAATTAAGCGATCGGCATATTTTGTGATTTTAAGAAGCCATTGCTTTATGTTTCTTTTTTCCGTTTCTGCTCCGCATCTCTCGCATCTTCCGCCGATGACTTCTTCGTTCGCCAAGCCTATTTTGCATTCGGGACACCAATTAATCGGCATCTCCTGCCGATACGCCAACCCGTGTTTGAAAAATTGAAGAAAAATCCACTGAGTCCATTTGTAATATTTGGTGTCGGTGGTATTGATTTCCCTGGACCAGTCAAAAGAAAGGCCCAGCGATTTTAACTGCTTTTTAAAAATCGCTATGTTTTTACTTGTGACAACGGACGGATGAATTCCCTTTTTGATGGCGTAATTCTCCGTGGGCAAACCAAAAGCATCCCAGCCAATCGGGTATAAAACATTATACCCTTCCATTCTTTTTTTCCGGCTTAGGGCGTCTAAGGCCGAATAGCTTCTGACATGGCCGACGTGCAAGCCGTCTCCCGAGGGATACGGAAATTCAATCAGAATATATTTTTTGGGCCTTTTATCAAAATTATTCGCTCGGTAAAATTTTTTCCCCTCCCAAAAAATTTGCCACTTGCGTTCTATTCTTTTGAAATTATATTTTGGCATACTCGTTTGACTTTATCCAAATTCTAAAACAAAAAAGCCGTTTCTTCAAGAAACGACCGGTGATTTTTTCCGCAAACACGACAAGCGAAAACCCCGGCCATGCCCGGATTTTCGTTTATTAATTATTAATAATCGACCCCTCGTTTTTTACATTTACTCTATATTATTTCAACTAAAGACAATCTGGAAAGGTTTCTAACCAAGCGCCAAGCCAAAATCATGGAAATCCCAAAAGAAAGGCCGACAATAGCGGCCGGCAGAAGAGGAGCGCCATAAAGCGCCGAGCCGATGAAGGAGAAAACGCCGCCGGAATGGAAAGAAACGACGAAATTCTCGGCAATTTTAGCCACGAAAAATTCTCTTGCCGTAAGCCATAAGGTTAAGCCAAACGATAAAGGCATTCCCAATAATACCGGCCCCGCCTCCCTTAAAAACCAAATGGCGTAAACCCGCCTCATTATCCTTTTTGTTAAATTAATGTTGCTTATCATATTTTCCCGTCACATATAACTTAAAATTTCCTTAAAAAGTTTTCGCGCCCGAAATAGTCTCATTTTTATGGCTCCGATGGATATTCCATTTTCGGAAGAAATTTTATCATCAG
>Ga0209210_1001408_pt1 | contig 20175 bp, 25 predicted proteins | sample RifGroA1_FD_183991 | JGI IMG/M metagenome (GOLD analysis project Ga0209210, IMG submission 183991) | Contaminated groundwater microbial communities from Rifle, Colorado, USA - Rifle Groundwater A1 (SPAdes) (version 2) | ecosystem: Environmental > Aquatic > Deep subsurface > Groundwater >...
TTGGGGGGGATTAATTATTTTGGAGAGGGTTCTTTGTGGTTAATTTATTACCAAGAATCGTACTCTTCGCTGTCTAATTGTTCATTGCTTTCATTTAGTAACTTAACAATGTAGTCTGCTGTTTCATCTAAATTTTCTTTGACTAGGGCGTTTGGAATTCTTAGCGTTACATATCCTTTTTTGAAAGAATGAATTGTTCTCTTTAAATCTGATAATGCTTGTTTCGATTTGAAATTATGATGGCTTCCGTCTACTTCAATATTAACTTTGGATTCGACAACTGCAATGTCTATATGTTTATATCCATCCCATTTTTCATATTCTGCAGGAACACCCCTTTCTTTTAATGCTTTATACAAAGCATGTGCTTCTGGAGTTGGCTGCTTTTTCCTTTTTTTATAGATTCTTTTTTTCTCGTCTGAATTGTTCTGTTTTTGACAATTGATACATAATGGGCTACCGTGGTTTTGTTTAGAGTATTGATATATTTTCTCACTAATAATTTCTTTACAATTAGAACACCAGTATTCCATAATATCTTTTGTGCACAACTTAATTTAAACTTTATTATACTTGAAAATTGGATTGATCAAGGAAAAACCTTGTACCTTGTGTTGATAAGAACGTATTCCAATACGAGAAGAATTAAAACAATTAATAATAAACTATGAGTCATGTCTGTAGAAACTTTTTTTATTTTGAAGTCGAGAATGCTGTTAAAAGAATCGTCTAACTGCGCCTTGTTCTGCGCCTGAAAATATTTGCCTCCAGTGTTATAAGCGACTGCTGTCAAGGAATCTTCGTCGAGTTTTGACATTGCAAACTGCGTCTGCCCTCCTTCCACTGTCCCGATACCGATTGTATGGACCACGATATCTTTTTTGTTTGCGGATAAGATAACTTCGTCTACTGTTCCGACATTAATTCTTCCGTCGCTAATCAAAATTACTGCTTTTGCGTCTTCTCCTTCCAAAAGATTTGCAGACGTGATAATGGCTTCGCTGAGGTCTGTTCCGCCAACAGAGCTTAATCTTATTTTTTCAATTGATTGCTTTATCAAGATTATATCGTCGGTTAAATCTGTTTCTATCACTGCGTTTCCGGAAAAAGAAACGATTCCGACTTTTGAACCTGGGTTGACTTTGTCCGCGAATAATGAAGATGTTTCTTTTGCTGCGTCTAATCTTGTTGGAGAAATATCTTTTGCTTCCATGCTGCTGGAAGAATCTACTGCTATAACAAATGAAAAAGAACTTGCTTCCATTTGCCGATGCAGGACGAATCCTGAAAGAGACAAAACAAGAAGCAGCGAGATAATTGCTGTCAAAACAAGAATAGATATATTTTTTGAGATTAAATCTATTCCTCTTATCTTTGCAATCGCATCAAAATTTGCGAACTTCAACGCACTTGTTCTTTTTCTTTTTAGAGTTAAAAAATGAATCAAGATAATCAGGGGAATGATTACCAAAAGGACAAGATATCCTGGCTTTGTAAAACTAAAAGATATCATATTAATTTTCTCCTCTTTGTTCTTTCTTTCAAGAACGTTGCAAGACTTGAAATAAACGGCTTGTCTGTCGTCAATTCGAGAAGGTCCATATTATTTTTTGAACAAGCTTCGTGAAGAAATTTTTCTTTTTGCAGCATTTGCTGTTCGTAAATTTTTTTTGCAATTGCCGGATTGACTAACATTTGCTGTCCGGTTTTCGGGTCTTCGATTACCATTTCTTCTGAAAAGTCCGGAAGAGTTTTATCTATCGGATCTTTTATTGACAAAAGAAGAGTTTCAAATTTTTTTGCGATAGGCAGCAAACTGGATTTGGCTTCTTCGTCAAAAGACGTAAAGTCGGATATGACTACCACTGATTCTGTTGATCTTGGGAAGTAATCGAATGCAAAATCGAATGCAATTTTCAAGTTTGACGAACCGAAATAATTCTCTGCGTTTGTAATATCGTCTAAGAACTGGCCGAAATGTTTTTCTCCTCTTGAAGGGCGCACGTATTTTACGACTTTTTCGTTGAAATAAAGAAATCCTGCTTTGTCTCCGCCGCTTGACACCATGTGCGCTAGAGCGCCGGTTACTTCTGCAGAATATTCACATTTTAGCTTTGCTGTTGAACCTGACACCATGTTTTCTCCAATGTCTATGAGAAACATTATTTTCAAATCTTTTTCCTCCTTGAATTGTTTTGCGAGCAGTTTGTTTGCTCTCTTGCTTGCTTTCCAGTCTATCATCCCCGCGTCGTCGTCGGCTGTAAAATTTCTGTAAGTTTCAAATTCAAGCCCTTTTCCTCTTATGATTAGCTTGTATATTTTTTGTTTCTTTTCGAATTGTTTTAGAATTGCCTGCAGCTGGGATATGCTTGAAGCAATGTCGGCGTTTAGTCTTCTTTTTTCTGGAATCATTTTCTCTTTTAACAATCAGAAGAATAAAATCCCATATAAATATGTTGCTAATTTTTTATCTTGGGCTGGCGAGTTTTGCTTTTCCTGGAAGAGAAAATTTCTTGTTCTCGAACCACCAGCCGAGGACAAACAGCCCGAGAATAATTGTAAACACGATTGGTGTTCCCCAAGTTATTCCCTGCAAATTGACAGAGGCTGCGTAAATTGAAGCAATAAATGCGGCAATTATTATTAAGACTAAAGGAGCTTTTAGAACGTACGGGAGCCATCTCTTTTTTTCCATGTATAAATTAATTAAAGTTTATTTATAAATCTTTCCTCTGAAATCTCTTTGGAATCCAGAAGATAATTATCTTGAATTCGTATTGTATCTCAGGGTTCCGTTGTCTGTTGAGATGTTGAATAAAACTAATCCTTCTTCTGTATATTTTTTTGTTGTTCTGCCCTCTTGAATTTTGACAGTTGTTTTATCGTTGTTTTTATTGTAATCTGTGAGTATATTGAATTTATTTTTTGCAGAAATATTCTGCTTTATTGATTTTTTATTATTTGAAGACTCAAATGAATTTTGTTTAAGAGAGATAATCTTTTCGCCGTTGTAAGTTAAATCGACGATTTTTGTCCATACAGAATTTTTGCTTTTTTTGTATTTTAAATTTATATTTAATATGTTGCCGCTATCGTCTTCTAATGTGCAGGTTTTTGATTTTTTTAAAAGATAGAATGAAGAAGAGGAATCAACGCAAGTTACTTCAACGCCGCTGTCTTGGCTGTCTGTTCCAAGAATTTCAATGTCGTTAATTTCCAGGTTGTATTTTATGACTGCTTCGGGGGGAGTTATGTCTGTTACACACTTTCCTTCTGAACATCCAACAATGCAGTCGTTAATTAAAAAGGGATTAACCTCGGATGAACAGTAACTCTTTGACGTCGCTGGATTGATGCAATTGAATGATTTGTAGTTTTGATAAACGCCTTCTGATTGGCAGAATAAATCTCCGATTAATTTGTCTGTTCCGCAATCAGTGTTTGTGAAACAGGTTATTGGTTTGTTTTCGCAGTAACTTTCGTATGTTTCGGGGTTTATGCATATGTCTTCGGTTGATAAGTTTCCGTCGTCGCAATTGCTGTTTGCGTGGCAATTTAAGATTATCAAATTTTGAACATCAGAACCTGCGCCAACGCTTACTGACATAACTCCGACTGCGGAAAATAAAGATAAGAATATAGCAAAAAAGATGCAAGATATAAATTTCATATTGCTTCTCCCCAGAAGAAAATATTGCCACTGCTAAAATTGCCGATACATTGTTCTGGAACGTCTAATTTAAATTTAAGTTTCATCGCTTCCTCTGGTCCAAGTTCATTTCCAAGATAATATGCACCTTCTTTTCCGTCTTGAATTATTTCAGAGCCGTCGTAGAAGTCTCTTGTGAACATATCCATAGGTCCGATATTTACATATCCTTCTTCGTCTTTGCTACGGATTGATTCCCTCTTGGGTGTATACCCCGCAGCTTGCTGCGATAAAAATTAATAGTTCCTCTTCTTAGTTAGCGAATGGAAGTTAGGAAAGCTTGTCATTGCTCTTACAGAATAAGATATCACATGGTTTTCGTCGTGAAATATCGCAAGGGGTTGGTGACGCCAGAGATATTTGAATTTATGAAAAAGATTTGCAGAGAAATAGAAGAGAGATATTATCTCTGGTTTGATGCGCTGGGTTACGAAGAAAACCATGTGCATTTGGTAATTGAAGGACCGCCAAGATATTCTCCGTCGAGGATTATGCAAATCTGTAAGAGCATTCTTGCAATTCAAATATTCAAAAGATTTCCGAAGATAAAAGAAGAGGAACTTTGGGGCGGGGAGTTCTGGACAGATGGAGGACATATCGACACAGTTGGGGATGGCAGGGGGTTGGAGGAAGTAAAAAAATATGTCCGGAATCAAGGCAGGGACGCGAGCCAGTTAATGATTCACGAATTTATTTGATACCCCGCAGCTTGCTGCGATTGGGTTCTTCATTTTTTCTTCTAAAAATTTCTAAGTATCTGCAAGTTGCATCTTTCTCAGGAACAGGCATCTTGTAGCCAAATTCAAATTCTTCTCCTCTTCCGATATCTAAACCATTTTCTCTTAATGCATCCACATACTTTTCTAATCTTCTTGTATCATTGGGATGAACATTTCTGCCAATGAAAGAAAAGCCCAGTTTCCAGAATTCCCCAATCTCAAACTTTAATAATAACTCAGCTGCTTTTGCGGGCTCTGCTTCATTTTCAGTAACAATATCTCTGCATAATCTTCTTTCTCTTAACTGAATTTTCATAAAAAGCGAAAAAAGAGTATTTATTTAAACTTTCCTAAAAATTCAACTAATTCTAATTCATTGCCATAACCAGATTTGTTATTGGACTGTAAACTTCCGGACCCGCGTAAGACCGTTCCACAAGCATATCAGAAAAAAGCACTTTAATAGTCGAAGGAGGCAATTCTTTTAGTTTAGAAGCCAAATAACTTCTTCTTAACTCACTAAATGAAAAACCAATTCTTCTGGCTAATTTGTCAATTCCTGTATCGTTTGTAAGAATGCTTACATCTCTCCTATAGCTTAAAACAAAAGCCGCAGCAACAATTTTTGCGTCAGTATTTAATTTATTCCCCAATAAAAGAGGATTTTTTCGAGTAGATTCTCTCTGCCTCTCCACTTCTTTTCTTAAATCTTTAGAACGCCTGTCAGCTTCATCAAAAAAAAGTTCATACAATTCTCTTTCTCTATCATCAAAGGTATCTCTCGGGTCACTATCTCTTAATTGACGAACAAACCCATAAAGCACATTGCTATAATCCAATAAACCTTCAATTCTATCGTCATTATCAGAAGACCATCTATTTCTCCTCTTGTCAATATGTTTATCGAACGCTTTCTTTCTGCCTTTCAAAAAAGATACATGTCCGTTTAATTGGTTAAGTCCTGTATTCAATTCTTCCTCAACTTCTTTGATAACATGCACTCTGTACGAATTGCAGATTTCAACTAAATCGTTCAATGTCGAAACTTTTTGCTCAACTAATCCTGCTGGAATAAGTCTTAAATCACGAACTCCTCCATAAAGAATTCTTAAAATATCGTCGTCATTACCCGAAGGATCGCCAGAGACTAAAGAAGTATCCAACAAGACTGTTTCTCCGTTCAAATTGCTTTTTATGTGTTCTAGCATAGACTTAAGAAAATAGCGCGTTTAAAAACTTTCCTAAAAATTATTTCATCTTCTTCCCAATTTCTTCCAAATTCTCAATCATATACCTGTGCAAATTCTCAATAATTATCCCCTGCATCTCTTCCTTCAATCTTCCGTGGCATTTGTCCAAATCTTTCTCAGGATAACCCACAAAACCTTCGGGATAAGAGCAAATCATTTCGTAATTCTGCAAGCCCTCCATATTTAATTGCCCTGCTTTAACTTGCAATAGTTCAACATTAACTAAGCAATTCCCTTCTTCATCCCCTAAAATTTTATAATCCCAAGTCGCTTCTTCAAAATCATTTGTATATCTCGCTTTGTCGCACTCTTTCATAGCTGCCTGAAAGCACGCCAAATCCCCGCAAGTCTCGGTGTAAAAGAAAGTCATCTTCACAGCCAAGACAACAAAAACCAAAGCCAAAGCCAAAAATACAATCGACCATTTTCCAAATCTAAATTTCTCCGGAACTTCAACTTTCTTCCTAAGAAAACTAAAATCCGTAACCTCTTCTTTTACCATATCTATCCAAATTAATCGAGATATATAAATTATTTGTTAGCACAATAATCCTTAAATAGAATTTAAATGACAAATTAAAATGATAACTTCAATAGAACAATTGAAAAAATCTGATAAAAGAGTTCTTTTTGTAGTTGAAGAAGAGAGAGGATATAGAGCAGAAGGGCTCGCAGCTGTCGGATGCAGAAATAATGGGAAAAGCAATACCTTTGTTAGAAAAGTTTTTTCTTCGCTTAGCGGGTTGGTTGAAGGCGAAATAAGAAGACTAGTCTCGGAAAGGCGATGTCAAGGATACGATTCTCCAAATCCAAAAGAAAGCACTTACCTCGAAAGAGAAGAGGAGGAAGGAGTTACTACCTTTGTCAGAATCAATTATCAAAAAGTAGATGTCGAACCTAAAGAATTAATTCAAGTCGGCCCTAGAATTTGTTATAAAGGTCTTCCAATAGAAGACTAATCAAAGACTAATTATTATCTAAATTTTATTTATCAAATTCAACAAACCCGCAGAATTTTCTTCATCATAATTATTCTTCCCTCGGCGCAAATGGGAAAGTGCGAAGCACGGATTTGCGCAATTTATAAAAATTATAATCTAATTACAAAATAAAGTTTATATGCGAAGATTTATATTGCCTCAACTATTATTCTAATAATGCTTAAAAAGATTTTAAAAAAGAAGCAAATCGGATTTTTGTGTTGGGGCATAATAATATTTTTGCTTTTATTAAACTTTCTTTTCAAATCCCTTATGATGATATCAATCTCGCTTTTGTTTATCTCTATTTGCTGGATGTATCGCCTTAAAAAAGATAAAAAAGCGGGAGTTGTTAATACCTGGGATGCAAGTATTGGGAAAGGAATTTGGTGGAAAGTTTACAAAAAAAATAATAAATCAGATTTCTATTGGTTCTATTATATTAATTGGATTGTTGGATTAATTTTATTTCTCTTAGGAGCCGTTGGCATAATAAAAATATTAATCAATGTTATAGTTTTCAAAATTTTCTATTAATCAAAGACTAATTATCTCAACCTTCGACTCCCCAACATTCCCAAATCCCGTCGCAGCCAAATATCTTACTCCGTTCTCATCACAAGCGCTGATAACAGAAGAAGCAGCAGTCCCCTCGACAATCACAGCAAAAACTTTCTGCCTTGTCATCCGAATGCTTTTCGCCGCCTCTTTCAAGCTCGCTTTTCTTATAACATCCAAATTCGCGTCAAGCAAAAAAACACCTCTGTCTTCTTTCAATCTTCCGTGAATTTCTCTTATCTTCGCCTTTGCGTCTCCGGCAAATTCCTGCTTAATCTCTTCAACTTCCCTGATTGTTTCAGAAACTTCCGGACGCGCATCAAGTGTTATTCTCTCCCTTCTAAGAAATTCCTTGACATCAACTTTTCTGCGAAGAGCAATCAAAATTTCCTTTCCAGTTAATTCCTCTACTTCCTTTCCGTCGGGAGCAGAAGTAACATATTTTATATCCGCGTTGCTGATTACATTTTTAGCGATTAATCTTCCGCCTCTGTCGCCGTCAATAAAAAGAGTTAATTCTTTTGTCCTCCCTAATTCAGCAATTGCACGAGGTAACTTCGTTCCATCCATTCCAATTACATTATTAACTCTGTTTCTCAATAAATTAACAACATCAGCTCTTCCTTCGACAACAATTACTTCGCTTCCAGAAATATTCCCCGCAGGCAGTTTCTCGTCGCCGTATTCCTGAATCCTGTCAGCTCTCGTGTCTTCTTTCAAAGAGTCAGACATTTCCTTGAAACTGTCTCCGCTCCCAATTCCTTCCATTAATTTCTTAGCTCTTTCCATAATGTAATCTCTTTTGCTTCCTCTTACGTCTTCAATTTTGCTGATTTCAATTTTCGCTTCAGTCGGCCCGATTTTGTCGATTGTTTCCAGGGCAGCAGCAACCAAAGTTGTCTCGCTTTTATCCAATGCAGAAGGAACACGAATTTCTCCGACGCTTTTTCCGTCGACAGTTTCCAATTCAACTTCAATTCTTCCAATTTTCCCTTCTTTTTGAAGTTCTCTCATTTCCAAATCTTCGCCAAGCAAACCTTCGGTTTGCCCAAAAATCGCTCCGATAACGTCGGGCTTTTCCAGCGGCCCGGCTGACTTGAACGATGCGTAAATCATGTACTTTATTGATACTGGACTTATTTTTGCCATTTCTGTTTCTCTTAAGACATTTCGTCTTTATTCGAAGAAAGAAGTCGTAATACGTCAATGCGCAATAGCGCGATGAATATGAAGTGATGTAATATCCACAATTACTTCTTTCTACAGTTAGGAAACTAAAATTTCCTATTTAAATGTTTGCCTCTTTCATTTTCAAGGCATAAGAAAAAGTTTAAATAACATACATATCAGCTAAAATAATCATGGCGAAAAAATATTGCGATCAATTAGACAAAGAAACCATAGCAAAGCTAGAAAGAGTTATGGATGTGGTTTGTATAAATACTTATTTCAGAGATAGATATTTCAAAGGAACAACTATTTATTTAGGTAAAATGAAGGCTAGTGTTAGCCTTTCTGACAGCGATTCTCTTGAGTTTGTGGTGAAAGGCACAAGAGTACGTGTAAGTTGTGAAGAAGAAACTGTGGATATATATAAAAATGATCTTCTATTAAAAGACCAGAAAGTTCTTGCCCAGGCTTGTAGGATAACAGACCAGATTGTCTCAAAACTCTATAGTGATGTTGTCGAGGCTCCTGTAAGAGGAGCGCTCTCAGACCTAGGGGCTAAAGCTTCTCAATAATTTTATATACCTCCCCATTCTCAATTATCTATGAAAATCCTAACCCTGCACTGCGATTACATAAAATTCAAACCATTAACAAAAGCAATTCAAAAAGCAGACGAACTCTCCGATAAAAATCAAGTAGAAGTCAAAGAACCTCTCGTAGTCCTAATAGCAGTTGAAACAGGCGACGCAGAAGCACAAGTCAATCAATTAACAGAAGCAGTAGAAAAAACAGCAAACGAAGTCAAAGCAAAAAATATCGTCTTGTATCCTTACGCTCACTTATCTTCAAAGCTGGCAAAACCCGAGCACGCGCAGTCAATCCTCCAAGAAGCAGAAAAACGCCTCTCAAAAAAATTCAAAGTAACAAAAGCTCCTTTCGGCTACTACAAAGAATTCGAGCTGAAAGTCAAAGGGCATCCTCTCTCAGAATTATCAAAAGAATTTACAGCTTTAGTCGAGAGCAGGGGACATGACGTCGAGGATTACAAGCCAGAACAACTTCTAAAAGAAATTTCCAGATCAAAACTAGACACTTCAAAATTAAAAGACAACGACCACAGAATATTAGGACAAAAACTAGATTTATTTTCATTCAACGAAACAGCCCCTGGAATGGTTTTCTGGCACAACAACGGCTTGATAATCTACAACGAATTAATAAAATTCGCGAGAGAACAAAACGCAAAAGCAGGCTATCAGGAAATTTCAACTCCTCAAATATTAGACAAGCGGCTCTGGCAAATTTCAGGACACTGGGAAAAATACAAAGACAATATTTTCCTGTCAAAATACGAAGACAAAATCGTCGCAGTCAAGCCGATGAATTGCCCAGGCGGAATGCTCGTCTACAAAACCTCTACAAAATCTTACAAAAATCTTCCATTAAGAGTCGGAGAATTCGGAACAGTTCACAGGCAGGAATTGTCAGGAGTTTTAGCCGGCTTGTTCAGGGTAATCAAATTCACGCAGGACGACGCCCACATCTTTTGCACCGAAGAGCAGTTAGAATCTGAGATAATAAAAATAATGAATCTTGTAGATGTCTACTTCAAGACTTTCAATCTCCCATACCATGTAGAACTTTCAACCCGCCCTGAAAAAAGAATTGGCGACGACAAAATCTGGGACAAGGCAGAAAAAGTTTTAGAGCAGGTTTTGAAAAAACAAAAAGTAAAATACAAAGTCAACAAAGGCGACGGTGCATTCTACGGCCCTAAAATCGACTTTCACGTTAAAGATTCTTTGGACAGAACGTGGCAATTATCAACTATTCAAGTTGACTTTGCAATGCCTGAAAGATTTGATTTGGAATATATCGACAAAAATAATTCAAGGAAAAGGCCAATCATGCTTCACCGCGCAATCTTCGGTTCAATCGAAAGATTCATCGGAATTTTATTAGAGCATCTCAACGGCGCCCTCCCCGTCTGGCTCTCCCCAACCCAAGTCAGAATAATAAATTTCACAGACAAGAACACAAAAGCATCAGAAAAAATCTTAGACGAATTAAAAAAACAAATCCCTAATCTGAGAGCAGACATTGATTTGGAATCAACAACAGTTTCAGACAAAGTCCGGAACGCAGAACTTCAAAAAATACCGTATATAATTGTAATCGGCGACAAAGAGGAAAAATCAAAAACATTAGCAGTAAGGATGCGCGGAGAAAAGCCAAAATTCGGAATCAAGCCCGAAGATTTTATTAGAGAGTTAAGAGAAAAAATAGAGAAAAGAATATGAAATTCGAATATGACAAAACAGTAGATGCAGGATATATCTATGTAGCAGACGATATAGCCGAAGGCGAAGCAGTTAAAACTATTCAGTTAAATGATAATATAATTCTTGACTTTGATAAAAACGGAAAATTATTGGGAATAGAAATACTTGATGCAAGCAAAGTATTAAACAAAAACGTTCTTTTGCAATCTGAATAGAAAAAACTAACAATTTCTTCTCTTTCCGTCTGAAAAATCAAACGACAGAATTCCGGATGTTAATAACTTATGTTCGCACGCTTCAGGATGAATGCAAGGGTCAGAAACTTCAACTCTTTCCAGCCCACTAGTAAATTTAAGAGAATGTTGGTATCTGCAACAACTTCTTCCGTTATTTCTCCCTCTATAAACGATATAAATACAACTTGCACTGCAAACCGACTCAGATTCAACATCCATATAATTTTCTTTAACCTATCATTTTTAAATATTCATTCTCTCCAGAATAATCTAAAAATATATAAACCTCTCAATTTATCTAATCCAGTAAAAAAGAGTATCCTAACATGAAACTAAAACCCTACGTCGAAAAACTTGAATCATCAAAAGAGTATGAAACATTCAGGAAAGAAAACAAAGACGCTTTTGTCGTCGCTGGTTTTTTCGTGATCGACTTCGAGCAGGGCAGGCACATTCACCAAATAGATTTCTACGCTCCCAAATCAAAAAAAGTAGCGGCATTTACTCTGGACAGCAAAGTAACTCTCCAGCTTATGAATTTAATGGGCAAAAAAATTCCGGAAGAATTGGACATAGATACAAAAATAGATTTAGACGCGCTCAAAGGAATTTTAACAGACGAAATGAGAAACCGGAATATAACAGAAGAAATAACAAAAATGATTGCAGTAATCCAGACAGTCAAGGGCAAAAAAATCTGGAACGTCAACTGCGTTCTTTCGGGGATGGAAATTCTAAAAGCCCACGTCGATGATTCGTCAGAAACAGTTCTGAAGCTCGAAAGAGTTTCAATGACAGATTTAATCAAAAAAATTCCCAAGCAGCTTCAGGCAGCGCCGAATAAAAAGCCGACAAAAGAAGACGCAAAGCAGGCGCTTTCGCAGCTTCAGAAAATGGAAGAGCAGATACTAAAAGAAAAAGAAAGACTCCAGCAGGAGCTTCAGGCAGAACACAGCGAAGTTAAGAAGAAATAATGAACAGCGAAGAAAGAAAAAGATTTTTAGATAAATTAACAAGAATTTCAACAGCAAGAGGCGAAGAGCCAATCACTAAAACAATCCCCTTCGTCAACAGCGATGTCCCAAATTATCTAAAAAGATTGGACGAATTTGAAAGAAGTTCCAGAGATGTTGTTCTAACAGCTAATGTGTATGACACAGGAAGATAAAATTATTTAAAATTCAAAAGTCCATTTCCAGTATTAATAACCAAAACCGAATGTTTCTTAGAATCAAAACCAGAGTCAATTTTATTTAACCTATGAAGAATCGCAAATCCCCTAGCCCCACTCGCTTCAGCAGTAATACTGTTTTGTTTTAAAACTTTCATCGCATTTATAATTTCATCGTCGTCAACATGATAAACTAAATAGGGCTTGCGAATTCTTCCTTTCCTGTCAGTTTTATCATGTTTCGTCCAACCAGAACCCTTTTTCAAAAGAGATTCTGTATCAACCCAAATTGGTCCATATAACATTATGGCAATTGTTTCAGGGTTTCCTGAACTTACAGGAATCACCTTTGTTATTAATTTATTATCCTCGATATAATCTATTATTTCGTTGCATAATATCCCTGCCCCGAAAGGAACAATTACATAATCAGGGATTTTTTTAAGTTGTTCAATTGCCTCAATGATTATGTTAACATAGGCAGGGCGGTTAAGACCCTCAGTAATGTCTACAAATTTATCGAGAACTTTATGATTTTTCTTTGCAATTTTTTCTAAATCTTTTTCACGATAAATCTGTGCTTTAAGATCGATTTCAATAATCTCACAATTTTCTGAGATTTTTCTTAAAACCTCTTTTGCTGCGACAGTTATCCCTTCTGTATTAGGACCAAAGGGCTTGTAAACTATTTCTGGCGGAACAAAAGCAACAGCATTTACTATTTCTTTTTTATACAACTGATTCAGCTTTTTGCAGTAATGTCCCATACTAGACGCTGTATTTCCATAAGAAATTGACCCGAAAGTGATTTTATCAAAATTTTGATTATTATTTATCGCTTCTATTGTTGGACGAATCATTTCATAAGCCAACCTGTCTTTAAATGTATGAGTTGGATTTTTAGTTTCATCTTTCATGAAAAGGTTCGAAACTCCAAAAAGACTTTTGAGTTTAACAAGAGGCGTATTGCCAGGTTTCTGAATTTTTATTTTATTCATAGTTGTTTAAGGGTTTATTTATTTTTAAAATCTCTGTTTGTATAATGAATTCCCCATCAAGGCAATATTTTTATACCTCTCAACCCCAAATTTTAAATTAAGAAACCATTACAACAAAGCCTCGCCATTACCAATCACAACCTGCCCCTCGTAATTATTCCAAAGCGCCTCTGCAACAGCAAGAGAATCCTTGTCAGCATTCCTTAATATTTTATTCATATTTTTCAAAATTGCCCTCTTAGAATTTTCATTCGCCTCAGCCGCAGTTTTTCCTTTTATCAGTGAAATTGGCACAGCATTTGACGGTTCAAGAAAAAGTTTTGCAGTATTATCTTTCATCGGATTTCCCGCCCAAGTAATATCTGCATAAAATTGAAATGGCAGTTCATATCCAATAAAGCAACCTTCATTATTTATCGAAATAATTAATTTTCCCAAAGAAGCAGCCGCCTCGCATGCCCTCGCATAAGTAATCCTTCCAACGAGCAATTGTTCATTAACTCCTTCTGAAATTATTGCTTCCTTATCTTGTCCAAATATCTCCTTGGAATTTCCGTGTCCATTCATCACAACAAGAGAGTATTGAAGAGAATTCGCTACTTTTTCAAATGAAGATTTTGTTGCTTCTTTGTCAACGAGCGCTTTAACCGGCAGTAATTCTTTTTCAGCTTCTTTTATAACTTCTTTTGAAAACTGTGAAAAATATTCAGTAACATCATCATACCTTGGCATCGTTATTATCATTCCTTTTTTCATTCTGCAGAAATTAATGCTCTCGTTATTTTTCCAGTTGACTGTGCATGAAGAAATCTTAAATGAGATTTAATAATTTGTCTTCCCATTTCATCTCCTTTCTCGACGTGTTCTATCATTTCCTCCTTTGACATTCCCCCGAAAGATCCTATTGAAAGTCTCAGATTTGACGGAACCTGCGCATCAATCCGGGCAATAACTAGCTTTTTCGCTTCTTCACTCGTTTCAATCTCTCTTTCAGAATTAATTTTGTTTTTCATATTATTCCTACCGATTTTAAAGTTTTTAAAATCTTTTCTCCTAACTTTGTTTTATCTTTTATTTCTAAATATGCAGTATCCCACGTATAAGTTTTATTGTCAACTATTGCAATAATGTCGGCTCTCAAGCCCTCCGGTATTTCGGCATAAATTTTAAGAAATTTTTCTCTTTCGTTTTCCATAATCAATTTATGTTTTGCTTATTTAAATAAGTTATTATATCACAGCCCCTCCACCCATTCTAATTCTTCCCGCGAATTCTCCATTAAGCAATATTTTTATACCTCATTCCACTATCTTCTAAATGAAAAAATTGGTGTTAATTTTAGTCTGCACTCTATTGATATTAACATTTCTCATAGTCCAAAAAGTAACAAGTGTCGGAGGCGGAGAAGAAACACCAGGAACATCCGGAACAGGAGAAGTCAACATCACAGTTCTAAATCCTCCTTACGAAATAAACATAACCTCTCCCCTAAACACAACATACACAACAACGTCGCTGTATCTAAACGTAACCTCAAACTTCACAGCAAGCACATGGCGGTACAAGCTGACAAGAATAGACAACAACGAAGTAATCAACTCTTCAGTAATCTTTACCCCAAACACAACTTTAGTCGGAGTTTCCGGCTCAAATAATTTAACAGTTTACGCAAACGATTCTTACAACAGAACATTCACAGATGAAGTCATATTCTACGTCAACACCGCAAACCAGGCTCCGCAAATACAAAATTTAGCCAACGAGATATTTGTCTGCGAAGACAGCATTCTCTCAGGAAACAGTTATTTCAACGCAACAGACCCGGACGGAGATAACGTAACAGTGACTTTTAATCAAACAGACATTTTCTTTTTAGTAATCCCGAGCTCCCTTGTCCCCCCAGTGCAGGTAGAATTAGCGACGACAAGAGCAATGGCAAAATCAGACGTCGGAACACACAGAAGAATTGCGCAGGCGACAGATTCGTTGTTAGCAGCAACTCAGCAGACAAACATAACAGTAATAGCAATAAATCACGCTCCGGCGATAAGCGCAATTCCAACGCACACAATTTATATAAACACTACGCAGAACAATACATTTTATTATGGGATCCAAGTAACAGACACAGACCACGGAAACCAAACATCCGGAAACCACTCTTTCAGCGTATCCTTCCTCAACGGCAATCTTCCTCTTAACGCAACTCAGACAGGAATAATGAATTTCACTCCAAACAGCAGTCACGTCGGAAATTACAATATCTCAATTAACGTAACAGACAAAGGCTTGTCAAATCCCCACGCCCAAATACAAGCGCAATGCGGGCAGTCAGGCTTGAACATGTCGTCAAACATTACATTTCAATTAACAATTTCAAACCAAAGCACCACTCCTTATTTCACTTCTTACTACCCAACAAGCTTGACTCACACAGCGCCCGGAACGCCGGCAGTTTATTTCAACATCTCGACAAAAGACAATGAAACAACTCTTCCAGACGCGTACTGGTACGTTGATGGTGTTTTCAAAGAGCTTGACCAGTTAAGCAGCGTAAACGAGTTCAGTTACGATTTTAAGTGCGGAGTTTCCGGCGCATACACAGTAAAAGTAGAAATTACCGACGGAGTTTTCAACGACTCTCTGCAATGGAATTTAACACTCACGTCAGTAGCTTGCGCATCTGCTTCAACAGCAGGCAGTTCAGGCGGAGGCAGCAGCGCAGTAACAACAAAAAAAAGATGCAAAGAAAAATGGGGCTGTTTCGACTGGAAAAACTGCCAAAACGCCGAACGAACTTTTTTAATTGGATTGCTGGACAAATCCGAATACGATGAAATAAAGACCTCTTGTGAAATCAACGAGTGGGAAGATGACGCTTGTGGTTTTCAGCTAAGAGAATGTTTTGACGTAAACAAATGCACTTCTGTTCTCAATCGTCCAAGCCAAATGCAGGAATGCTATTTCACAACAAATCCAAATTGCGGCGACAAAATAAAAAACTGCCACGACGGAAGTTGCGAATTGCTGATTGACTGCGGCGGCCCCTGCAAGCCCTGCCCAACTTGCACCGACGGAATACAAAACCAGGGAGAAGCAGAAACAGATTGCGGCGGCCCCTGCGGCGTTTTCTGCTCGCCGGAAAAACCTCTTATCGACAAATCAATAATCAGGTTCTTATTGTATTTAATCTTAGCAATTCTCATCATCATTTCAATAATTAAATTAATAAAAATTATAAAAAACAGAAAAAAACTTCGGGAAACAAATAAATCCGCATTGAAAATTCTCTTCTTTTCAGTTTTAATAATTTTCCTGGCAAGTTTAACAGCAGCAGAATGTTTCCCCGAATATCAGTGCGGGGAGTGGAGCAGTTGCAACAACAGTTTCCAATTAAGGATATGCGAAGACAAAACTTGCAGCAATCCCGACTTGATAGAGAGGACAACTTGTATCGCTTTGGTGAATATTCCGGAAGACAGGCAAATAGGAACTACTTGGACATACGTGGAAGAAATAAATAAAACCCAATGCAAGTCTCAAATTCAGTGCAGCCAGTGGTCAGATTGCACATACGCAGAAAAATTTGCAAACATACTAAAAGAAACAATAAATTACGGGGGGCATAGGGAAAGAACTTGCGAAGATCTTGCGGGCTGTATTCCAATATTTACAGAAAGAGGGCAGTGCGGAGAATTCTCTCCGGTAATTTTGGAAAAAACATACAGAGAAAATAAAACATTTTTGCTAGCCTCCGACGCAATTTCAAAACAGCCGATATCAGAAATAAACTTAGACTCTTGGAAATCGTCTAAAAGACTGGACATAGTTTTCACTCAAAAAAGAACATCTGTTCCTGCCGATTGTTTTGACGGAGTAAGAGGCAGCAGCGAAGAAAATATCGATTGCGGCGGCGAATGCAAGCCATGCAAGGAAGTCAAAACACAACTTCCAATAATGAAAATAATTTTAATATCTTGGATTCTCGCCTTCGCATTTCTGCTCGCCTTTCTTCTCCAAACTCTCCCAATCAAAAAAATTTATTTTAAATTCAGACAATTAAATTTTAATACTTAAAAAAACAAATATGAAAATGAAAAAAAAGAGGACATCGAATTTCAATTCTATTTTTGTGTCTCTGATAGTTTTAATCTTATTTGCGGTTTTAGTTGCTGCTGCTGTACCAACCTTCAGTATTTCGGAAACGAATTCTACAGTTACTGAAGATGTTTTATTTACATATAACTTTACAGCAAATGTAACTTGGGATGGCTCATACTCTCCAATGGTCTTCTCAATCAGTGAAATTAACTCAGACTCTCACACATCAACAAATGCTTCGGATTATTATTGGATATCAATTAATTCATCCAGTGGAGTTATGACGATTAACTCAACGTTAGATAACGAAACAGGAAATCTAAACATCAGCGTTTATGTTAAAAATAGTAATTCTCCTCCAGGCGGAACAACAGACAGATTCTTCTTCAACATCTCCTCCATAAACGACAAGCCCAAATTCCAAAACCTCGGCGCAAACAGAACATTAGACAAATCTCTTTTTAGCTTGATGCTCTACGCAACCGACGAGGAATTAGACAATAATTTCACATTTAATGTCAGTGTCAAGACCTGCCCTGGCGGCGGAACAGCTTGCCAGTTGTTTAACCTAACATACTTCAACGCAACAGCAACAAATATTTCTTTCACTCCGTCAATAGAACAAAACGGAACCTTTGAAATAAATTTCTCTGTAAAAGACAACCGAAGCTCCGGCTACTATTCAGAATATTGGAACTGGACAATCGCTTGGAATTACGATCCTTATTTCACATACGTCTGCAATAATGAAAGAGATTCAGCAGTTGAAAATACAGAATTCACCTGCTGGGTAAATGCATCAGACCCCGACGAAACAACAAGCTTGAATTTCACGGCAAATTACACCTGGCTCACATTCAACGGCACAACACTTTCAAGCACAATTAAAATTCCATTAACAGCCACTAACGCTTCAGCATTGGTGAATTTCACGGCAAATGATTCAATGGTCGGAAACTGGTCAGTAAATATTTCCTTGGCAGACACGTCATCCTTAACCGGAAGAAATTCAACACTGGTTTATTTTTATGTGTCAAATGTCAACGACACAGTATATCTGGATGAAATAGCAAACCAGACATCATACAACAGCTCAACATTTAGCATTTATTTTAACGCTTCCGACGAAGACAATCTCGTCCCGGACAAAAACGTCTTTAACGAAACCTTGGAATTCTATACAAATAACTCAAACTTTTCTTTCGTAAGCAGAGAAGTCATTTCAGGAACAAACATAACGCAGGCAAGATTCACTTACAACGGAACGCAAATGGGCGCGGGAAATTACACAGTAAAAGTTTGGGTCAACGACTCAAATAATTTCTCCTCTTCAATGCAAATATTTACAATTCAAATTTTAGCAAACACTATGTCAGTCTGGGGAGTAGTCGAAACAAATTACTCTTTGGTTGAAAATACGAATTTCTTCTTAAACTTAAGCTCGAATGTCACAGACGCGGACGTCGGTGACACAATAACTTTCTCCCATTCAAACGACACAAGTTTCGCGTCTTTCTTGATAAACGAGACAACAGCAGTAATTAATTTCACCCCAACAGACGCGGACGTCGGGCACCACATAGTTACAATAACAGCAACCGACGGCAAAACACCAATATCCTTAGATTTCAATTTTACAGTAAACAATACAAACGACAATCCGATCATAGACGAGCCGCTGACAACTTCGCCCGCCGGAGCCAGAATAGACAGCGCTTCAAACATGAATTTTACAAAAAGCTCCGCATCAACAATAACTCTCGAAGTATGGGATGGAGATTTAGCAATTCCGTCGGGGCAAAGCTCTTTTTACAGCGAAAATTTAACTCTTAATTTGACAATTGCGGGGCCAAATTCCGCGTTATTTTCTTTTGGAAGCCCGCTCGCAATTACCGGAAAAACAAACAAAACAAGATTCGTCGCTTCGTTTACTCCAACTTCTACCGGAGATTATAATATTACAATAAACATAACAGACGCAACTAATTTGTCAGACATGATACGATTTAATCTTTCAGTTTCGCAAGGAGCAGTAGAAACAGTCACAACCACGGTTCCGACTTCTGGTGGCGGCGGAAGCGACGACATTCCAGTCGCGCTAAAAATAATAATCCCTGGTCCAGTCTCCTCAAAAAAACGGGACAAAATAATATTGCCGGTTCAGTTATACAACAGCGGGAAAACAACGCTCAGAGAAATAGTTTTGTCAGGCAAGGTTGCAAAAAACGGAATTTTAAGAAACGAAATAATTGCTTCTTTTGACCAGTCAACTTTCACTTCATTAGCAGTAGGCGAACGCAAAAATCTTACTTTGATTGTCGACGTCAACACAGAAGAAATTGGATTGTACGAAGTGACAATAAACGCTTCAGTAAAATCCCCAAAATACGAAGACTGGGGAAAAATTTATCTGACAGTTGAAGAAGGAGAAAAAATAGAAGAAAAATTAGTATTTACTGAAGAATACGTAATCGGCAATCCCGAATGCGCGGAATTAAAAGAATTAGTTGACGAAGCAAAAGCCCTTGCAGAAAGAGGAGACACAGAAGGCGCAGCAAGAAAATTAAATGAAGCTCTCGAAGCCTGCAAGCAGGCAATTTCGCAAAAATCAATTCTCACAGGATGGACATTAAAAAGTTTCGAAGAAAACGCGATAAGCTACACTGCAATTGGAAGTTTAATCGCCGCAGTTTTGGGCTTTGCGTATTATCAGTATCGGAGAATCAGATTGAAACGGGAAGTTCTAACAGGTGTTAAAGAAAATATTTCCTAAATTTATTTATCACATATTCACTCACAACCCCCTCACAGGATTTTCTTCCCCATAATTATTTCCCAATCTTATTTTCAACTCACAACTTGCCAGAACCCCTCCTCACTAATTATTCCCCTCCCCAAAAAACCCCCAACCCTTTCATTAAATTTCACATCCCGCCGAACCCTCCTCACTAATTATTCCCCTCCCCAAAAAACCCCCAACCCTTTCATTAAATTTCACATC
>Ga0209210_1001409_pt1 | contig 20171 bp, 13 predicted proteins | sample RifGroA1_FD_183991 | JGI IMG/M metagenome (GOLD analysis project Ga0209210, IMG submission 183991) | Contaminated groundwater microbial communities from Rifle, Colorado, USA - Rifle Groundwater A1 (SPAdes) (version 2) | ecosystem: Environmental > Aquatic > Deep subsurface > Groundwater >...
GCATGAGTTCGATGTGGCTGAGAATCTTCTGGAATTCTGGCTCAGTGCGGCCAAGGGTTATTTGGTGCAGACCCAGCTCGTGTATCAAAATACCCCTTAAGTTATCTGTTTTTTGGTCTATAGCGTCATACACAAGGTATGAATTTCCATTTAAAACAAATGCAAGGACTCTTGATTCTGGTATAATTGTCGGCAACGTAGATGTCTCACCATCTACGTCACCTAACATAACGTCACTATAAGGAGTAACGCCATGCCTAGAGTCAATTGTACCTGTTTCGTCTGCGGGAAATCTATTTCCAAATGGCCGTGTCAAATTAAACCCGGACAAAGAACCTTTTGTTCCAATAAATGTGTTGGCATAGGAATTAGAAACAGAGTCGATGTTAATTGCGACAATTGCGGGAATGTCATTACCAAATCCGCTTTTGCCATATCCATCAACGTCTTTAATTTCTGCTCCAAGGTTTGCCACTTTTCGCACAAAGTCAGAAACGGATACCGCGCTTACGCGACCTCGAAAGACCCCTTTACCGGAAAGCGCGTCCAGAAGCATCGCCTTATCATGGAGCAGCATCTTGGGCGTAAGCTGCTTGTCACTGAGGATGTTCATCATATCAACGGGGATAAGGCTGACAACCGAATCGAAAACCTCTCTGTCCTTACCCGCCATGAGCATCTTATTGAGCACAGCGTTTTGAGTTTCGATATTGAGGCCGCGAAATCCATGCATCTTGAAGGAAGAACCTTCCAAGAGATTGGAGATTCTCTTGGAGTCAAGAAGTGCAATATCAGAAGTGCTCTGATCCGCCGGGGAGTTCACACCACCAGACCTAAATTTGGTGTCCTTTGGGATATTAGGCGCGCCATCACGATGAGGGAATCCGGGTCTAGCAATTCCAGCATCTCCAGAATCCTTGGCGTTTCCGCTCAAAGTATCGCGGCGGCCTTCAAGCGACGCGGATTGTTTCAAGATTAAAGCAGCTTCCGCACTCCCGATAATGTGGAACTTACCCGTGCCCAGCAGCGCGTCTGAAAACTTCTTCACGCCGGGGAATGCCGAATCAATCGCGGATTTCAGGCCGGACAGGGTGAACGGGTTGCGGGCTGGGGTGGCGGATTGGCTGAACTTGGTGTCGCTTTCCATTTCCTTAAGTGCCGTTCCGTACCCAAGCTCTTCCAGCTTTTCTTTGCGCACCGTGATCTCGGCAGCAAATGCGGCGCGCTCTTCTGCTGGGACAGCATCTATTTGCGACGACTTCATTAGTTTGCGCTGCACGATGCCATGGCTTTGTTGTGCTGCCGCAAGGACTGCTAAATCCTCGAATGGCTCATCCATGCGCGCTTCGATGCTGGCGATGTCCTTCTTAGCCTGCTCAAGATCGGCCTGAACCTGCACCTTGCGTTGCGGTAGGCTGTCAATGTAGTTGGAGAAGCGCGTAAGCATTCCACTTGGGGATATTGCATCCTTTTCACCGTATGATGCAATCGTTCCAACGCTTGACTCAATCTCTACAAGACCTGACGCCCATCCAGCTTTAAGTGTGAACTTCACGCCGCGATAGTAAATATCCTTGGACTTGGTAAATCCGGTGCGCACCATCGTTACAGATTCAGCGATCTTCTTCTCCGCATTTTCCTTGTCGGTTATCTTGCGTCCGTCAATCTCAATGAGCGGAATCGTGCCTTTCGCGGTCGGGATGGGATTGGCTGCCGCAGCTTCGATTGCGTCAGAAATATCGGCTATTCTCTTTGGAAGCCACTCCGACACGCGGTTACGCTCATGGCTTAACTTACGCTGCATTGCGTACTTGCCATCTCCGTGCGCCTTCTGTAAAGCGGTAAGACGCTTTACTTCGGTGCGCAGCTTGGTTTCTTCCAATATCAGCGGATTTCCTGATGCCGCAGCCTTCATGTCAGCAGAATTCGCCGCTTCTCCGGCTACGTCCTCAATCTCGATCTGCCCGCTATACTTGCGCAACTGCTCGATGCCGGATGCCTTATGCTCAAGCAACTGCCAGCGGCGCGTGTCGTAAGTTTGCTCGGTGGCATATCGTCCGATGAATACCTCGAAGCCGTCAGGGTCGCGCGCATACAGCATGTTCCCTTGTCGGATAATGCGTCCTTCTCTCTGCTCAAGGTCGGATGGCCGCCATGGTGCGTCGATATGATGAAGCCCTACTAGCCGTTCCTGCACGTTGGTTCCGGCTCCCAGCTTCGGAGTGGAGCCTAACAGGAAGCGCACATCACCACGGTTCACGCTCTTGAATAGCGCCTGTTTTTTAGCCGGTGTGTCGTAGTCGTGAATAAAGGCGATCTTATTTTCCGGCACTCCGCGCGCTACCAGCTTTGCCTTGATGTCGTCATATACCGAGAACTGGCTTGCACCGGATACACCTTCAATATCTTCCATGCTGACTTCGTTGCTACCATCTTCCGCCAACTCCAGATCGTTTTCTGCCCTGTACTCCATCATACGTTCAGCGGTGATTGGCTCTTTCGATTCGCGCGCCTCATACCACTTGTCGCGGTTGGCATCCTTGCTTAAGAAGTCAGCCACCCAATCTTTCGCCTCACCCTTGTTCGCAATGTCGCCTTTGATGCGCAAGCCTGTTACTGGATCGTAAACTGAAATTGATGGCGAGCCACGGTCAACGGTGCGCACCAGGTAGAACGGAAAGCCCTCAAATCCTTCCACGGTATGCAGCGTGCCTTTTTTGTGCGTCAGCATCCCTTGGTCGTCCAGCACAAACAATCTTCTGTCTTTTGTCGCCATGGAGGCGCGCGCAGACAATGGGATGGAGGAGTCACAAAACACAAGCTGCGTTCCTTTATCCTTACTCCACTTCTGGTACACGCCCATCATCTTGTCCACAGCCTTATTGATCTTGCTGCCTGCAAAATCCTCGGCGTTTGGGTTGATGATGCGCATATCCAACCCAGCCTTGCTTGCCAAGCTGGTCAGCGACAAGGCATTGATCTTGCCTTTTGTATCGCGCGTCAACTGTGCCAGGTTGCCAAACTGTCCGAGCAATGACTTCGGATCAAGATCAAGTATCGGAGTGAGGGATTTTTCCACTAGTGCTAGTTCGGCGTCTTCCTTTGTGTCGAATGAAGTTGAGGTATGCCCGTCGCTCAGTATCCACTTGGCTTCCTTGCTTTGCTCGATCTTCGCCGTAGTGTGATCCATGGCGAATACTACCCTGCCGCCTTCATCGCGCCGCACGGTCGGTATGCCAAAGAAATCCCGCTGTGCTGTGGATCGATGCGCCACAATGTTTTCCGGCTTACCACTTGCAATTTTCGGGACTGGAAATACTTTACCCGCTTCCTTGGCTTGATCCTTCAGGTCTTGCAGCGTCACGGTATCCGCGAAGGTGCGGTAGTGCGCCATCAGCGACGGCAGGTTCTTAAACTTCGAGAAGCGCTGACTGATCCGGTATCCCACGCCGCTTGGCGCGACTTCGTACAGGCTTTCTACGTCGCCATACATGCGCGCCCATGAGTCAAATAGGTGCAACCCGTCTCGCTTCATTTCGTCGTATTTCATGTAGCGCTGCATGGTGAACATTTCCGACAGCGAATTCGATACCGGCGTGCCGGTGGCCGTGATGAACGGCACCTTCTCGCCGTAGGTTTTGGTCAGCCAGCGCACCTTAGCGAACAGGTCAAATGCCTTTCCTGAGCCTTTTGGATTGCCTAATCCTGACACACGCTGCATTTGTGTCGTAAAATATAAATTCTTAAATTCATGGGCTTCGTCTATGAACATCCCATCTATGCCCAACTCGTCGAACGTCACCACCTTGTCGCGCTCACCAGCCAGCGCGCGCAGCTTCTCCACCTTCGCTTCCAGATTCGCCTTGATCTTCTCCATGTCGCGCACGATGCCACGGTCTCCGCGCTCGCTCTTCATTGCTTCGATGGCGTTGGCTATCTCGTCTATCTGTTCTTTGTAGATACCCTCTTCTATTGTTGGGTCGAGGCCGATCTTGGTCAGCGAGGAATGCCCGATAATCACCGCGTCGTATTCGCCTAAAGCAATCTTGGAGAACATGCGCTGCCGGTTTGTCTTGCTGAAATCTTCCGGGTTGGCGGCCAGCACGTTCGCTGCCGGGTACATGCGTGCGAATTCGCTGCGCCATTGCGTAGTCAGATGGTTTGGCACTACCAAAATAGGCTTGCGTGCGATGCCAAGCCGCTTGTATTCCATAATGATGGCGGCACCCACAAAGGTTTTACCGGCACCGACCGCGTGATCCAGCAGCAAGTTACGATCTTGAATGCCGCGCCATACCGCAGACTTCTGGTGTTTGCGAAGAATTATTGCCGGGTTTGAGCCGTGCAACACCAGATGCTCGCCATCATATTCACGATTCACCGTGCGGTTATGTTTTTCGTTGAACAGCCCTGCCAGCTTCTCAGCGCGCACGCCGTCGCTCCATACCCAAGATTCCCATGCCTGCTTGATCTTGTTGACCTTCTCGCGTGCTGCTTCGGTGGCTTCAGTGTCAGTCACCAGAACCTCTTGTCCGTCGCGTACCGTTTTCATCTTCACTTCAGGCGCTTTGCCGTTCATCGTCAACTTCAACAGCTCAAACGAAGTCAGGTCTTTAGTGCCGAAGTCGTTGCTCATCTTACCGACATCGCCGCCGTCATTGATGTGGCCAAGCCATTGTGCGGTCGCCGCAAGATAGGTTAGGTCTATCTTGGATGAACCAGTGATCTCGGTGGCGAATTGCTTGAATGTGTCCGCTGGAATCCACCCTGCGCCAAGTGAAGCGTAAATCTCGCTGGGCAGCTTGTCGGCAGGGATAACCTTTTCCAGCGCGGCCACATTTCGGCTGTAGGCGTGATTCTCGTCTGAGGCCTTTTTCGCAACTGCCAGCTTGGTCTTTACGTCGCCGGACAGGTACTCGTCGGCCATGACGTGATCGCCTGTCGCCGGGTCAAGGTAGAGCATGTCGCCCAACTCGTCGATGATTTCTTTCTGGCTCTTACCGTAAGCGCGTTCCATGTATTCCAGATCAACCTTACCTTTTGCGTCAAGCGATGACAGTAAGGCATCGTTAGCTGAGGTCACATTCATCTGCTCGGCAAACGGGAACAGCACGCGCCGCTCCATGATGTCGGCCTTTTTAGCCGATGGTGAGCGCTCTTCTAAATCATTCCTTAATGCAACCGCCTTTGACACCCCCTTGTCGTAGTCAAACTCAATGGCTTGCAGCAGGGCGTATTCCGTGTCATCCATGAAGATGTTGCTGTTCACCTGGCTGTTGACGAACCCGTACTTTTTGAAGAATTCGTCGTAAGCCTTGCTCAATACATTGCGGTGGCTTTCGATCATCTTTACGCCGTACTTCTCGTCGCGCTCCATGCGCATCTGAGTGCGCAGCATGTCGCGCAGATTTATCATGCCAGTCATGCGCGCCATGGCGGTGTCGTTCTTTGGAACCCATGCAATAGAAGTTTGCGATCCGGCAATATCCTGGCCGCGCTGTTTCACCTCTCCTTTTTCAGTGATGAAGTATGAACCCTGTTTAACTCCGGCTGGAATGGTGTTGTCGGCGCTGTCCAGTTCGTTGATTGTGCGCTCGACAGACTTGTAGATGTTCTCCGGCAGTGATGCGACGAACTCGGCAAGCTGTGCGGTAAGGTTGCCGGTCGGCTCGACTGTGTATTCATTGGCGCGGTACATTGAACCAGCGGTAGTTTCTTTTCCGAGGATGTTCTGCTTGTTGCGCTGGAAGTACACGTTTACGCTGGCTGTAGCCGATTCTCCGCCTTTTGGTGCAGGGATAAGAACATCTGTCGCGTCCACCCAAGCCGGACTCTTTTCTGGAGTTGCAGTCTTTTGGAAGAATAGGATGTCAGTCACGACTTCCGTGCCTGCGTTATCCTTAAAGGCGGTGTTCGGTAGGCGCACGGCAGCCACTAGATTGGCGCGTTTGGCAATCCATTCGCGCGTCTTAGGATTGATCGCATCCATGAAGTTGTGCGACACGATCACCGGAACGATGCCGCCGTCGCGCACCTTGTCGATCATGCGTGCGATGAAGTAGTTATGAATGCTGAAACCGGAATACTCGCTGCGCTCACGATCGACAATCGGCTCGCTGCCGAATGGCGGGTTTCCCATAGCGATGTCGAAGTAACCTGCTGGCACTTGGTAGTGTTGGAATCCGGTAGCTACGGCAATGTTAGCCTTTGGATAGAGTGCCTTCAATAACTTGCTGGTCAGCAGGTCAAGCTCTACGCCGTGCAACGTGGATGCTTTGCGAATATCGGCAGGCATCATGCCGAAGAAATTACCCGACCCAGCGGAAGGCTCAAGGAAACGTCCACCAACGAAGCCAAGGCGACGAACGGCGGAGAACATCGCATCTACCACCGGCTTGCTGGTGTAGTGCGCGTTCAGTACAGAGGCGCGCGCCGAGTCGTATTCTTCGTCGTTCAGCAGGTCGCGCAGCTCGGTGTATTGCGCTTTCCACTGCTTATTGTTCTGATCGAACACAGCTTTAAGCGCGCCAAATCCGACATATCGAGCCAGTTTCTTACGTTCTTCAGGGGTGGCTGGGCGCGATTCTGTGTCCAGTAGTTTGAGTATTTTGATGGCCGCGACGTTATCGCGGAATTTCTTGGTCAGCCCACCGCTACCGATTTCGTCGGCATCGGTGATGGTGTGATCTAATCCAGTGTCGGCGGTTCCGCTGGCTGGCCGAATAGTTCCATCAGTTCGTGCCGCGCCAGATGGGAGTAGTCCTTCTGCGTCTCCAGTAGGTTCCGTTCCTGCTCCACTTGGTACTCGAACGCCGCCTGATACTGCTCCGCTGCTATCAACGCCTTCACCTTGCCCGGCCAGCCCAGCATCCAGCGGTTCGCCAGCTCGATTCCCACTTGACCTTGCGCCTGTATCGCTTTGCGCAGGTTCTCCGGGTACGCTTTCGGTGAGAGTAGGTCTTGCATTTTCTGTTCCTCCAGTGAGTACATCCTGCGCTTTTGCGCCTAGTTTGTCAATTCCAAGCTCTTCAACCGACTTGTACTCATCCTTGCGATTACGGATTTCAATGCCACCACCAGGAATAATTCCGACTGCTTCCTGAATCTTAATACCGGTACTGAAATAATGGCGCACGCCACGCTTGTCAGCCCATATTGAAGCACCGTCGGCATTCTTCCCGATGAGTGTGTCGCCGCTATTGTTTACAATGGGAGCGTCTACGTTCGCCGCATCCCATCCGCGATACCAATCCTTCGCATTCTTCCCGAATTTGTCGGTAAAGTACGAAGGAAGCACGCGCGGTTTCCCAAGATTGAAATCTGCTCGCCCTGCGGCGAAGTGCGCCCCTTGATTGGGAGCCTTCTTGGTTTCCGGCTCGATCTTTTCTTGCACTGTTGCGATGGCGTCAATATCAGCCGATCCGGTCATGCCGTCGGTATTCAGCCCAGGGTAGTGCCGCACACTCTCGTACAGGCTGCGCAGGTAAGGCTTGATGGCATCACCAATGTCATCGATCATCGCCTTGCTGTAGACGGCAAACGAGCGCGCCCCGGCCTCGATGTGAGCGCCAGCCAATATCATGCCGTCTTGCAATAATTCAGGGTCAATCCCTGAATTCAGCGACCCCAGCTTCTTTTTCAGGCGTGCGCGTGCTGCGTCAACTGCTGATTGCGTGAATATCTTGTTGTTGGCGAATTGGGTCTTGGCTGGCTTGATTTCGGCGGCTGGCTCCGCCATTACCGCTCTGACCTCATCCTCAAGGTCGCGGCGATTGTCCTTGATGTACTGCGCCATGGACAGCTTCCACGGCGCAGGGGTTTCATCCAGTACGCGCCCAACATCGGACTTGCGTAGCGTCTTGACAGAATCGGCTGCGGCGCTGATTACGCTTTCAGCTTGTGCCGTGGAGATTGTTTGAGGAGTTACTTTTGCTTTGGGTTTTGTGGGTTCTGCGGCTGGCTTGCTTTCTGCCTTCTGCCCGAACATATCCACTACGCCGGTCTGCGCCATGCGTTTTACTTCTTCCTTGGATTGTCCAAGCGCGAAGTTGTCGGATGCTACAGTGTTGACGTTGCGCTTCTGGGTGGCATCTTCCTGCTTGCTCTGATCTTCGCGCTCAAGGCTGCGCTGCTCAGCTTCGGCCAGGATGCGGGCGTGTTTTGCCCGGCCTTCGCTTTCCCTTATTTGCTCTTCGGTGTAGCTTTGGAGAACTTCTTGTCCAGCTGAGCGTGATTCTTGCTCGGCTAGGCTTGCTTCGGTTTGCTGTTCGAGGGTGTATGCAGGCTCTTGACTTGCTGGAGTTTCAACCGGTCTGTTTTGCTCATTGGCTTCACCCCGGCGAGAGACTGGAATAAGCTCAGGCTGGACGGGCTGTTCGCCAAACATATTCGCTGTTTGTGTATCGACAAACGGCACATCCTCAACTGGAGCCTCCTCGACCGCTTGAATGGGCAATAACGCTGCTCGACCTGATAACGGTGTTAGTTTTTCGATACCGTCTTTAATTTGCGCAATCAATTCTGGATTGGTTTGCCAGTTATCCCATGCCGCCTTTTCTGCCTTTAGTTCGGCTATTTTTGCGGCAAGCGATTTCGGGTCTTTGACGTCGATTCCATATTGCTTGGCAATCGCAGGGTTCTTTGCTGCACCAGTTATGGCTTGCAAGTGTTTCCCAGCTTCCTGCTGCTTTTGCGCGACAAATTTAGCCATTGCCTCAGCCTGCTTCATTGCAGAATCATCGAAACCGAACATGTCTAGGTTCTCATGACCACCAGACAGAAGGGACACGGCTTTAATCAAGTTGGCTACAGCAACATCATTCTTTCCATCTATCGCGGCCTTGATGCCTACCGCTTGCAGTTTTAGGTTGTTCGGCGCGTTCAGCGCGATAGCATATGCTGCCCCGGTGCTGATGGTGTCTCCACGATGCGCAGCGATGAGTTCGGCTGACCCGTTAGTTGCGATGGAGAAAGCCCTTTTGCCTTCGCTTCGCGCCAGAAGTCCTCTTGACTCTGCGGCTTCTTTTGTAATTTCGGTTGCTTTGAAGTATTGAACATAATCTTTCGCCTTTCCTTGGTTGTCGCGGATATTAAGCTCTGCGTCTGCAATGGCTGCATCTTGAGCGTTAAATCCATCGGATTCTTTTACAATATGTGATGGGATAGTTTTCTCGCCGGTGCGCTGCGCAAGCTCGAAACGATGCCTGCCAGAAATAACTTCCATCGCTCCATTGTTCCTCTGCCAAAGAAGAATCGGCGCAGTGCCGATCCGCTCGTATTTCCCGGCAAGCGGCTCTATCACACCACCTTTCCCGGCATTCAACTTAAACTGCGGAACATCCTCCGAGAGGGTAATCTGAGATAACGGGATTTCCTGCACAGGTAATGGCGCTGGTGTTAAAACGTCCCGCTTGGGTGCGCTTTCAGGTGTTACCGCTGGCTTTGCTCCCGCTACAGGTGCCTCTGTACTTAATGCCTCGCCTTCTGCCCTAACAGCACCTGGTGCAAGTTCACTCGGCACATCAATTGCCACAGGTGCGGCGGGCAATCCAACCCCTTCGGCTCCAGCGATAACCTCAGGTCTAACATCGACATTTGCTGCGCTTCTTGTTGTGTTAATACCCCCGCTGTTAATGAGTCCTGCACCCACCACGGGTGCCGCATCTGTAGGAGTTGTCCCATCTTGAGTTCCTTGTTGGGGGAGGTTAATCTTCAGCTCACCCATTACTTCGTTGGTGGGTGGACTGGGCGGCGGAGTGGGAGGTAGATTATCGCCCGTCTCGGCACCCTGCGCTTGCTTGAGGGCTTCTGTCAGGGCGTCATCGTCAATAGCCGCATCCATCTCGTTAGAGAAGTTGCCTACGATGGCATCCGCTTCCGGCGAACCTTTGATTTCTCTGGATAGGGTGGATAGGTCGGCGGCGGGGGTGGGTGGGGATTGCTTTCCAATAACGGCGTTATAGCCACCGCCAACACCACCCATTGCTGCGCCAGATAACATGCCGAGTGCAGCAGCGTTTCCAACACCATCGGTAAGCGGTTTATCGGTGGCAAAGTTCTGCCACATCTGCTCTTGAATAGATTGAGGTAATTCCTCGAACACACCCTCGGATATCCCACTTTCTACAACCTGACGGATAAAACCTTTTTTCGCTGCGCCAGCCATGGCGGCTTGAGTTCCGCCACCAGCAAGAATGGTGTCAATATCTGCCCATCCGAATTTTTGAGCCAACTTACCGCCAAGTGCGCCAAATGCAGCTGTTCCGGCACCAGAAGCTGCTGCCACAAGAGATTGTTTCCCTGTAAGAGTACCATCTGCCGATTCTTCGCGAATGCCTTCAGCAGCACTACCAGCCCCCATAACGCCCTCGCCAATAGCGCCGGCAAGGTATGGCGCAACCTTCGCTCCACTTGCGATTATTCCTCGCGCAACGCCTGCTCCGCCGATCATTTGAGGGAGTGATTCACCAGCGGTAGTAATTATTGAACTTGGGTTTTGAACTCCGGCTACCAAAGTATCAACAAAGCCTTCAGCCTCTCTTGTTTTTCTACGTGCTTCCTGTGTTTCTGGGGAGTATTGTGTTTCAAGTTGTTTTTGACGCGCTTCAGCATCATATCCGGCGTCCTCAACTGCTTTACCAACCCTCCCGGTGGTGAGGATGTCGCCAACACCTATCAACGCCTGATTAAAGCCAACAGCACCTTTATGTAGCATTGTTCCTGCATCGCTTATTACGTCGCCAGCAGTTCGACCAGACGGTTGTGGCGAAAACTCTGGAAACGACTGTGATATGGCGGACGAAATAGCGTCCGCGCCCATTTCGTCTGGGAACTCTACAGTATCCCCGTTTGGCAGTTCTACGATTTGCGCCATAATTATTGTTGTACCAATTTGCCGTTTTGCCACACGAACTTTTTACCGCCAGTGGATGGAGCGGTGTGAGCATTCAGCGCACCACTAGTCCGCGCGCCCGGGTTTGTGGTTGTAGTTGTCACAGACCCCTCAAAATCGTCACCAGTCTTCGTCGCAACTTTCTCTGTAGTTTGCGTGCCCAGCAGCGTATCAACCATTACGGCCGGGTTCCCTCCAAGAGATGTTATCTCAATCACAAGGGGATTCCATTGTGCAGAAACGTCGGCTTTCGGGTTTGTCTGTTTTATGGCGATCAGTTCTCCGAGTTTCGCATATTTACCTTGCAACTCCTTCTTGTCGACCTTCGCTTCTGCACGGTCTGCTGCTGCGTTTGCGGCGGCCTTTATCTGTGTATTACGCAGATTCGTAGATGTGGCAGACTCGGTTTTAGCAATATCAGCCTTCTGTATACCCTCAATGAATTTTATTGCTTCAGGATTTTTTGCAATTTTCATAGCCTTGACATAATCACCACTCGACTTATCTAACGCATCCCGCCCCTCGGTTGCAGCATCTTTCCCGTATTGCATGGTGAGGTTGTGAACGGTTTTTACCTGCTCAATTTCTTGATCGAACCTCGTCCTATCGCGAGTTACCGCCCTTCCTTCAGCAATATCTTCGCGTTGAATTTGAAACGCTCTATCGCCCGCTTTTGTTTCTCGCTGAAAGGATCGTTCTTCTTCTGCCTTTTTATCTTCCATCGCTTGTTTGTATGCGGCACTAGACCCCTCGGTCAACCCCTTACCAATTCCGCCCATAGCGCCAATCAATCCCAGTCCCATGATTAAACTCCTTGTGGCGCGATAGGCGCTTGTTGTGTTGGTTGTTGGGGTGCTTGCTGACCAGCCGCGTTGTGGTTTTGAATGGCGACATCATAAGCCTGCTTCGCAACAGACTCTACTTCTTCTGGCTTGATAATATCAGCAAGCGATAAAACTGATGCAAATATGTGGGCTATATTAAAACCGATTACCGCCACGATCTCAACAGTTAATTCGTGCCCAGCTTGCCTGGCCGCCTCGTAAATACCTTTCAAAACTTGCGTTGCTGTATCAACGATTGCCGTAACAGGATCGCTTGATTCGGCGGCATCAGCCAGAGCGTTGGCATTTTCTTTGGAGAATATGAAATCTACCGCCTGCTTTACGGCAAGATCGACCTGTTGTTGCTGGTTCTGGTCGAGCTTGGCTTGAGATTGTGGATTGCCGGAGGTGGCCGGATTTTTAGTTGCGTCAATTAACCCCATTTTAATCCCCTTTAGATTGGTATGACAGATGTTGGTCTTTGGTTAATCAGTCCTGTCTGTGGTTGCAGAGGAACCGTTCCAGGTCTCGAATAAAGTCGCCGCAATTCTTCGAGCCGTAGCTGTTCTTGAAGCTGCGCTTGTTGTTGAGCTTCTGCTGACATTCCTGCCGCCATCCCGGTCAATCCTTGTCCAACAGTTTGAGCGCCCATCATTGCGGCGGTTGGATTGTCCTTAATCCATGTTAGCGCCGCATCTCCCAAGTCGGGAGTTGGTGATATTACTGGGGTTGGTGTTGCGGGCGGTGTAAGCGGGGCTTGAGGTGAAATCAGCCCGTGTTGCGGAACTCCAGTGGCAAGCGAATACTGGCTTGCTGCTCCTGTTGCACCTTGGCTTGTTATTGTCGGCGCCGAATAAGTTGGCGCCATAACCTCGGCTCCTGCCGGCATACTGGCCATACCACCTTCAACGCCTGTCGCGCCTTGTGCTGCACCAGTGGCGATGTCTGCACCCGCTCCAAACATGGTAGAAGCCCCCCACCCGGCCAATCCGCCCATGAGCGCGCCTCTAAGCACGTTTTGCCCTGTGGCTTTAGCTACAACAGCGCCCGCTACAGCGCCGACAGCTATTGTTGCGGCCATTCCCAGTCCAAATGACGCGCCTATTGATGCTGCTACGAAAGGTATTACTGGTGGCATAATCTTCTCCTTATTTTCTGACAAACCATGTGAAGCCTAGTAATGGCTCTTTGTCTATTGGTGTAAAGCCGAATCGCTTTAATGCTTTTTCTCGCGCACCGTCGGCAGCTAAAGCTACTATCGAAACACCCGGCTGCCACCCCTTAAACGCTTTCAGGATTGACTTATTAAGCCACTTACCTTCCCATTCCGGTTTTACGACGACGTGCATCATAATGCTTGCGTCAGGCATTCCGTGAAACATAACAGCCCCGATCATTTCACCGCTTCTGCTGCCGATAGGCCAGATAGTTGAAGCCTTAAAGCACTCATGCCACGGCTCGAATTCGTCTTGGCAAATCCCGCTTTCGCGGGCTATCCCCCATACTGCGCGGAACTGTTCTTTTACATCCATGATTCAGTGTACTTGGTATCCACCTACGGGGCGGCGGTATCCGTAGTTGTGGAAGTGGCTGCGACAGGCGCTGCCGGAATAACCAACCAATCGCTATTCCATCCAGGTAGAGCAGCCGCCACGGAGTTGGCGGTTACTCTTCTGTTATACGCCGTAGAGTTGGCAGCAAATATCTGCGCATCTTTTGCTGCTTGGTCGATAAGCTGCGCGTTTATCGAATTTATTATGCTGGCGTTGTCGGTGGCAATCTGATTCAGCGTGGTGTTGTAATACTCTGCTGCGAATGCTGTTTGTGCAGCAGTACCAGATGCCGACCTTTCGCTCGCCCCAGCCTCAGACAAAAGTAGTCTATCCATTACCGCTTGGTCGCTCGCTGTTGCTCTCCCGCTCGCGCTGGCTTCTGCAAGAATCGCCCTGTCCATCGCGCTCTCTTCTCCTGCAACAAGTCTCGCCATTGCTGCGGCCTCTGATGCGGTGAGCCTTGCCATTGCCCCAGCCTCCGCATTGGCGGCAGTATTTGCATTCAATGCCAACTGACTATTGGTGTTTGCGGTGTTTGCAGCAAGTCCTGCAACTTGCCCCATAAATTGATTCGCCTGAGTCATGTTGTTTGTCGCTGCGGCGTTGTAATATCCGGCATCGGATGTTGCGATTGGTACAGCTTGCCCAAGTACAGCGTTTTGTGCAGAACCAATTGCCATACCACTATTAAGCAATCCTCTCTGGTTCGCCAAGTCTAGGCCACTTTGGGCTGCGCGCTGCATGAGTGGCGAGTTTGCATCAATCAATCCGGCGATGCGGCCTTCAACAGTCATTGTTGCAGGATCAATCGCCATCCGCTCGGTTTGGGTTTCTCCTGTGAAAGCGTTATTGGCATTCACTGCCGCCGCACTGGTTGTGTCTGGCGTGTATGCGGGGGTTGTAATGCGATTTTCCCACACACCAGTATTAGCATTAAAGTCTACATTATTTAACCCAGCCACATTGCCAGCACCAAAATCATTAGACCATCCGGTATTCGCATTAGCATTTGCAGTCCTATATGACATTGCGGCCTGATCGTCCGATTGAGCGCCGCCTCTAATGGCTGCATTCAAATCAATACCTGGGCTGTTATTGGCTACGCCAGCCCAGTAATCCAGCCCCGCCTGAGCGGCTGGCCTACCGAATGCAGATTGGTAGATGTCGTTGATGTTTGGGGCTGCTGGGGCTGCTGGGGTTGCTGGGGTTGCTGGGGTTGCGACCGGCCTTGATGCAGTTTCTGGCGCTGCCGCCTGTAAAAACATATCTGCAAAATCCCCACCCGATTTCCCTGCGCTCCCAGACACCCAATTATTGATTACGTCCTGATTTTCTGGAGCGCGCCCAAGATATGTTTGATATGCCGCCGTAACCTCTTCCGCTGATGCAAATTCCTCAATTCCAGTTTTCGGGTTAATTCTGCCTCCGCCAACGATTGTTTGAGATGGATTGCCACCCATACCCCTAATCGCATTCCCGACGTGCGCAACAAGGTCTGGGCGCAATGCGGCAACCTCTTTAGGGATTATGACCTCGCCGGGGGTGACATGCGCCATGCGCGTATCTCCGTTTCGTCCTTGTGCTGCGGCATTTATTAAACCGTTCATCACTTCCACCTCTTTTATTGGATTGTCAATTACCGCAATCTGCCATTCTGCCGGATTGCATCTATGTTTAAGGTTGCGCACCGCTCTGCAATGTCATCAATCGCTCGTTTAGCCTCATCCATATATTCATCAACTGTGGCAGCGGCCACCCCGGCTCTTCCACCGTTATCGGCTCCACCTTCGGTAGTTCCGGGCACAGGGCAGGTCGGGAGGGTGACGCGCACCCCATCAAGCTCACGATTAAGAGTGCGGATAGTACGAGTGTTTTTGTCATGTTGTGCTCCCGAATCTGTGATGCGTTTCGCGTAGGCCAGCAGCGCCAGCCGGTTCTGCTCCTGTTGCTCGATGACCATCTTTTGCGCTGCCTCATGCTCCCGCGAGATCACGCCCCCATAATAGGTCGATGTGACCCACCAGGATGGGAAAGCTCCCCCGGCCAGGCCTATTATCATAATTATCCAGTTGGGGCTCATTCTTTCCGGCTCCCCGCGTAATTCTGGAAGGCGAATACTTGCAACGCAGCAATAGGGGCTAGAACGGCCGCAATCACTGCCGCTGTACCTATCCCATCAAAAGGCGATGCGGACGCGAATTTCCACGCCATAGCAACGCCGTAGTAGGTCATGTAGAGTGTAAAGAAGAGGACAACCCGGCGAATCACCGCCCGGTTGTCGATCCAGTCCTGAAACGCCTCAAGCGCATACGCGATTGGATTCATGAGTGCAGCCCCGCATAAGTGCCATGCCTGTTAATGGTCAGGATTTTACGCTCTGTCCCGACCTCGATGTGTACCCAGCCCTCACCTTGTGGGGTGTAAAACTCAAGGATGAGCTTGCCGAATTGAATGTCGCTGTTCTTTATTGCCTCGCACACCTTCAGCGGATCGCCGTAAGTAGGGCATTTGAAATCAGCCGCCAAGCCTTGAACGTGCTTTGAGGTAGGCTTGGAGCCAACCATCTTGTTCAGCGCGCTACAGCGATACCCTGACGTGACGTAGATAGATTGATTCAATACCGTGCGTACACGCTCCAAAAGCCCTGCTGTCCGTTTCAATTCCTCAACAACTGCTGGTGGCGGGGTATTATCTATCCCGTGCCGAACCGCCGTCTCCGATGCTACGAATTCTCCAAGCTGGAAATGTTGGGTCAGATTCATTGCCGCCCCATGTGCCGCAGTATTTTGTGGTCGCAATCCGCGCTGTTCGCCTTCACGTCCAACTTGGAATCCATGCTCTCCAGCACCTTAAATATGCGTTCGAGTATCTTGTCGTGAGCAATTATGGATACATAAGTATTCGCGTTGCGGGTATCCGCCCTAACAATTTCAAGCTCCAGTCGTTTCACGTCATTGACTGCCAAATCCAACAGCTTGAACCGTTCATCCAGCCGCTTCTCGAATTGCGACAAGGACATCTTCATCAGCGTCCATCCGCCGCCGACTATCGTCACAGCGAATCCAACCAGCTCAGGCAACCCAAGATGAAATTCCATATCTTACTCCCTGTAAATGTCCGGTAATTGATGCCTGTTGCGCTCGATGTCAAAACATTCCTGACAGTGGTTGCGGTCGAAAAAGAACAGCGTGTCGATCACGCGATACAGCCACTTGTTCATCAGCCTGATGCGCCACGCTCTTGCGCTCAACATCTCGTCTGGCTCGCCGTTGCAGATTGTGTTGACGAGCTGGTCGATGGCAATGCCGATGTCCAGTAGGTACGGGCTCATATAACCCATACCGCAGCCTGAGCCGCACCGGATAGCGCAAGAGCTTCCACCAGTTCCGCCGCAGTCGCTTGAATAACCGTGTTGTCGGCCAGCACCCAATTAACCGATGGCGTATTCGTGGCCTGTAGCGCGATAATTGCCCGTGCCATGCGCGTCTGCGATGTCTCGTCGCCATCAAAAGTATTACCTGCGGCTGTGGTCACTGTGATGGCTTCTACGGCGGCTGTGCGCGCAACCTTCTTTTGTTCGCGTGTTTTAGTGGTTACTTCTTCCGCACTGAAATTCAGCACTGGCCACACGATCTCAACCGGAGTTTTTGTGATGTCAAAGAAGTGCTGCCCGTAGTATTGACCGGCCGCAAGCGCAGGTCTAATTTCAATCGCGCTCACCCACTGAGGGTCTTGTGGGTCTGTGTCCCTGCATTGCACCACTTTACCGTTTTGGATATTTACCCAATACATTTTAATCTCCTTATGTTGTTTGATTCTAATGCTGTTTTAACTCTATCAAATGGCGCTTCCCACTCTCCAAATACTTCCTGCCGGAACAGGCGCATCGAATCATAATACGGGGTGCGATCTCCTTCCGCTGCGTACAAGAAGTATGGCATCACGGGCGTCACCACCCAAGTCTCCACACCCATTGCAGCAGCAAGGTGACTGACTGAGGTACATGCAGATATTACCAAGTCGCACGATGCCACAGCAGCGCGGGTGTCTTCCCAAGAATTCAGGGGTGCTTTCTTGACCCATGCCGGACAAGCATCGGAGCCTTCGTCGCGTTGTAGCGAAATGAATTCCGCATCAGCATCCTTCACGGCATCAAACAGTAACTCATACGGGAAAGCTTTGTGATGTTCATGCTCGAACCTTGTACCACCCTGCCAACGCAACCCGATACGTTTTTTGTGTCCCTTGATTGTTGCGGGTTTGTACAGATAGGCTTCCCCGGAAATATCTTCCAGCTCAAAACCCAGCGGAACAACCGCCGACATTCCCGCCACCCAGAAATCATGGTAGATGCCAAACACGGCCTCATGTTGGATGACGCTGGATACTCCTTCAACTCCGACAAACATCGAAGCAAGCTGCCCGGTACATGCAACGATGACCTTGCATCCTTTTGCGGCGATATATTTTGCATACCGCACCTGATGAATCTGATCGCCTAGTCCGCCCTCAAGGTTGAGCAGCACAATACCCTTGCTCTTACCATCCCACTGAGGTGTTGGTACCTCTGGTGCTTTGTTGCCGAATACACCCGCCAGACGCCCCCGGTCAAGCAACTGATAGCCTTTTTGGATTTGTCCTTGCCTCAACAAATACCAGCCACGATTGTATGCGGCACGATGATTGTTGGGTTCTGATTGCTCAAGCTCTTTCGCAATTTGCCAACCTTCCGCAAAGTCTCCAATAGTCGATGCCGCCAATTGCACATCAAGTTTATGCAATTCAGGTTTTGTGCGAGGAGTATCAAGCCAGAATTCAGGCTGACAGAATGATGCGTAATGATGCTGCAATACATCCTTCGGATGCTGTTTGTGCTGACGTTCAAGTTTTGGTTTTACATTGTGCATACCTGCATAACCGTGCATTTCTTCGTCATCTTCTTTGACTGAAGTCCCATCAATGTTATCAAAGTCATATCCGAAATCCGGCAGTTCAAGAAACGCATGTACACGAGCGAGCTGTTCTTTTGGATTTGCGATTAAGTCCTCATACTCGACAAACAGAAAACATTCTGGTGCATACTTGTAGCCATTTTGCAACGAGATATATGCTGCTTTCAGATGATCCATTAACTGCCCAGAATAAATGAAATCATCGAGATTATCCGGGTTTGCTACTCGTACAAACGAAGCGGCACAATCAGGCACCGAACGAACCGTTGCGACAATCTTCGGCGTTCTTCCGAGAACCTGTTGCATTGCTTGAATAATCTGTGCAATCGGCCAACCACGCGACTTGTCGATGACAATAGGTTTATCGGTGTCTGAATAAAATGAGTTTACAATTCCAAGCATCGTAGCGGAAAGCTTCTTTCGATCTTTGTCTGTCTTATCCAATAATCCGGTAGAAGCCCAAGTATTTGCCACACCATCAAGAGCGTGAACAAGCCCTGATGTCGTGCTGACATGTATTTCTGGATTCTGATTAAGAATCGCCGCAAGCACAGTTGACCCTGAGCGCGGGATACCTGAGAGAAAATGTAGTACCTTACTCATGATGACCTCGCGATGGTGTGGTAGTTTCCACCAGCAATGGCTAACCATGTCGTCAGCGCACCTACTTGCTTGGGGGAGGAGTAGGACGTTGTAACACCCAGTCCAAGTTGGCCGCTAGCGTTATACCCCCATACCCAGAGCGTACCGTCCGTCTTGGTCGCGATGGTGTAGTCGCCCCCACCAGCAATGGCTGACCATGTTGTCAGCGCACCTACTTGCTTGGGGGAGGAGTAGGACGTTGTAACACCCAGTCCGAGTTGGCCGCTAGCGTTACGCCCCCACGTCCACAGAGTGCCGTCCGTCTTGGTCGCGATGGTGTAGTGGTACCCACCCGCAATGGCTGACCATGTCGTCAGCGCACCTACTTGCTTGGGGGAGGAGTAGTACGTTACGTTACCCAGCCCGAGTTGGCCGTAGGCGTTCATCCCCCATGTCCAGAGAGTGCCATCTGTCTTGGTCGCGATGATGTGGTTGCCCCTACCAGCAATGGCTAACCATGTCGTCAGCGCACCTACTTGCTTGGGGGAGGAGTAGGACGTTGTAACACCCAGTCCAAGTTGACCGTAGCCGTTATACCCCCATGTCCAGAGAGTGCCATCTGTCTTGGTCGCGATGGTGTGGTAGTTTCCACCAGCAATGGCTGACCATGTTGTCAGTGCACCTACTTGCTTGGGGGAGGAGTAGTTCGTTTCGTTACTCAGTCCAAGTTGGCCGCTAGCGTTACGCCCCCATGTCCAGAGAGTGCCATCTGTCTTGGTCGCGATGGTGTGGTTGCCCCCACCAGCAATGGCTGACCATGTTGTCAGTGCACCTACTTGCTTGGGGGAGGAGTAGTACGTTATGTTGCCCAGTCCAAGTTGGCCGCTAACGTTACTCCCCCATGTCCAGAGAGTGCCATCTGTCTTGGTCGCGATGGTGTGGTTGCCCCCACCAGCAATGGCTAACCATGTCGTCAGCGCACCTACTTGCTTGGGGGAGGAGTAGTTCGTTACGTTACTCAGTCCGAGTTGGCCATAGGCGTTAAATCCCCATGTCCATAGCCCTTCGTTAGATACTACGCATCGGGATAAAAATAAACTCAGTATCCCGCTCATGTCAGCCCCACACCAGTTATGCGCCAGCGTGTCGCAGTGACTTTGATTGCCGTAGCCTGTCCACCAGAAGCAAGCGTTCTGCTTCCCGTTGACCCCACTGTGCCAACCAGCACAAGAGTGTCTGAGGTAATCGCAATCGTCAGCGCACCAGCCCCAAAATCATTATCAAAAACAACCGCAGTGCCTATAGGGAATGCGACACTTGCATTCGCGGGGATTGTCCATGTGCGCGCAGTAGTATCCGCAGCAGGATG
>Ga0209210_1001412_pt1 | contig 20158 bp, 16 predicted proteins | sample RifGroA1_FD_183991 | JGI IMG/M metagenome (GOLD analysis project Ga0209210, IMG submission 183991) | Contaminated groundwater microbial communities from Rifle, Colorado, USA - Rifle Groundwater A1 (SPAdes) (version 2) | ecosystem: Environmental > Aquatic > Deep subsurface > Groundwater >...
CAAGGCGATCCATCCCCAATTTTCAATTTTCAATTTTCAATTTTCAATTTTAATCCCTATTCCGTTGCTGAATTCGGCAAAAACTGCCCAGAATGTCACGCCAGTGCTGATCATTTCCATTGTCCACGAGATAAAGGTGGTTGTGGAGGCAAAATTCCATCCGGAGCCGGAATTACTAAATGCCCATATTGCAGCTTAACCAAAGAACAGGCAGGGTCAAATTGTTGACGCATACACATACACATAATATAATTAGAATACTATGTTAAATAAAAGAACCAACATATTATTTGACGACAAACTCTGGCAAGTTTTAACTCGAAAAGCCAAGACCAATAAAACCTCTGTAGGTGAACTAGTCCGTAAGGCCGTGAAGCAAACATATCTTGGAGAAAAAGATCAAAAAACTATCGCAAAAGCCATAGAAACAACTAAGAAAATAAGAAAAACATTCAAAGGTCGGGTAGATTATAAAGAACTGATAAACTATGGCCGAAAATATTAACGAAGAATATGTAGTTGATGCCTCATTCGTTATATCTTTTCTACTTCCAGATGAACGTGTATTAGAAGTTGATCGGAAGTTCGAACTTTATTCACAAAATGCGATTCATTTTGTGTCAACCTATCTTCTTCCATTTGAAGTTTTGAACGGATTAAAAAACGCTGTCATAAGAAAGCGTATAAATGATAATCTCGCGACTAAACTAGCTTCAATCTTTTTTGATTATAAAATCAGACTAATTAAAATTGAGCTATACAAAACTTTTTTGCTCGCATTAAAGCAAAACCTGTCTGTCTATGATGCATCTTACGTTTACCTTGCTAAAAGTCAAAACATGAGTCTTCTCACACAAGACAAACGATTAACTCTGATCAATTGACTATGAACTCAATTTAGACTTAAGATTAGATTAGGTCAGTCTGCAATGATAAAAATAGCTGCCATAAAAGCGTTAGTCGTTCGACGTTGGTCGTTAGTCGCCTTTATTTTTCTAATCTCACTACTCACTATTCACTACTCACTATTCACTAACTCCGTCCATGCTCGGGAATGCGACGTAGACGCTAATATATCCGCCCAGGAAGCTGTTGACCAAATCAACAAGTGCGCCATCGAAAAAAATGTTTTTGACGACAAAATCTTTAACTTAAACCAAATTGCCGGCACAGCCGACAGTCTCTACAATATGTTAACCGGGGAATCCACTCTTCATCCGGATACGAACTCTGTTACCCAAAAATCCGGAGCGCTGGCAGCCAGTAGTAATTTAGTAGCATTAATGTACTCCGCGCCACCTGTTTCCGGCGTTGAATATTTTGCCCAAAAATTTAGAGACATTAATCCTGTCCAGCCGGTTTACGCGCAATCTTCAACAACCGGTTTTGCTGCCCTGCAGCCTGTTCAGGCTCTTTGGAGCGTATTTAGAAACATCTCCTACATTGGCTTTGTCATAGTATTTGTAATCATGGGCTTTATGATCATGTTCAGGGCTCATATCTCTCCGCAGGCGGTCGCCACTGTTCAGGATTCAATTCCCAGAATCATTATCGCCCTTGTTTTGGTTACTTTCAGCTACGCCATAGCCGGTCTGCTAATTGACGTTATGTTTTTAGTACTTAACATATTTATTCGTGCTTTAGAAGGAGCCGGACTTCTAACAGGAGGAGATTTTGTCTTTACAGAAAACGTGTTTGGCATTATATTCAATTCTTGGGGTGGTGTTTTTGATGCAGTATTCAAAAGCGTTAAAACAGTCATAGATCAGGTTCTCGACATTAATGCTGCACTGGATGCAGTTATTAGTTTTTTCGGTGGCACTATTGCAGGCTTGGTTATTGGTATTGCGATGCTTTTTATTATGTTCAGGATTTTCTTTATGTTACTCATGGCCTATGCTATGATCATCATTTTAACTATGGTTGCCCCATTCTTCTTTTTGGTGCAATCCCTTCCGGGTAGAAACGGGGCCGGTGAATGGTTTAAACAAATGGCTTCCCAAGTTGCAGTCTTCCCAACCGTTGCCATGATGTTCATTTTTGCCGGCATTTTGGGGGGAATTCCGGAATTAGGTGGAGCAAACTCAGGTGCGATTGGTAGCGGGCAAGTCGGCGTTTTCCCGCTTCTTTCAGGCAGAATAAATTCGGATGTTATCGGAGGCCTAATCGGTATCGGTATTTTGATGCTAACCCCACAAGCTGCCGAACTTGTTAAAAATGCTATCGGTGTCAAAGGCCCGCAACTTGGCGCAGGCGCCATGGCCGGCGCAGCAGCAGGCGGAGCCGTAGTTGGTGCAGGGTTAAGTAGAGGCGGTAAGTACGCCGGTGACTATGCAAATACTAAGAACCCAATTGCTAGGTGGGGAGCAATTCAAAAACAAAAAGAGCAGGATAGAACAATTATAGCTGCAAGGTCAGGTCCTATGGAAAGCGCGGATAAAGAAAAACTTGGAATTAGAACAACAGGATAGAACAATTATAGCTGCAAGGTCAGGTGCTGTATCTGTTGAGGATAGAGAAAAACTTCACAGTTACCGGGGTTCGTAATTTTTAGGGAATATTTTAAAGATTATTTAACGTTGCCCACCACTTGCTTGTTTAACGCTTTGTCTTAAAAATTCAGTAAAACCACCCCATATAAAACCAAATATTGCAAAAAGTGGTAGTACAACCGGTGCTTCTTTAGCCTCCCAAGCTGCTTTTCTGCCTAATTCTAAATATTGGCGAGTTCTTCTAAATGGAGCTGTACCCAGTAGTGCACCCACTGTACCGGGTGTTTCAAAGTTTGCTATTTTTGGTATTCCCATAGATCCGCCAATGTTTACTCCTTTAAATCCTAAATTCTTTCTCTTTTCATGTTCTGCTTGTTTGCGCTCCATATCACCCCTAGTTTCAAGTAGATCATAAGTATGTTCCATTTGGCCGGAATTTAAATCTGGTACGTTAAATAGCCGTAATCGGTGATTGCTATTTACATCCCAATGCGCCCGGGTCGCCAACGTCATCCACGGAAACTGTCTTGTAGCACGCGTAGAATAGAAAACTTTTGTCTTATCGTTGATTTCAACAAATCTATCATCTGTCGGATTCGAAAGATACGCCTGAAAAGCTTGCGGTCCTGCATATTCTTTATGCTTATTGCGATCAACGAACACGTCAATCATTTCAAATTTTCTAATCTTTCCAGCCTTAACAACTTCACTAAACTTTTTCTTATTATCTGCAGCCGACATTGAAACCTCTCCGCTTTCGATCATATCCATCATTGCCGCGTTTCTCATCCAACCTACGTAATCCTCGTGATATTTTTCGTTATCAAAATCGTACTGTTTCATCATTTCTTGTGTTCGCCTTTTAAGTGTAGCTTTTTGCTCATCACTCATAAAATTTTCTGTCCACCGGACCATCGTAGAATTTTGAGGGAATAAATAATGGTGTTTACCGGGCAAATACTGTTTCCAGATTCTGTTAACGTCATTTTCTTTAGGCCGACCGCGACTTTCATTGGTGTCGTGATAAAACTCCCAGATGTGATCGATGTGCCTACCATAAAACATATTCGTACCTTGATGGAAAACTAAACTTTCAAAATCATCATCAAGATTGCTTTGTGTGTCGCGACTGTAAATACGGATTCCATCGTAATTTGACCATTCAAACATCCAAGTTGTGTAATAGGCGTTTGAATCAACAGACTCTAAAAATCCTGATTGCATTAAATCGTTAAGGTCTAGTTTGCGAGTAGCACCATCTTCCAAATCAACCCGTACATCCTGCTCATCTAACTCTCTCTCTAATTCTTGAAGCATTTCACCGCGCCTTATTTGCAGGAAATCCTTGTTTAAAAATTTCCCCCTAGCTTTCTCAATATCAACTTTATTGTTAGGATCCATCCCGAAGTGAATCATCAAATCCTTCAAATCTTTTTCACTAACATTGCCAAAAGCGCCCTGCAGTGTTTCTTTACCACTCCAGTCCTGAACAATTTGATGAGTAATGCCACTAAAACCTCTCAGGCACTCAACGCCGTTTATTTGTCTTTTTCTTCCCCAAACTTCATCTACGCTGCGTCCTTTTAACTCCTGTGTCTCATCAATTTTTTCTTGAGTTTTCCTGACAAAATATTGGCGCAGGTTTTCAAGATCTGCTTTTTGTTCAGCCGAGAGCCTAATGCGCATACCTTTTTCGATTTCGTGAGTTGTACCTGCACCTAGCGGATTTTCAATTGCATGTTTAGTCAGCTCTTCGACCATATTCATTTTTATTCTTTCTTGCCTTAATCTTTCAGAATACTGAGAAAAAGCGATGTCGAATACGTTAATGTTCTCACGCGCAGCAGCATTTTCATCTTTCGTAACGTTCCCTTCTTTGTCTAAGAAATTCCCTTGCTCATCTTTTTTAAGAACTAAGAAATCCCTTGACTGAGAATCTCTAGCAAATCTTTCAGCAAAATGCTGCCATGTTTCATCATCAAAATATGTCTTGAAAATTTCCAGCATCCTCTCAGGATCCATGTCATTCCTTTCCATCGTTATGCGCATAGAATGAAAACCCCGAAATGCTTCCAGTTGGTCAACCAACTTATCTCTTAATTCCCTTCCCTCAGGATTGTCCGGAGTAACCGACCTGACCAATTGAATTGCCTGGTTGGTAACCACCTGCAACTCTTCTACAGTAAAGTCCATACTTTCCATTTGTGTATAAACGCTCGCAAGCTTATTTGGCACTTCCTGCCAGATAACAGGAGTTTCAGTCAGCTGCTGAACACGAATAGATTCATCTAAACTTTCAATTGACCTGAGAGCTCGCCACTCACGAATACCCTGAGGATCTTCCCCTTGAGCTCTTTGCCAAATGGACCTTTTAGCCCGGTCAATACCAACACCGTAACCTGCAGTTATCTGCTTAAGGTAAAGTGCGGCATCACTATCAATATCGCCAACCAAAGCATGTTGTTCTTGTTTATTTTTAGAATTTAGTAGTGCCTGGAACTTATGATCCAAAGTTTTGAGATGAATTTCCGCAGATTTGAGTTCATTTCGGATAGTTTCCCCAGGCAATTTGTCAAAACCGTCGATATTTCTGGCGATAGCATCTCTAATCCCCTTGGTAATATTGTGAGCTTGACCGTAATTTTTCGGCTGAGGAGCATCTGCTAAATCCTTAACCTGTTGAACCATTTCCTTAACATTTTTGAGAGCTTCATCCCACTCAGCTCCGGATGCCTTACCTTCTTTTGCAAAACTGAGAAGCTTATCGCAAGCCTCTTTGGCATTAATTTCTAACTGATTCTTTTCAAACATCGGTACTCTCCCCAGCTCATCTTCCATATAGCCAGCTCCTCCTGAATCTCGCAAAGTCTGTCTGCCTGTTGCCGATAAACCTTCTGAAATTGCCTCTTGAACTTGGTTAATAGAGGCTTCATTTGCGGTTATTTCACCTTTGACTAGAGCTGAAGTTAAATTCTCGTCTATATTTTGAAGAGCGCTGTACTTATCTTGAGATGCCCTTTCTCCCCTGCCAATTTTTTCTATTTCACGAATGTAATTAGCAAGATCAGAACTAACTTCACTTGAATCAGGAAGTTTTTCTAGCCAATCAGATGCTTCATCCTCACCATTGGCCCCAGCGATTGCTGGGATTACCTCAATTCCTTGTTTCCGAAGCCAAGATCTTTTTTCAGGAGAAGAACGCTTGTTCCAGTCTTTTGGAAATTCTATTTGCAACTTGATACCTTGCTCCTCGAAAATGTTCTGTAGATGCTCTTTGTCTAAACTGGTAACACCGCTAACAAAATATTTGCCGTCTTCAGTCTTTAATGACTCAACGCGCCCATCTGAAAGTGTCTTAAATTTATCAGTATTTACTAGCTGAAATCTTGTTTTATCTGCTGCTGAAGTTTGAGCCTCAGGATCATGTACGCCAAAGGTTTCGTACATTTGCGCACGAACTTTATCTATCTTAGCTTGATCAACTTGCGGCTGTTCGTGATCTTTTTTGTCTTTCTTTTGGCTCCCACCACTGTCATCCTTACCGCTCTCGTCACCACGGGTTTCGTCATCTTGCGAATGAACATTTAATTCGTCAGGACTTTTTCCTTTTTCGGCTGGTGCAGGCATACTATTATTTTAACATTAATCCAGCTTCTCACATCTATCTTCCAACTTCAAAACCTTAACGTATCAATCAATATCAAAATTATCCGTGAAAAAATTCTACTTTTGCGTCCATGTTTCATATGCTATGGTGGCTATAAGCCTCGCTTAACGCAATAAGACTAACTTTCATATTATGCTTTAGTCGTTAAGCTTTAAGCGTTTAGCGTACTTTATGCAGCAACATTCTGTCCCGCAAAACATAGCATCTTTCAAATTTAAGCTCTTTGGCAGCTTAACTGCCCGACAATTTTTCACCCTTATAATCCCTCTGTCTCTGGCTGCAGTCCTTTTCTTTTCAGGCGTCCCGTCTTTAATTAGAATCCCACTATCCTTTACAATCGGCGGCTTTGCGTTTTTTATCGCACTGGTGCCTGTTGGAGGGAGGCCTTTTGACCAATGGGCTGTTGCTTTTATTAAGGCTGTAATGTCCCCAACTCAAAGGGTCTGGGTCAAAGAGAAAAAGATCCCTGAATTTCTGACCATGATCATTACTCCACCAATCGACAACCAGCAGATTCCTGAAGAATTTACCACCAAAAAGAAGGAGAAATTGATCGCCTACCTTAAAACTTTGCCCAAAGAAAATGCTTCCCCGCTTGATGTTAAAGAAGAAATCGCTCTTCAGGATATTGATTATTCAACTCAAGCAGCTGCTTCACTAGAACCCGCAAAACCAATTCTCTCGGATGGTTTACCTCCACCAATAATCTGGCCAAAAGTAATCATTCAACAACGACAGCAACCTAAAATTACCTCAACATTTGCACCCGCCGATGTTAAACTGCCATCCACGCCAATACCCTACCTTGAACAAGCCCCTCAACCTGCTCAACCAAAAGTTTCGCTTCACGCCAAACCTTATATTCTTGCCGGAGTTGAAAAAAGAATAGCGGCAACAAAACCTGCTGAACATGAATACGTCGAACTTGTCAGTGAACCCACCGTAAGTCTGGCATCAGATATAAACTATTCGATAGATAATATAATTCCCGTAAGAACTTGGGACAACAAAATAAAACTTGTCCATGGGATAGGCACGACCCGCGCCCGCAAGCTCCACTTTGCACCTCCTGTAAATTTCGATATTTCAAAACTGCCAATTCGCGGGGAAAAAAGGTTTGAAATTTCGGACGAACTCAAAAAGCATTACCAATTCGAAGATATAAACCCACCGGTAGTACTGCCTATTGAAAGGGAACCAGGCCTGATACCACAGGTAACAAGGCCGCTGATTCAACAAAGACCTCAAAATATTCCTCAGGAAGCAAAAGGCGCACCCGGCCCAACAGGTCAACAAATACCCACTACCGCTCCCGCATCTCAGAAGAGTGACTCTTCTCAGTTTTCTATCACCGACCTTAAAAAACAGAATCTAGCAAAAAAACAATTTTCCAGCGCCGAAATCGTCCCTTTAACCAAAACCCCCAACGTCGTCTCCGGGCAAGTAGTAGACACTAGTGGTGCTGCAATTGCCGGAGCTGTCCTTGTTATTAGAAACGAGCAGGGCATTCCGGTTAGAGCCCTTAAAACCAATAAGCTCGGGCAGTTTCTTTCTGCAACCCCGCTAACAAGCGGCACCTATAACATTGAAACCGAAAGCGAACTTGCAAATTTTAACCCTTTCTCAATCAGCCTTAAAAACCAAATCGTTTCGCCAATTGCCATAATTGCTGCAGGAGCAGCAAATTAGAAATTTAGTGATGAGTAAAGATAAAACAAAGGCTTCGACTCAAGAACATTTGGATATCGAGGATATCACCGAAAACATGGTCATTTTAAAAGGTGGCAACGTTGCCATGATTATGTCCACTTCGGCTGTAAACTTCGATATCCTCTCGGAAGCCGAACAGGACGCTACCATATATGCCTATGCTGCTTTTCTAAACTCCCTATCATTTCCTCTGCAAATCATGATCAGATCCAAAAAGGCCGATATCACCAGCTACTATCAGCACTTAGAAACCTCTATGAAAGAACAACCTAATCCTGATCTCAAACGGCAGATTCAAAAATATATGGAGTTTATCCAGTCAACTGTACAGCAAAAAACAATTCTGGATAAACAATTTTACCTGATTATTACTTTTTCTCCGCTGGAACTTGGGCTTCGGGGCTTGAAAAAACAACCGGCCAACAGAAACAAATCTAAGGCTCAGGTTATTTCTGAAGCAAGGATCAACCTGTTCCCCAAAAGAGACCACATTATCAAACAAAACGCTCGTCTTGGCCTAATTGCAGTGCAGCTTTCGACAAAAGATTTAATCGAACTTTTCTACGATATTTATAACCCGGCACCAACAGGTACCCAAAGGATTATTTTAGACACCGCCTCATATACCGCTCCTATGGTCAAACCGGCTATCGAATCACCAATGCCAGCCCCACTGTCGAACGTGGGTGGGACGTCTGACGTCCCTCCATTTCAGAATGAAACAGCACAACAGGTCGCACAACCCTCAGAGCCGGCAAGCCAGCAAGAAGCTCTAAAAAATCTTCAGCAGGCGACTGCCAGTGCCGCCCAGTTTGTTTCCCAGCGTCAGCAGACTATCGCTCCAGACCAACCGGTTGCCGCTCCACCCAATACCAATCAAGCAGTACAACCAAATCCTTATAATGAAACTCAATGAAACTCAATAAATTTATCACCCAGCTTAATCCAAAAGCAAAACCGCTAGCAAGTCAGGAAGAAGAATGGAGCAAAGCCCTTGCTGCCGGCATTGTTTCTGTTAAAGACATCATCGCTCCTCCGGCAATAGAGGTCGATTTCGATTTTATAAAAATAGGCACGACGTACTATCGAACAATCTTCGTAATTGGCTACCCAAGATATGTACAGGCAAATTGGCTCTCGCCTCTAATAAATTTTGAACACACCCTTAGTACTTCCATGTACGTCTACCCGATCGAAGCCAAAGGGGTACTTGACGATTTAAAACGCAAGATTACCGAAATGGAAGCAACTATTACTTCCGATATCCAGCACGGCCATGTAATTGACCCTTCAGTTCAAGCTGCTCTGGATGATGCCCAGGTTTTGCAGGATGAACTCGTCAAAGGCCAGGAAAGATTTTTTCAATTCGGCTTGTATGTCACAATCCCCGCCGACACCTTGGAAGAACTGGACACATTTTCCAAGCAGGTAGAATCAACGCTGGGCTCACTTTCACTCGTTCCTAAACACGCCACGCTGCAAATGGAAGACGCTTTCAAAACCACTCTACCGGAGGGAATCGACCACCTCTATATAACCCGCAATATGGACACAACTTCTCTGGCAACAACCTTCCCTTTCACTTCCTCATCATTAACTTCAAACACCGGTGTCATGTATGGGATCAACGAGCACAACGGCTCGTTGGTAATCTTCGACCGTTTTACGCAGGAAAATGCCAATTCGGTTATCTTTGCTAAATCTGGCGCCGGCAAATCCTATATGGTCAAGCTTGAAGCCTTAAGATCACTCATGTTTGGTACGGAAATTATCATCATCGACCCCGAGGAAGAATACAAAAGTCTTTCAGATGCAATTGGCGGTGAATACATTTCATTTGATTTTGATAGCCCGGCTAAAATAAACCCCTTTGATCTTTCGGGAGTTTACGAGGAAGACGAAAACGAACTTGGCCTAAAAATTCTTTCCCTGCACGGTTTTCTCAAAGTAGTAATGGGTAAATTAACACCGACCGAAGACGCCATTATCGACAGGGCATTAGTTGCTACATACAAGGCTAAGGGTATAACCCCTGACCCTACAACCCAAAAAAAAGAGCCGCCCTTAATGGAAGATCTTTACAAAGCCTTAATCGGCATGGAAGAACCTCAGGCCAAAGGACTCGCCGACAGGCTGGAAAAATTCGTCAAAGGTTCTTTAATTGGCATTTTTAACCAACAGTCAAACATCGATATCAAAAATACATTCACTGTCTTTTCAGTCAAAAACCTAGAAGAAGAGCTGCGGCCAATTGCCATGCACCTTATTTTGGATTTTATCTGGACCAGAGTTAAAAATGATATTAAAAAACGCCTGCTGATTGTCGACGAGGCCTGGTATATGATGCAGCATGCCGACAGTGCCACTTTTATGTACAGCATCGCCAAACGTGCCAGAAAATATTACCTTGGTTTAACTACAATATCTCAGGATGTCGAAGACATTCTTGCTAGCGACTACGGCAAGGCTATAGTTACTAACTCATCAATTCAGATTCTGCTTAAACAATCACCGGCCTCCATTGATAAACTTGGGGAAGTTTTCTATCTTTCAGAAGGGGAAAAGCATTTGCTTCTTGCTTCCGACGTTGGCGAAGGCATTTTCTTCGCCGGCCCAAACCATGTCGCTATCCGTGTTATTGCCGCGCCAGACGAACACGCTCTCGTAACCACAGATCCAAAGGAACTTTTAGAAATGAGGCAAAAAAGCCAGGATGTTCTCAAGCAGTTCGAAGAGCCTACTGGCGAGCAACCACAGCCAGCCGTTCAACCTCAAGTGCAGCAAGCTCGAGCCCCTGTTGAGCAACCTCAAACAATTCCAGTACCACCTCAACCTCAAGTGCAAAATCAACCCCAACCAACCCCAAATCCCCAACAAACTATCGATCTACCCAACTAACTATCCATCTATCTTTTTGCTATCATTTAATTAGGCCTGCGCTTATTGTCTAACGGCTATTGTCTAATTCTTTTTTTCTGCTTTAGGCCTTAGTCATTCAGCGTTCAGCCTTTACTAGATGCCTGCACCAGCTGCCGCTCAAGTTAAAGCGCTCGTAAACAGTAGCTACAATCGTGTCGCTCCAGCATTGTCACAAACATTAAATGCTGAACTCGGCTCAATACTAAAATCAATCCCGACCTTAAAAGGTCAAAATATTGCCCCCATATCTCAGGCAATTGCCGAAAGCGCATCAAAGGATATTCTCAAAAGCTTAGGCAGCATCCACGACGTACGCGATATATCCAAAGTTATTACGGTTGAGACTATCAGGAATGTTGAAGCAAATGAAGCAGTCAACCCCGGCCTCGAGGATATCGACTTAGAGGGTATCTTCAAACAAATAAATAAGCGGGCGGAGGAAATTGCCAAACAAAACGGTTTAAGTGAACACGCAGCGCTGCAGGGTATCTCAGACACGCTGGACCTTCCCCAAAAAGGCGCTGAGGAAACCGCTCTCGTTTCCAAAGAAGCAGAAATTTACGCCAGAGAAGAACATCTTATCGGAACTGGAGAAACCGCAGAAAGCTTAAAAAAGCACTCAAAGGAAATAGCTGAAGCTTATCACAATGAATTCGCAAACCAAGCAGCACTACTTATGGGAGGTAGATCCGCGCCTACCTTAGAGCAACTCAGAAAAGCCAAAGAAGAAGCTTACAACAGGGCCTATAGCGCAATAGTAGCTAATCTTAATAAAACGAGTAAGTACCAGGAGCACCTTAGAGATTTTAGCCAGAATGTCATGCCAATGCTTGGCTACAAACCACTGTCCCCGAGAGAAGAAGAAGAACTTGGTGTTGGAGCTGCCGAACCGAATCTGACCTCATTTATACGCAAAACTAAATTTAGCGCAACAGGCGTAGGTTTGGCACTGACCACCAGCCCTCGCGCTCAAAAAGAAGCATTTTATTCCCTTCTTACCCACAACCAAACCCAATTCGAAGCTGATTATAAAGAAGTCTCAAACCAAGTCAAACAATTTAGCGAGTCGCGCGGCTCGCTAACTCACAATCAGCGAAAAGCGTACGTTGACGCTAGAAAAAGATACGCGATCCTTAGAAATGCCCGCAGTTTTAGTGAGAATAATCCCGGCAAAGTAGCAACTTACATCGACACTTTCCAATCAATGGAAGCAGGCTACAGGGCAAATTGGGCCGGGCGTATGGCCAGAGCTACTCTGAACACCTTCACAGGTAGAGTCCCTGGAGTTCACATGCCTGTGATGTCGCAACAGGTAAGAGACAGTTTTATGTCTAAAAGATTCTTCGGAGGGCTTGCATTTAGAAAAGGTAGTTCTTCACTTGGAAGTGCCAAAGGGCTTGGACAATTAGCACAAGGTGCCAAAATGGCGAATCCCGAGCTCATGATTGCTAACAAAGCATTGGGATGGGGTAAAAAATTCGTTGCTTTAAATCTTGCCGGATTGTTTGGTCTTGGCATGTACTTTTTGGCGCTTGGCAAAGCTGTCTTTATGGGCTTTATGATCGGCGCTATGGCCGGCGGCACGGTCGGTGCAATTGCAGGAGGCATTATTGGATTTCAGATCGGTCTGGCCTTAGCACCATTCACTTTTGGTTTATCCATTCCTATCTTCACAGGCTTGGGCATAATGGTGGGCGGAGCAGCCGGCGCTTTCTTGGGTGGAGTTGCCGGTGGCTTTATTGCTTATGGACTTCACACCGGTGGTGCCACGGCAATTATGACCGGGACAGGTGTCGGTGTTGGTGGAGTTGTCGGTGGCGTAGCCGGTGGAATTATTGGTGGCGCCCTCGTCGGAGCAATTCCTGTTATCGGACCAGTTTTAGCACCTCTCGGAGTTTTGGTCGGTGCTACAGTTGGTGCTTACGTCGGCGCAGCTGTCGGTGGTTATGCCGGCTATCTATACGGTCATTATGTAGTCGGCACCATTGGAGCGCAGGCAACAGGCGCTTTAACCGGAGCCGCAATCGGTACACTGATTGCCCCCGGAATTGGCACAGTAATCGGCGCAGGTATTGGTTGGCTAATATCTGGCGGTTGGGTTACAGTTAAAAACTTTTTTGCCGGCGCTTTTGCCGGAACTACTGCAACTGCCGGTGGAATTCTTGGCGCAATTACCGGTGCTGCTGCTGCTGTCTGGAGCGGACTTTCCGGCGCAGGCGGTGCTGTTTTGGGATTTTTGGGCAATGTTGGCGGCGCAATCTGGGGAGGATTGGGCGGTGTTGGTGTTTCTGCATCAACTGCACTAACTCCGGTTGCTGCTACTTTCGGTGCAATAACAACAGTAGGATTAATCGGTGGTACTATAACCGCTGCCACATTTTTCAACCCCGAACCTGGCGACGGTCAATTTACTCCGGGGATCACCGAAAATCAATTTTTTACATTAGAAAAAACTGCCGAACCCAATCGCATATTAGACGAGACTCAACTACCTTCGCAAATAACATTCACTATTAAATTAGAAGCTAAAGAACAAGATTTAACTGATATAAACATCAGTGACCAATTGAGAATTGAGGGTCAAAACAGCCCCCCACCACCCTCCACTGACAATGAAGGAAGACCGATTTCTGCGCCATGCGGTGGTTTTACAGCAGAAACTCTGCCTGCAAGAACGTCGTGGACGTGTACATATACTATTACCGCCGACATAAGTTGGTTAAATACCTCAGTAATAAATACTGTAACCGTTCGAGCTAACCCGCCGATACCTTTTGACACTGTTACTGACTCCACAACTGCCATCGTACCAATTGGCAACCCACCCGAATGTGCACCTGATGGAATACCTCTCAATAGTCCTTGGAAGTTAACGTCTGAATTCGGCCCCAGTCATCCTTTGGGTGTCGACATAGCAGACGGAACAGGCACTACTATATTGTCAACATTCCCATGTTCAGCCACAGTTGTCTACGCAGATTGGCTTGACCCTAGAGGAAGCGACGGCTATGGCTATGCAGTTATCCTACAAAGCGGACCTTATGAAACTATTTCCGGCCATATGGACAGAATTACGGTAAGTGTAGGTGATCAAATACCACCTTATGGGCAAATTGGACCATTAGGAGACACAGGATTCTCCTTTGGAGCACATGTACACTATGAAGTGCACGTAGATGGGGCACTCGCCAACCCCCATGACTACGGAATTCCTAACGTACCATTAAATACATACCAGTGACATATGGCAACACTTGCATCTATCCAGAGGTTAAAACCGATATTTTTCTTCGGTTCAGCAATAACAATAGTCTTATTGTTAATAATTCTAATATTTTTAAGATATACTGCATTTGAAACTCAAAAATTACCGCAGCAAAATCAAGCTAATTTAGCTTTTGGTAACCTGCCCTATCCAGAATTTATTCCAAAAACCATCCAACATAAGGTAAAAACAATAACGGTAAGCCTTAAAGTACTTCCCAAAGCAAACGAGAACAACTCTGGTAATGTCTATGAATTAAGTTTAGAATCTAATTCAACTTCAAAAGCCCAGCAATTAGCTTCGGTGTTAGGTTTTTCTGGGAATGCTGAAGTTGATCCCAAGTTTATGAGATGGTCTGAAGGCCAAAAAACCTTGACGTTTGATACTACAACAAACCGTATCAACTTCTCAAACAGCTTTAATTCAGACACAGAGAGAACAATATCAACCCCACAAGATGCAGAGGTTAAAGCCCGTAACTTCCTAGCACAAACATCTCTTTTACCCTTAAATACCCAAACAAAGATAACTTCTTTGAAAACCCTCGCCTTAAACTTCGTAAGCGCAACCGATGCCAATTCGGCTGATGCTTATGAAATTGATTTTTATGAAACACTAGACAACTTAATTATTTTAGGCCAAAGTCCAAAAACAGGAACGGTTACCGCAATAGTTGATAAAGCAGGAAATCTAATAAAATTATCTACAAGACTATATACTCTAAACCTAGATAATATCGGTAGGTATCCTTTACGCAACATCCAACAAGCCTCCATTGATGTAAAAACTGAAGGTGTTGTCGTGGAAGTGGATATTCCCGATGTTGACCCATTGATTGGTGAGGTATTCGACATTAATAATATTAATCTAACCGAATATCAATTAACCTATTTTATAAGTATTTCAGAGAATTATATGCTGCCAATTTATGTATTCGAAGGCGACTTAACATTGGTAGATGGACGTAAAGGAAAGGCAACTGTCTACCTCCCTGCAATCGAGAAACAATACCTCAAAAACTAACCCTCAACCATCATTACCACCTCGGGAGTGTGTTAGCTATGAAAAAGAGCAGATTCCGGATAATTGCTGACGTCCCGTGACATCATAATCCGGCATCAGGATTATGAGGTGGCCTCTTAGAACCTCTTAAAGGCGACGCCTTGTGAGGCTTAATTAAAAACTCCTAAATCTTATTTTCTCCACAACATTTTTTTTAAATGCCCTATTAATGTCCTTTTTTAGCCCGCTTGAAAATGCAACTATTCCCAACTCCCCAAATCAAAAACATCCCAAAGATTGCGCTTAAGAATAACTAATTTACCAGCACAATTTTGGGTCGAATCCAGAAGTTCCCCGAATGAAAGCAGTAGCCCTTTTAAATCATTTTGAGGAATACGTAACCAGATGACTGCAAATATCTCATTTTTAGAATACTCAACAAAATCTTCGTCGTTCGTAACCAAAATTCTCTTCTCGGTTTTTGAAATTACTGCTATTTTTCTATCAGGTGTCGACTTTGGTGCAAGTTTAACATCTAAACCAAGTTTTTTTAAAAACCTGAAAAGCTCTCGGTGAACATTCTCGTCAAGAAGAAATTTGTGGCTGGGTGTTGATGATGACATACCCTTCACGAGTTAAAGAACTGGCGTAATTTAGAGCAGCTTTAATATGCTTTGAGGTTAAACGGGGGAATGCTTCAATAATTTCTTTTGTTTTTGCCCCAGCCTCCAACATCTCCAAAACTTGCCAGACCATAACTCTAGTACCATTGAAAGTTGGTTTTCCATGACAAATTTGAGGGTCAGCTACAATATATTGGTTGATCACGACCTTCTTCATTGCGAGTAATTATATCACGAAGCCTTAAACCTTATTTTCTCAACAACATTTTTTTTAAATGCCCTGTTAATGTCCTTTTTTAGCCCGTCAGAGCGCGCGTGAAGCTCGGCGGAAAGTAAATTAGGTGCAATTACAACAAGCACTCCATTCTTAAAACTTTTAACCTTAATTTTCTTGCTTAAATCTTCAGGATATTCTCTTAAAATTTTACCCAAACTTTCTTTTGAAATCTGCCTTACCTGAAGAGCCAGAAACGCATCCGGAGATCTTGACCGCTTTGGAGTTGTCTTTAAGATGGAGCCAATCCTTGTAAACACAAGCAAAGTATACTAAATACAATATACTTAATACATAATACTTTTTACGCCTGCAGCCTGACCGGCATTATTATGTGGAAATATGGGTCTTTAGGATCCAAACCGGTTATCTTCCCGGGATTTAAACTCTCATTCATTTCAAAATTAATTTCCTCATCATCAATTGCCAAAAGCACCTCTGTTAGATATCGATAGTTAAAAGCTATTTCCCCTCCCTTGCCGACTATACCAACTTCACAACTTACATCGCTTGAACCAACTTGGCTGCTTGTAGCCAGCACGCTAAGCTTCCCGCTCTTCCCGCTTCCAGTAGGTTCAAATTTTAGCTTTATAATATTGCCGGATTCTCTGGCAAATATCGAAGTAATTTTTACCAGTTTAATAAGCTCGGCCCTGTTAATGGTTACTTTTGTATTAAAAGTGGAAGGAATTATCTTTTGCCAGTTAGGATATTCTCCTTCTATAAGCCTGGAGGTAAATTCGACTCCGTTTATTTTAAAATTAATCTGATTCAGGGCATCGGAAATTAATATATTTATTTTATCTTTTGCTTTACCTTTTTCATCTTCATGATCTCGAGAGTTATCCTCAGCTATTATCTTGGCTACCTCGCTTAACGCCCTTGCGGGAACATTAATTTTTATGTTTGGTAAATTTTTAGGTGAGTCCATAGCCACTTCTTCGTAGCCCAGCCTATACCCGTCTGTTACCACTATTCTCATTCTATTCTTGTTTATTTCACACAGCGCTCCGGTTAAAATCGGCCTTCCTTCATCGGCTGCAGCGCTAAATATTATTTTCAGTACCCTTTCAGCAAATTCTACTGAATCAACTTCCAAGCTTATGCCTTTTTCTATTTTTGGTATTGCTGGGAATTCTTCAGGCGGCATTGTCGGGAACCTCCCGCTGTATCCTTTTGTGGTTATGATCACCTCTTCCCCAAGCTTCTCGAACTTTACCTCTCCCTCCGGCAGCTGGGAAACAAACTCAAGAATCATCTTGCCGCTCAACGTTATTTCCCCAAAGGCACCGACTTTCCCCCCTACCTGCACTTTCGTTGCTGTCTCCAGGTTGGTAGAGACGATTTCTATGCCTTTCGTGCTCGCTTTTATCAAAACATTTGATAGTATTGGTAAATTCGCGCGGGAAAGAATGGATTTGCCGCAGGTTAAAAGAGCTTTAGAAAATTCTGGTTGCAAAACTTTGAAATCCATATATAAAAGGGGCAGATCAGCAAAACCTATCGCAGGAGTAAAATGATTATAACAGCGTCTTATTTTTTTTTAAATACTCAATAAAATATAGTAATAGTAAATGATAATTGTTTATTAAATAGTAATAGTAGTTATAGTTATGTTCATAAGTGGAAAAGCAAACCCAAGCGAGGTGCAGAAAAGTGTTTAAAAACCCCTTAAAAAATTGTAAAGAATGTTAATAAAAAGAAGGAAGGTGTGGATAAATAAGAATTATTTGTTGATAACCTCTTTGATTCTCAAAACCTCATCTCTAAATCCTGAATCGCTGGCAATAGATTTTCTCACCTTTTCAACACCGTGAATAACAGTGGAGTGGTCACGCCCCCCGACAATTTCACCAATTCCGGAAAGTGAAAGACCAACTTCCAAGCGCAGCAAATACATTAATATTTGCCTGGCGCCAACTATTGAAGCTTTTCTCGAAGACCCCCTAATTTGTTCCTCGCCAACTCTGAAAAATCGGCAAACAGCAGTAATGACATTTTTAGGCGAAGGAGCAGATACTTTGTTTAGGCTTGTACTGGCGACTAGTTTTTTCAATTCAATAGGTTCGAATTTACCGCCTGATAATTTTATTTTGGCCATAGTTGAAGTCAACACACCTTCAAGCTCCCTTGCTCCACCGCTACTTTCCCGAGCGATAAATTCAACAATACTGGTGTCAAGATTAATATTTTTCTCCCCGCATTTTGCGCGAATTATAGCCATCCTCATTTCAATATCCGGGTAACTAATGTCAGCAACCATACCGCCCAAAAATCTACTGGCAAGTCTCTCTTTAAGTTGTCCTAATTCTTTGGGGTGCCGATCAGAGGCAGCAACTACTTGTCTGCCGGAAAGGGTGAGTTCATTAAAACAATGAAAGAATTCATCTTGAGTACTTTCTTTACCGGCCAAAAATTGAATGTCATCAATTAGCAAAACATCAACATTTCTGTATTTTTGCCTGAAAAGCTGTTGAGTCCTATTGTTTAAAGACTGGATATATTCATTAGTGAATTTTTCGCTGGTGGTGTAAAGTACTTTAATGTCGATTGTCTTATCAATAGCCTCATTGCCAATTGCGTGAAGCAAGTGAGTTTTACCAACGCCGGTTGGCCCGTAAATTAAAAGCGGGTTATAAGCCTGGCCTAAATTTTTAGCAACCTGGCTAGCCGCAACATGCGCCAAATTGTTGGCAGCCCCAACCACAAAATTACCAAAAATGTAGTTTGGGTTTAAAGCCTCAAATTTGCGGAATGTTGGGCTTAGTCTTTGGGGCTCACCAGTAAAAAGAGGACCATTGCCGATAGAGCTCACGCTTTCTCTTTGGGAAACCACAAATATTACTTCAAGGTCAAGGTAGCCTTTTTTATTTTTAACCTCAGTTATTACAGGTGAATATCTACCCTCCACCTGTTCCTTCAAAAAGCTGTTCTTAAGGCCTATTATTAGTATGTTTTTACCTTCTGTTTTCTTGAAATCAATTACATATGACCCGGAAAACCAGGTTTTGAAAGTCGAAAGCGACACTTGTAATTTAATTCCAGCGAGAATCTCGCTCCAGAGCTTTTGTCCGTTTTTTTCCATAAAACACCCCAATTAAAATTTTTTATATAGATTTGTTAGTGCAAGATAGTTAAATTGCAAGCGGTGTCCCAAATGACACCTTACAGGCTAGAATCTGAGCCAATTTTTTTGCAGGCTTACCTTTCTTTATTAAAGAAGGGTTGGAGAAAACAGATTAATTTTAAAGGTAATAACCATCATTGCAAAACTTATCAACAGTTGTCAAGAAAGCAAAGTGTTTGTGGATAATTTGCCTGCGCAGACTACGACTGCAGCTTGATATCTACAATTAATTCTAGTAATCTAATGGTCTGGACAATTGGGTAGACAAAAAACCCACATAGCATGCCAAAAAGAACCTATCAGCCAAAAAAAAGAAAAAGGGCCAAAAAGCACGGTTTTATAAAACGGATGAGAAATACTGGCGGCCAAAAGGTCATCAAAAGAAGAAGGGCGAAAAAGCGAAGCAAGCTGACTGTTTAATGCTACTAGCTAACAGTCGGTCTAATTCGTCGAAGTTCCCAAAGCAAGATTTTAGAGGCAAAAAAGTAACAAGTGAAGATTTGGTTTTAATTGCCAAAAATAAAGAAGAAGGGTTAAAGCTAACAGTCTCGATAAGTAAAAAAGTTGCCGCCAGAGCTGTTGATAGAAATAGGATAAAAAGAATTATTAAAGAAAGCATGAGGAGCAATACGGGATTTAAAGGCGAAGTTTTGATAATAGTCAAAAAAAACTTATCTCACCTTAAAATGCCGGAAATAAGAGTTAAACTAGAAAATTTATTTAAAAAACTATGAACACAGTTTTTGTCATTCTTTTTAGAATTTATCAGATAGTCTTTAGAACTAGTGTGGCTTCTTGCAGGTTCGAACCTACTTGCTCTCAGTATTTAATTGACGCCACCAAAAAACATGGAACAGTTAAAGGTTTATACTTGGCCTTAAAAAGATTACTCTCTTGCCATCCGTTATCAAAAAGACCTTATTATGACCCAGCGTAAAGCGAAGATTTGTCAACTTATAACTTGTCCTGAGCGACTGGGAGGAGTCGAAGGATGAATCCATTCGACACATTTTTAATTCATCCGATACTTAATGCTCTTATAATTTTTTACACCATATTTGTATCTATTGGTTTGCCCG
>Ga0209210_1001413_pt1 | contig 20149 bp, 35 predicted proteins | sample RifGroA1_FD_183991 | JGI IMG/M metagenome (GOLD analysis project Ga0209210, IMG submission 183991) | Contaminated groundwater microbial communities from Rifle, Colorado, USA - Rifle Groundwater A1 (SPAdes) (version 2) | ecosystem: Environmental > Aquatic > Deep subsurface > Groundwater >...
TACTATTTGAGACGCTTCCTTTAGATAAAGTAGCAGTTAAAGTTACACTAGTATCTATAGATTGTCTTGAAACAGCTCCTGAAGTTGCTACAACATTTTTATTGCTTGAACTCCACACAATCTTTACATTCTCATTTCCTAAAATTGATAAGTTCAAATCTGTTAAAATATTATTTAAATCAGAATTGCTTCCTTTAATACTATCTGAAGTCAAAGCAACAGTAGCTTCATTTACACTTTGAGTATCAGATTTCTCTTCTTTTAATACGGTTAAACTAAATGTTTTAGTATCAGAAACAGTTCCTTTTGATATAGTAGCTGTTAAAGTTACAGCTTTATTTGTTGAATCTGAACCAGGTCTCTTTACAATCCCATTAAATGGATTAATAGTTGCTGCATCGCTTGAACTCCAAGTTATCATAATTCCATCAGCATTTATACTAATTAAATTTAAATTTCCATTAATATTATTTTCATTTGCATTGCTTCCGCCGATTACACTAAATAATAATCCAGCTTTTAAGTTTGCAACTAATAATGAATCAGTAACTCCGCTAACTTCAAAACTGCCAGCATCATTTATAGTTTCACTACTGCTTGCCCCATTAACAACAACATCCACATCAACAGTAGTTCCAATAAATTCCTCAGGCAAAGAAGCGACATTAACAATCATGTAATATGAAATCACTCCAGAGCCTATCCCGCCAGTTCCATAACCGTATCCATAGCCATATCCATAGCCATATCCAAATCCTAAATCCTGAAATCCTGAAATGCTTGATGAAACAACACTTAAGAAATCGCATCCAGAAACAACATTGCTTGAATCAATTGTGCATGAATAAGAGTTAGAGCCGGAATTAAAAGTTAAAACAGTGTTTGAAAGCGGGTAAAAATTAGTAGGATCATCAATCTCAACATCTAGTTGAAACGGAACAAGAATATCATTTTCAATATTTACGTTAGAAGTTGTTAAAACCGCATTTACTGCCCCAGCAGGCCCGGATAGAATTAACATTGATATAACTAACACTGTAAAAATTCCGCTAAATAAATGCCTCTTTAGTCCTCTTTTAAACAACATATCCCCTTAGTACTACTTTCTTTTTATAAACTTTATTGTTAAACAGAACATATATTATTTTATTATCAAAAATATACAATTTTTAATATGATTAGAGAATATTTGCACTTTGGGTCTTTTCATAAAGAACTAAAAAGAACGATAGTGGATATTTTAGAAGAATCTAGCGGAGAAATAACACTGGAAGAGCTAAAAGCAACTGTAAAAGAAAGAAAAGGTCATACTTTACAAGAAACTATTATGACTTATGAACAGGCTCAACAAAGAGATCTTAAAGGTTTATTCAGATATCGAGATGGAATAGTTTATCAAAATTAAAACGGCAGTAATTTCTTAAAACTAAATCCTTTTTTATGATAATGCTGGTGATAATCTTCCGCTTTATAAAATTCTTCAGCTTTTTTTATTTCTGTTGTAATTTTCTTTTTTAATTTTTTTTCTTCTTCTTTTTTAGACTCCATAGCTTCTTTTCTTTGCTTTTCCGTAAAATAATAAATAGTGCTTCTATACTGGCTTCCAACATCTACTCCCTGTCTATTTCCAGTTGTTGGGTCATGCATCTCCCAAAATTTTTCTAATAATTTTTTAAAAGAAATAATTTTTTCATCATACTCAACTAAAACAACCTCCGCATGTCCAGTTACATCTGAACAAACATCTTTGTATGTAGGATCTTTATAATCCCCACCAGAATAGCCAACAGTAGTTTTCTTTACTCCTTTTATCTTATCAAAATCATCCTGAACGCCCCAGAAACATCCCGCTCCAAAAATAACTTTTTCCATTCACTCCATAATATAGGTAATAATATATAAAGTTTTAGACAGGCTTTCACAGAACTCAGTTAAAAAACAAAAACTATCAGTAACAACAAAGTTTATATTTTCTTAATCTTTATAATTATACTATGTCATTTGATTCACAATTAAAAACCATAAAGCAAAACTGGTTATTAGTATTATTAATAGTTGTCTTAATTGGTGGATTAAATTTCTTTAAAGTTAATGATTTATCATATTCAAAAATAGCAACAGATACTATGGAAGAAAGCTTTGCTATGGGCAAAGGAATAGTTCCTAGTTATGATGGCTCTTTTGCTCCTGAAGTTCAACAAAGAGAAATTACAAAAACTTCTTTCTTAACAACTGAAATCTCAAGAGGTTCTTTCTATGAAAAAGATTTAGAAATTAAAAATTTAGTTGAAGATAGAAAAGGATTAATTACAAATGAAAACAGAAATAAAATTGATAATAATAAAAGATCTTATTTAACATCATCTTATACAATAAAAATTCCTGTTGAAAACTATGAAAACTTATTAGTTGAATTGAAAAAATTAGGAGATATAGAATCCTTTACAGAGAATAAAGATGATATTACAGAACAAAAATTAGATATTCAAAACCAGCTAGCTGCTGAAAGATCCCGCTTAGCTAATTATCAAAAGATTTTAACCGAAGCAAAAACAGCTGAAGAAAAACTGCAAGTTACAGATAGAATCTTTTACCAGGAAAGAACAATAAAATATTTAGAAGATGCTTTAAAGTCCGCAACTGAAAAAGTCTCATATTCAACAATTTACTTGACAATAAACGAGAAAAAGTCAAACTTCACATCAACAGCATTTATTACATTATCTTCAATTATTGGAAGCTTTATTTCAAGTATAAATTATTTGATTAAATTCTTAGTTATTATAGTTCCTTGGACAGTTGTAATTTACATCATTTACAGAATTAAAAAAAGAAATTAGCCAAACCTGACAATTAATTCTTTTCCATACCCTTTGTACACAATATCAAGAGAATGTCTTAAAGGGCTTGGTGTTCTTTCCGGAAAATCTGTAAAGGAATTCCTAGCCATTCTTCCTAGAATAAACTCGTTTTTATCATTAAGCGGTCTATTCCTCAATCTCCACCTTTTTCTAGATTCCACTACCTCCCTGAATAATTTATTGCCAATTCTCATGCTGTATACTCCAATGCTGCACCCGTTTGAATCTCTAACTTCCCTTCTTATTGTTCCAAAGTCATCTCCCTTATTAACAGCCTCTGATTGAATGCCAACATAAACCGCGTCAGGAATTTGTTCAGTTATTGTTCCAAATGTGACACTCCCATTTTTATTTCCATAAGCGACGTTAGTAGTGTTTAGAGAGTAAGAAGATCCTTCTAAAGACTCTTGATATGGGCAAATCCATATCCCTGTTCCATCTAAATCTCTTCCAATTTTTGCAATTCTCCTAAAATCCTCTAACCACAATTCCCCAATATTCCCTCTAACCAACTCTTCTAAAGCAACCCTCCTTTCATCTAAAGAAACCCCCGTCTGAAAAACAACCTCTTCAGAACGACCCCTAAATCTTTCAATAAATGTTAAATCAACTTCTTTAATCATACAAAATAAAGAGAAAAAAGAGCTTTTAAATCTTATTAAAGGGATATCTCCTAGCTAAATCCCTCATAGCATCCATAGCTGCTTCTTCACCAAAAACAGTACTCCTTAAAGATGAATCTTCCATAATTTGATATTTCCATCCCCTAGTTTGATCTTTTTCATAACCATTACTATGTCTTCCATTAGTATAAACTATTTTAACCGGAGCCCCCCTTAAAGGTAATGTATTTGGAGATAAAACCTGTCCTTGGTCTGGAGCTTCTTTCTCAGGAAAAGTCCCCCATATAAGGGTATAAAATTCAATCCCGTCAATAACTCTTCTTAATCTTATTATTGTAGGAACATCTGGATTAGTCACAACTCCACTATGTAGCCATCTTCTAACAAACTTTGTTCCTTCTTCATCAACCCTATCAGATAATTCTTCTGTCATTATAGTCAAAAATTTGAAAATAGCTCTTTATAAAACTATCTTAAAAAGCAAGGTTTTAAAAACAGGAAATAACCCATATATTCAGGAGGTCCATTAAATGAAAGGCAAAGTAAAGTTTTTTGATGAAACGAAAGGTTACGGTTTTATTGAGAGAGATGACGGAAAACCAGACTGTTTTGTGCATCAATCAGGTTTAAAAAACAATGAAAGAATAGCCGAAGGGGATTCAGTCGAGTTCGATGTTGAACAAGGCGATAGAGGCCCAAAAGCTGTTAACGTTTCAAAAATTTAAGTACTAATTTATTCTAAGTAATTTTTTAGTAAACTTTTTTATTTTTATATTTTTAATCCAAATATTTTTATAATAGTATTCTCTTCAATTTATAGGTGAAAAGATAAAACTAAAAATAATTTTATTTCTCTTTGTAATAGTTTTGTCTGGTTGTGCCTCTGAAAAAGTTAAACAGGGCGACATAGTCTTAGTTGATTATACTGGAACTTTTGAAAATGGAGAAGTTTTCGATTCATCATTAGGAAAACAGCCTTTAGCTGTAACAATGGGTAAAGGCCAGGTAATTTCAGGCTTTGAAAAAGCATTATTCGAAATGGCTGAAGGTGAAGAAAAAACAATTACTTTACCTCCTGAAAAAGCTTACGGTGATTATAATAAAAATTTAATTCAGGATGTCTCAAAAGAGAACATGGCTGAAAATGTTAATTTAAAAGTCGGAGAAAAATTATATGCCATAGATTCCAATGGTCTCCAAAGAGAAGCAACAATAGTTTCACTTAACAACAATACTATCACCATCGACTTAAATCATCCATTAGCCGGAAAAACTCTGAATTTTAAAATAAAAATAATTGAAATTAATGAGGGATAAGAGAGATCTTGTCCAAGCCAAATAACTCAAAATCTCCCAGTTCTAAATTTAAATATCCCCCCTATTTTAATATTTAATTGACTCAAATTTAAAAGCATTATTGTATTAAAAAAGAAATTTTATAACCTAGACAATAATTTGAAAATAAAAAAAAGAATAAAAGAATTATTCTAGTCTTACAACCATTTCTCTGTAACCATCATCCCCGCAAGGATAAACTACTTCTAGATAATTCCCTATTGGGAAAGTTCTTGTTGATGCATCAACAAATTGTGTAAAATTCCCTGCCTCCAATCTTCCAACTAAATAACTTGGTGTATCTTCAGTATCTGCTGAAGGCACTAAACCATAAGAATCAAAAATTCCACCATAAGAATCAAAAATTCCACCATAAGAATCAAAAATTCCAACTCCTCCAGAAGCACCTCTTCTCAAAAACCTTACTCTTTCCATTTCCTGACCTTCAGGCACATCTAATATAGCAACCTCTCCATTTAATCCAGGAACATCTATATGCCCTCTTGGTCTTTTATAAACTTCCCCTTCACACCCATCCCTCGGAGTTAAAACATATTCTAAGTCAGGCTCCAACATTCCCTTATATAACTCTATAGTTTCACTTTCAGGATAATTCTCAACCCCTGTTTCAGCCCTTAATCTCCTCAACCATCTCTCTCCATCGGGGTTACCATCTACAAGTTCAGGTAGTTTTACTAAAGTTGGCACAGTCAAATCTGCCTCCAGAACACTTCTTGAGCTTCCGTAGGTCCTTTCTATTAGTTTTAATGTTAAATTCGTTCTCATGGGAAGGGTGCATATGTAATAACTTACTTTTAAAGGTTTTGATTTTAATTTTTTAGTGATTACAGATTTTAACAAGAAATTAATCATTTAAGCCGATTTAATTAATTTTATGAAAAATGAATTTTTAGCTAAATTTCATAAAACTCAATCAAAATTTTCTTTTTCTAGTATTTCTTGTATTTGTTTTTTTAATTTTGGTAAATCATCTTTAATTATATCCCAAACAGTATCTAAGTTAACATCAAAATAAGCATGTGAAATCCTATCTCTTGTCCCGGCCATCGCTTTCCATTCTATATTGGAATATTTCTTTCTAAAAGAGTTAGGAATATTTTTAGTTGCTTCTCCAATAATTTCCAATCTTCTAACAGTTGCATCTTTTATGTCTATATCTTTTGATAATTTATCTCTTGATTTTACAGAATTTTCTATTAATTCAATTTGACTAATAATATCTTCCAAAAATAATTTCAAATCTCTTTTCATAATATTCTTATCTCCTCTTTTAAAATTCTATCTTTCAGTTTAGGATGGATATAATCATAAGTAACCAAGTCAACTTTCTTATTTAATTTTTCCTCTAATTCAATACCCATTCCAAAAAATTTAAACCCCATGCCTTTCCGATATTGCACTAAAATATCAACATCAGAATCCTTTTTGTAGTCTCCTCTAGCATAGCTTCCAAAAATTCCCGCTTTTTTTATTTTATATTTTTTTAATATTGGAATTATTTTTCTCTTTAATATTGAAATCTGCTTGTTGTTTTTCATAAGTCTATTTAAAGTTCAGAAGTTTAAATAATTTTGGTTTAAATTAAAACAGGAGCTCCTAATCTAAAACTTGTTAATGGAAAATACCTTCCTCCCATTTTCCTAGATATAAAATATCTATCTATCATCATTCTCATCCCAATATAATTGTGCTTAAGATCTGGAAGTTCGTCCCCATAAGAAATAGTATAATGAGGCTCATAACCATCTAAAGAACCATAAAAGCTCATTGTATTACTAATAGAACCCCCTCTCTCGTTCCTAAGTCTCATAAATTCTCTCATCATATCTTGGCGTAAACCCACTAAGGCTTTTGGACAGTTTAATGTTAAGACAAAACTCCTTCTATCAAACCTATAATCTCTAATGCCTGTTACCTCTACCTCAAAAGGCTCAGTTTCTAGCATACTTAAAACTGGAACAAACCCTCTCATCAAAGCAACTGATATATCAAACTTGAGGATAGTTCCATGTAATCCTGCTCTCGGTAAATCCAATCCTTCTTCCTCCATTAACATCTGGCTTAACTCTTCAGAAGGCCTAAAAAATGCCAAATTTCTCATCCTAATTTTTAATAAAACCCCATTTAAAAACTTTTTTAGATGATTTAATACCCCTTTTCTAGGTCAATAATGTTTAAAAAATCCTATTCTAATAGATTTAAGATGTTATACAAGTATTTCCCTCCTGAAAGAAGAGATAACTCCCATATTTATTCAAGAAACTCTAGTGATATACTAGACCTAACAGGCTGTAGGTCTTCTGAAATATTCCCTGTAAATAAAGGCTATATTTTCTTTTACCTTTATGGTGAAGATTCCTTAAATGCTGGAAAATCATCATCAGATGAAGGAGGTATTATCCCAATGGCAGAATTAAGAATTACTTCTGATTTTTCAGTTTTTGTAACTAGTGCAGCAAGATTTCATTTTGAAAAGGCAAAAGAAACGCTTAGAAGTTCTACAGGACCTTTGCATAGAGTAGATTTTAGGTTGGAGAGACCGAGCCTAAAAAATATAACAGTGTCCACTTTAATTCCAGATGATATAGCCAGAGCTTTCATTGAATATAATTTAGATTCTTAAAACCAAAAGTTATTTTAATCTCTAATTTTTTAATATTCCTATGTCAGTTAAACTTCCAAAAAAAGAGTTTGATTTATTATTAGATAATACTAAACAAAAAGGTTTGCTTCTTCACTCTAAATTTAAAGAGCATACCAGCACTGCTATAATCGCCGCTTTCTCATTTTTAATAGCTTTAGCCTGGCGTGATTTAGTAACTAAATTAGTTGAAAATTATGTTAAGCCAAGCACTTTAATTAATCATCCTTACTTGTCTGAATTAATCTCAGCTTTGATAATTACAGCATTCTCCGTAGCAGCAATAATCTTTGTTTCTAAATGGGCTGGAAAAGAAAATTAAGCAGTTTTTCTATAGCTAACAAACGTATATTCAGGAGTCCAAACAACCGATTCCCTATTTGTCTCTACCCATTCATTCTGATCATACTCTGGAAAATGCCTGTCTCCAACATAAGTTCCCTTTACATGGGTAAGTTCCATTACATTTGTATTAGGATAAGCCAATGCTGACCTAAAAACTTGCTCTCCTCCGATAACATAAGCCACATCATCTAAATCCCTACTATAAAATGCAGCTATATCCACAGCTTCCTCAAAAAAATTTGCAACATCAATACCATCTCCAAACCCATCAATCTTTCCTGAAAGGACAATGCTGTGTCGGTTAGGCAAAGGCTTTCTTGTGCCTGCCTTTATGCATATAGATTGAAAAGTTCTTCTCCCCATTATAACAGGATGCCCATCTGTCAGCTGTCTAAATCTTCTTAAATCATCAGGTAAATGCCATGGTTTGTCTCCATCTCTTCCGATAACTCTATTTTCAGAAAGTGCTGCAATTATTCTTAATTCTACCATCATATCACCCCTAACGTTCCTGCTAAATCCTGAAGTCTGTCATAAAGATCAGGTTTAAATCTATTTAATTCCAAGCCGCTATATAATTCATAAGCTTGCCTCAATCCCCTAACCATTTCTTCTCTAGGTGCGCTTTCCAAAGCACTTTCTAATCCGCTTATAGCTCTATAAACTCTTGCTTCACCTTCAGTAAGTGTGCCTGTTATTCCAGCCCACAATAATGCAATTTTTTCATAATTCATGGAAACACTGCGATGTCGAACTTATATATAAATTTTATTGAGTAACTCTTCCGTAATAATTTTTAGACAAGTTCAAAACTCATTTAGAAGGGCTTGTTGCAGTCCCGCCAAATCTTCATAAATATGTCTCCCTGCATGGCCATACCAAGAAAGAACCTGTCTTTCATAATCTCCCCCTCTAGACCATATATCTGAAATTAAAGGTCTGGCTGTGTGAACTCTAAATCCTCTATCTTCCGCTCCAAGAGCTGTGCTTTTTACACAGTTAGCAGCATAAACCCCCATTAAAATTAAATCTGTTGCATGCCATCCTCTCAACCTATCCTCTAATCTTTTATCAGCAAAACCATCCATTCCTGGTTTAACAAAAAAATCATAACACTCTTCAGGAAATCTTGTAACTTCCTCCCTTAATTCTTTTATTGTTTTTCTATGCTTTTCAACTTCAAGAACAGCTATCGGAACACTATACATTCTTAAAAACTCCAACATTAGTAACTGAGCCCCCCAAATCCTTCTTATCTCTTCTATCCCGATTGAACGAAGATAACATGGCTGCATATCTATCATTAATGCTGCAACACCTTCCAATTTTCTTTCTTGTGAACAATCTTCTGTCATTTGTATTATATCCAAACTCTTTTTTAATTTTCTAAAAAAATTAGTTTTTAAAGCTTTCTTCAGACAAGTTCAGAACTCAGCTGATTTTTTTAATTCTCTGCGAGTTCAATATTTTTTGTAAAACTTTTAAAAATTCCTTAGTTTGTTCTAGTGGTATTGTAATAGAGTGCTCATGCTCCCAATCTTCTTTTGTTTTCTTTTTCTTTTGGATTAGCAAATATTTTCCATATTCATTTTCTAATATATCAAACCATATTATTCTGTTATTATAACTTAACTTTTCAAAATCAAAATGATGAATCCTATGATTGGGATAATAAACTTTAGTTACTCCAAATTGTTTCATATAAATTTCATTTTCCAAGATTAAAACTTGCAAATGTTTTTCAATAGCTTTTCTTGAAAACTTTGTATTCTTAACTAACTCAGTCATTGTTAGTCCTTTAGGATTATTTTTTAAAATTTCTAATACTTTTTCATGGATTATTTTTTCTTTTTTAGCTGGGTACATAATGTATTCTTTATTACCAATATGTTTATATATTAATTGTTCTTTATATTGGTTACCAATTAAGGTTATTATTCATTATTATTAAAAAAATCAATTTAAGGAAACAAAAAGAAAAACTGGACAAAATCCAAAATAGAAAAACCTAGTTAAAAACTAGGTAAGCGTTACGAACAAGAAATAAATTATCATTGACATTTATAATACTTTCGCTCAGTAAAGCCAGGGTGGCCGAGCTAGGTTTAAGGTGCCTAATTGAAGGCTAGGTAAGCGTTACGAACGCTTCGCGAGTTCGAAAACGCTTACAACGAAAATCTCGTCCCTGGCGCTGAAAACAATGAACATAGAACTAATGAAGCAAAGTCAATTGAAATGTAAAGAAAGAGCTAATGAAAACCATATTAGAAAGTTAAATGAAAAAGCTTTCGGAGTTAATGAAAGATTGCAATATGTTAGAATTAGTAATAGAAAACTTAATTGTCTAAGATGGCATAATAATGAGACAAGAGAGCATATTATTAAAAAACTAGACATATGCAGATGGTTAAAAGAAATAGAGCATGAATTCATTACAGAAGCTATCTTTGTTAATGGTTCTAGAGCGGATATTATAGATCTAACCGATGGGATTATTTATGAGATTTTAGTTAGTGAAGAGGAAAAAAGATTTAATGAAAAAATAAAAAACTACCCAGATATCTTTGTAATAGTAAAAGCTTAATTTTCTAAGAAAAGTATTTATACTGCCTTTATTTTGTTATTAAATTATGTATGATTGGACAACTTATGGACCTGTAGTTAAAGAATTTAGAGATCACTTAGGACTAGATAGGATCTCAGATGGGCCAGGATATTCTTTGCCTCCAACTGTTCCATTCTATGCTTGTGAACAAAACGAACATGGAGAATGGGTTCCTATGGTAAGAAATGGTGAATTAGTTCCTATTGAAAAATTAGACGATCTTAGGTATGTTTAATTTTTAGATAAGTCATCCTTCACAAAACTCAGTTAGAAAATAATGTTTTAAATAAATTCCATTTCAAAAAACAATTATAGAAAAATTCATATTTACCCTTTACTTTATTATTTTATACTTTAAAGGGTATAAGGCTTTAGCGGTATTTTTTAAACCTTGTTTTCTCATCCCTTTTTATGAAACTAGCCTATTTCCATGAGCACTTTCTTAAAGGGTTCTTCAAAGATAAATATTTTCAAGTTTTAATAGGTATTACAATCATAGGTTTTATCTTAAGAATTTATTATATAAAATCAAAATGAAGAACCCATCTCACAGGTTAGCGTTGAATTTGGTAAATAGCCCATAGTTGGTTGCATAATTATCGGATTCTTTTCTATCAATTTATTTCTCACCAGAATTTGAAATTCAAGTCTTACTTCTATTTCACCTTCATTAATAGATGCTTGGAATGCCCATTTTGGCACCTTTAAAAGATTGCTTTTACTTGTGTTAAGAAATTCAGATGCTTCAAGTATCTGTATTCCTACAATAAAATTCTCTTTATCTAAATCCAAAACAATATTATTAATTTCCATAGATCTCGAATATTCTCTCTCAAAAACTTTAAAGAACAATATATCATTCTTGTAGTCATAATCTACTTCCCCTTTCCCTTGCAAATGTCTGCCATTTTTCATTTTAAATCTTAGGAACTTGTTTTTTATCTATTATATAAAAAGTTACTATATTAATTTTGTTAAATTGTATATCCAATATTATCTTAAGCACATCTTTTTTGTAATTGTAAAATACTGCATAATTTTTGTTTTTTTGAATTCCAATTAAAAATGGATTTTCATTTAATATAATTTCTTTAATGATTTTCTCTTTAAAAATCTTTCTTTGTCTCTTATTTAAACGAAAAAAAGTATGATCTGTTGTTTTAATCTCACATTCTTTTAGTCTATCCGAAAATTCATTAATGTTTACTCTTTTTTGTATTTTATGACCATCAACCATTGATTTTAATAATTAGGGGCCGTTTTTAAATCTTTAGACAAGTTCCTCAAAATTCTTATAAACCTTATCTTTTAATAAATTTCTATGAAACTAGACTTCAAAGACAAATATTTTTTAGCAGTTATAGCTTTAACCTTCTTAGGTTTCATCTTAAGAATTTATTCTTTATCTTCTCAATTTGTTTTAGATGCATAACCTTTTTTAACAAAAGGCTTAACCAAAAATATTTAGCAAACTACTTTCCAAATCTTATTTTCAATTAAAGGCTCAAAACAACTATCTTCAAACTTAGTAACATTCATCCCTGTCATTATATTTCCAACATGTATGTATTAAAGGCCTTTCATAATCTTGTAACATTTCCTTAAAATTTAGATGGGTTCAGTTCCTTCGTAGAATTTATTACCGAAATGTTTATATATGGCTAATAACCATACTATTATGGTTTAATATGGTAAATGAAATTGATAGTATACTAAAAATCTTAATAGAAAACAAAAAAGAAAGATATAGCATAAGAAAGCTTTCTAAACTAAGAAATATAAATTATAAATCCGCATATAATGCGATAATGAAGCTATGGAAAGAGAGAATAATAAATTTAGAAAAATTTGGTAATACAACTTCTTGCTCTTTTAACTTAAAATTTAGTCCGCGAGTTTTTTGCGTAGAATATGAAAGAAAAAATTCTCTATTAAAGAATAAAAATTTTGAAATAATATATTCAATGTTAAATAAAATGCCTATGCAGTTTATAGTGTTATTATTTGGGTCTTACGTGAAAAAAACTTATGATAGACATTCCGATATTGATTTGCTAATAATAGGGAAAAATTTAAACGAGGTTAAGGAAGCGATATCTTTAATACCTTTAAAAATACATTTAACATTAATATCAGAAAAGGAATTTTTGGCTATGGCTAAAAGCAAAGAATTCAGTGTTGTTTCTGAGGCTATGGAAAAGAATATAATTTTATTGGGTATAGAAGACTATTATAGGATGTTGGAAAATGCTAGATGAGAAGAGAATAAAGGAAGTAGAAGTAAATGTTAAAAGTTATCTGGAAGATGGATTATTGAGAAAAACTAAAGGATATAACTCTAAAATTTTAGAAATTTTGATAAATAATTCAAAAGATAGCTTGAAAATAGCAAAGATTGTTTCTAAAAAATCCAGCTTATGGACGATAGTCTGCTCTTATTATTCTATGTACTATATTGCTAATGCTGTTTTATTGCAGTTGGGATATAAAGTCGGGGATAAAATCAGCCATAAAGTAACTTCTGATGCTTTAATTGTTTATATTAGAAATAGACTAAAAAGCAAATTAATAGAAGAATTTGAAGAGGCTAAAGAAGAAGCGTCAGAAATTGCCGGGTTAAAAACAGATTCTTTATTGGAATCTTTTGATTTTGAAAGAGGAAAAAGAAGTAGAATGCAATACAATATGACTGAGGAAATTAAGGATTCTAAAGCTAAGACTTCCTTTGAAAGAGCTAAATCATTTGTTTTTGAAATGGAAAAACTTTTGGAGAGATGAGAGTTAAATGATTTGGTGTCGATAGCTTAAACAAAGCTAAAGAAGAGTTTAGTTTTTAATTTTTAGATAAGTTCATCCTTCACAGAACTCAGCAAGCAACTTTGTATATCTTATTTTCTATTATAGGTTCAAAGCATTCATCTTCAAACTTAGTCATATTCATCCCTGTTCTTATATTTCCAACATGGATATATAAAGGTCTTTCATAATCTTTTAACATTATTTTAGCTCTTTCTGCATCAGAAGCCCAAAACTCATTCCACTTAGCTAAATTCCATTTGTTTTCCTCAAATATTCCCGGAGCTATTGTTTTTCTGTTTGAATAGCCTAAAACCCAAGGACTATATTGTTTATGGGTTGCCATTACTAAAGCATCTTTTTCTGTTGTTTGTAAAGTTTTTATTTCATTTAATTCTTTTTCAGAAATCAAAGGCTTGGCAGTCAAAGCTTCTCCGAAAACATTATAGCTTAAAAATCCAAAAATCAGCAAAACAGCTAAAATCCCTATTTTTTTATCATCCTTTATAACTTCTAATAATCCAATAGCTACTATTACTACCACAATTAAGTCCAGCATTACTATGTATCTATTAAAGAAAAATAATTCAAAAACAACTATTGCCAAATTTATCAAAAACCAGATGAATAATATGTTAAACTTCTTATTTTTAAAAATATAAAATAACCCTATAGCTAAGAAAGGAACATAAATTAGCAGCATTGTCTTGTAAGTTGCTAGATTTAAGAAAGTTCCAGCTCCCACTGCAAAAGTGAACGCATCTGTCAATCCAGGCAAAATAGCTGTTTTTATTCTGTCTATGTATAAAATTAAACTTCCTGTAATTATTACTAATCCTGATATGAAATTACTTTTAAAATTCTTGTTTCTGTTAAAAAAAGTGTAAAATAAAAAGCTTAAGGCAAAAATTAAGAAAGTAGGCCTGTGCATTCCTGCTAGTAATATTGCTGTTACTGTAAATATTTTGTACTTTTCTTTTTTTAAGAAGTAGAAAACTAATAGTAGTAAAGATAATGCTATTATGTTTTTGTAGTATAGCATTGTAAACGCTTTGAATTGAACTAAACTTAAAGAGAAAAATAATGTTGATAATATAGCTGTATTTTCATTGAAATATTCCTTTACTGTTATGTATAGACAAAATCCTATTAATAGCTCAAATAAGATTAAGAAAAAAGTTAAAATAAATGTAGATGGAAAGATTAAGTTTAAAGTTTTAGTTAAAAAATTAAAAGTTGGGTCAAAAGTTGACTTTTCCCATTCTTTGTCTATACTATTCTCTATTCCGTATTTGTAGATTCCTGCATCATATCCTATTGGAATTGTATTATCTATGTAAGGTATTACTTTTGGAATTAGAATTAAAATAAAAGCTAAAATTAAAAATTTTTTAGATAAAATTATAGATTTAGATTCTTTCTTTTGATATAAGTATAAAACTGCTGTTACGAATCCTGCTAACCCTAAAATAGTTATTGATAAAGGTATAATTTCTAAATAGGATAACATTACTAAAACTAAGTAAATTGGTATTAGAGTTTTTAATTGATGCATTCTCTTTTATTGAATAAAAAGGTTTTTAAGGTTTTATTTTTAAGTTTTAGATAAAGTTCATTCTTCACAGAGAATTTTACAATGTTTTTTAGTTTCTTTAGAGTGAATCTCCATAAAATAAGGAAGATATTTACTATCATAAGTTTCTATTATCAGTAGAAAGAAGTTTCTATTGTAAATAGAAATATTTATAAAGATTGAATTGAATTTAAGAATAGATGATTCGTAAAGAAATAATTCAGGAGATAATAGAATCTCAAAGAAAATGGATACTTGAGATAGATAAAGGAGTATATAGAGAGAAAATTAATGATATAAAATTATTTGATTCTTTTGCATTTGTAATAACTGGGATTAGAAGATGCGGTAAAAGCACTATGCTGTCCCAAATACTCAGCAAAAACAATAATTTTTATTATTTAAATTTGGAAGACCCAAGATTTGAAGACTTTGAGTTGGGTGATTTTAACCGAGCTGACGAAGTATTCAAAGAACTCTATGGCAATGATGGTATTTACTTTTTTGATGAAATACAAAATATTGATAAGTGGGAGATCTTTATAAGATTTTTAACAGATAGAAAAAAAACAATAGTGCTTACAGGTTCTAATGCCTCACTATTAAGCAAAGAATTAGGAACAAAACTAACAGGCAGGAATATTCAGTTAGAACTTTACCCATTCTCTTATAAAGAATTCTTAAGATTAAAAAAGCTAAAACCTAATAATAAATCTTTTGAAGAATATTTAACCAATGGCGGATTTCCAGAATTTATAAAAAAAAATGACAAGACCATACTACAGGAATTGTTAAAGGATGTTGTTATGAGAGATATAGCAAATCGTTACAATATCAAGAATGTTTCTATATTAAAAAAAGTTGCTATATATCTTGTAAGCCATGCTGGGAAAGAATTTTCATATAATTCTCTTAAAAAAATGTTTGAAATTAAATCAGTGCAAAGTATCATAGATTATGTATCTTATTTAGAAGATTCTTATCTAGTTTTCACAATTCCTAAATTCAGCTATTCGTACAAAAAACAGCAGGTAAATCCAAAAAAAATATATTCAATAGATAATGGTCTATCAAACTCAAATTCAATAACTTTCAGCAAGGATAAAGGTAAAATGCTGGAAAATAGTGTATTTTTAGAACTTAAAAGAAAATACAAAGAAATTTTTTATTACCAAGATAATAAAGAATGTGACTTTTTAGCAAAAGAAAAAAGTATTTTAGAGGCAATACAAGTGTGCTATGAACTAAATGAAGAAAACGAAAAAAGGGAAATAGGTGGTTTATTAGAAGCTCTGAAAGAGTTTAAATTAGATAGGGGATTGATATTAACTTATGGGCAGGAAGATAGCCTAATTGTTGACAGCAAGAAAATAATAGTTAAACCTGTATGGAAATGGATGATGTCTCTGAAATAAAAATTTTTTAGATAAAATTATAGATTTAGACTCTTTCTTTTGATATAGGTATAAGACTGCTGTTATGAAACCCGTTAATCCTAAAATAGTTATAGATAAAGGTATTAATTCTAAATAAGATAACATTACTAAAACTAAGTAAATTGGTATTAAAGTTTTTAATTGGTGCATTCTCAATATTAATAAAGAAAAGTTTAAAATTGCTTGGATTCTAAAACTATGATAATATTGATTTAATTATAGGATGTTGTGCAAAGAATATAAAAGTTTATATAAAGAAAAGTATAGAAAAATATTATGGAAAAGGCAGAATACGAAATTTTAAGATCTAAGTTCTTGAAAGTAATTGCCAGAGTGCCTGAAAATATAAGAAATAATGATATTGTGGCAGTTGTTGAAGGGAGTCCCTACACATGGAATACGGCATTAATAGAAGTCAAAAATGGGACAAAAAAAGGCGATAGAATTTTAAAAATATTAAAGGAAATGGAAATAATATGAACAACATATCTAAAGAATTAAAGGAATTAATTTTATATAAAATAGAAGCGGAAATACCACCTCATCACAAATTATCTATAGGCAGTAAGGGTGTATTTACTAAGGAGCAGTTGAAAAAAGCTGTTGAAGAGGAAGATGATGTAGGAAAAGCGTATGTAAAAATGCAATTAGATTTCTTAAGGGCTTTAGCAAGAGGGGAAATATCAAAAATCTTAGCACAATGACAATTTTGTTGACAAATCCAGATTATGATGAAACAACAGGTTATTTATTCCATTATAACAAAGAATTAATCAAATTTGCTGAAGAAAGAGGAATAAAGTTAGTTAATTTAAAAAGACCCAATCTAACAAAGTCAAATTTTGAAAAGCAGATAAAAGACAAAAATCCTGATTTATTATTAATGAATGGTCACGGCAATGAAAAAATAATTTATGGAGACAGAATAAAGGGAAAAGAAGAGCCAATAATAGAAGATGGTAAAAATCATGGTTTATTGAAAAATAAATTAGTATATGCAAGATCATGCTGGACTGCAGTATGTTTAGGAAAAAGGTTTTCTAAAGGAGATGGATGTTTTATAGGATATATTGTTCCTTTTCAATTTTGGGTTGATGAAAGAATGTCCATTCCGGCAAAAGACAAAACAGCAAAGCTATTCTTTATGCCATCAAACCTATTGGCAAAAAGCTTGATTAAAGGAAATCCTGCAATAGAATCGATAAGAAAATTTAGGGAAGAAACAAAAAAGAATATTATGTATTTGCTGAAAAATAAAAACGAACCTGGAACAATGTCGCTTATAATGATTCTTTGGAGCAACATGGAAGGGCAGAGAATATTTGGGGATATAAACATGTGTTACTCTCCATAGATAAAGGTATGATCTCCAAATAAGATAACATTACTAAAACTAAGTAAATTGGTATTAGAGTTTTTAATTGGTGCATTTTATTCCTTATAATCATCTAAAATTAAGCTAATCTTTGCTATAAATTCAGTAGCATTATCAAAAATTTCATCTAATCTTCTTTCTGTATAAGATTTAATAGTAGAATATCTTGCAATATGACTCTCCTTTCTTGCATCTTCAAAATAATGGACATATTCTTCTTCAAATATTTTATAGGATTGGTTTAAAATTTCTAAATCTTCCTTTTCCAGTTCGTCAGGAACAAGCAGATGCCCTATTGCAATCTGAACAGCCTCATGGTCTTCAGACTCATATCCTCTATACAAAATAGCCGCTTTTGCAGCATAAAGCATAGAATAGTAAGAAATAGTAATCGCCCAGTAATCCCAGTAATTTTTTTTAGGCTGTTCTTTTGAAGGCTTAATCTCTTTTACATGTTTTGCTATTAATAAGCTATTTTCAGCTTTTTGAAGAAATAATTTTATCTTAAAATTTTCTGAAGATTTTTTAATCCTTTCTTCCGCCAAGGCTTTTTTAAATAAATTTAAATAGATTTTTTTATCGAATGGCATCCAAAACACACTCCCAAAACTTATAAGAATTGTTGAGAATAATATGGTTTTTTAATGCCTGTTTCCCTATATTTTCATCTTTATCTTTCAGCATTTCTTTAAATTCACTATTCATGATAAAAATAGGGTTAATTTTCTTCTTATAAAGTAATTCGTGTTTGGAAAAATATATTGTTTTATCTCCTTTTTTATTAATAATTAAAATATCAATATCGCTTTTGCTTGTCTGTTTTTCCTTGGCATAGCTTCCAAAGAGAACAACAATATCTTCTGTATTTATCTCATTGTCAATTTTTTTTATTATGGGGTACTTTTCAAGATATTCTTTTTTTTCTGCTTCTGACGAAACTGATAGATAGGGTAAAAGACTTTTATTTGAAGATTTTAATTTAACAAGAATGTTATTTCCCTTTTTTTCTTTGCTGATAAGGTCAGGCATTTTATTTATGTCTCTATAAAATGTAGCATAAGGAATAGAAACAAGCTTGCTTAGTTCATGCATAGTAAAACTCTCTCTTATATGTTTCCCAAGGTGATTCAATATCTTAAGATTATTATCCATATTTGAATAATATTATCCATAAGTGATATATAAAGCTTTCTATTCTATGCTACAAATATTGAATAGATTATTCCTTCGTTAATATTTCTTTTCTTAGAAAATTATGTAACAAAAAGACAGATACCTTTTATCACAAGTGAAAGAAAGAAGTTGCCTGCAATGAAAAAGTTTTATGATAAAGCTATGAGTACTATAGAATTCTTAAACTTGGAAAATTAAACCCTTTGAACATTTAGGATGTGTATTTATCACTTTAGGCATTTCCTCAGGTTTCATTCCCCTAGGTAGTATAATATCTGTTTTAACACCATTAATCATAATTGTTCTAATTTTTCTTTTCATAGTTATTATGTAATATAGTTATTTATTTAAATTTTTCTTTTCAAATTTATATTAAAGATTATAACATTTTTAAGCTTTGTTTTTTATTTTTAGATGGGTTCAGTTCCTTCACAGAACTCAGCAAGTAACTTTCCAAATCTTCCCTTCTACATAAGGTTTTTTCATGAACATTTTTTCTAAAAAGGTTCTTATCCTCAAACTTACTCATGTTCATTCCAGTTCTTAATATTGCCTATGTGTATGTATAAAGGTCTTTCATATTGGTAAAATCAAGCCGAAATAGGCTTAACAATGTCAATCCGCTCTTTGCTCAAAGCCTCAGAAATCAAAGCCCTTTCTAAATCCAGAATCCTTCTTGTAATAATGCTGTCTGTATTTAGAGTATAAAGTCTGGTTTTGCCAAAAGATCTGGTAGTCCTGACAATATTGTGTTTATCTATTTCATTCCAGTAGTTAAATAAAGAAGCTCTTGAAATTCCTGCACCTTCTGCTATCTCTTTTTTTGTAAAATCCGCACCTTTATTATCTACCAAAAAATCAAGTATTTTAAACAGAGGCATTTCTCCTGTCAGTTGCAATAACAACGATTTCATGTAGATATTTTAGAACATAAAAGTATATAAATCTTCTCATTCAAAGTATATTTTGGTGGACTTTTAATGTGGACTGATGAAGAAATTAAAGGTAAGATATTACATAAATTAACTCGTTTAGGAAAATTTAAACATAGCCATACATCAATAGATAATTTACCAAAAGGATTTCCAAAAGATATTAGGGGTAGTGTAAAATATCATGTTGAAGAATTAATTAAAGAGGAAATATTCTTTATTAAGCCTACAAGTTACGGAAGGGAAGTGTCTGTCAATTCTGAGAAAAAAGAAAAAATAATGTATTATATTGAAAAGTTTTTGGATAAAAAATAAATTTTAGACAAATTCATACTTCACAGAACTCAGCAAACTTTGTATATCTTTCTCAAAAATTCTTATAAACTTTGCTTTTCTTATCCCTTTTTATGAAACTATTATTTTTCCGTGAATG
>Ga0209210_1001414_pt1 | contig 20133 bp, 26 predicted proteins | sample RifGroA1_FD_183991 | JGI IMG/M metagenome (GOLD analysis project Ga0209210, IMG submission 183991) | Contaminated groundwater microbial communities from Rifle, Colorado, USA - Rifle Groundwater A1 (SPAdes) (version 2) | ecosystem: Environmental > Aquatic > Deep subsurface > Groundwater >...
CTTAAAAAGGTTTTTAAACTGATTATGAGCTGATTTTATATGCAAACAATTAAGTTAACTAAAGAAATGAGATTGCCTCAAGGAAGAGAGGATTTAGACAAAGAACCACTTCTTGATAAACATGAAAGATGGCTCAGAAGATTAATTGCTAACGATATGGCTCCAATTTATTTAGGAGATAGAGTTACAGTTTCTGATAGATGGGCTTCAGATAAAGGAAAGAACCCCCACGAAGGTAAATCTGGCGTTGTAAGGAGTTTAGAAGCTGGAATCCAAGCAGCCTTTAACGTAGATTATCTAAGTTATGGAATAGCAACTGATGATGGTGAGCATTTTGAAACATATCATTACACATTAGATTTAACTCATCAATCAGAGGGAAATAGCTTGGCTGAAAAGTTATTGAGAGAAACTAATAAATCTTTTGCTTCTAGATATGCTTGATTCTTAGTTACTTGTTGGCGTATCATATATTTTGAAGCCGAGAGATACTTTTAAAGGTTAACTGCTTTGGAATTTTATGGCTGTTAAGAGAATACTTGTTTTATTATTATTAATAATTCTGATGTTTAGAGGGTTATTGTTAGTTAATAGCGATTCTGGGCAGAAAGAGGTTTTTCATGATACTTATACAAAGGCTTTATGTTCTGGAACTACTTGCAGAGATTTTGAGATAAAATGTTTGGGTGATGAATTTTTAGAGATGAAGCCTATTTCAGGGTTTGTGACTTTTGGAGATGATTGGGTTGATTTGAGAGAAGAGAAAGAGTTGTGTTAGAGATAAATAAATTAAAATAGTTGGTGTATCTTGTTTTTATTGATGAGAATAAGGGGATTTCTTATAGAAGAGGACATAAAACGAAAGATTTTGTATAAGCATGATGTTCGTGCAGAGGATATTAAAGAGATTATTTTTAACAACCCTTATATCCTTAAAATAAGAGACAATCGTTATTTAGCTATTGGTAAGAATCATAAATTTATTACACTTATTTTTGAGGTTCTAAAAGATATTGCAGTGATTATTACTGCTTATCCCTCATCAGACGCTCAGCGAAAATTATATAAATCGAAGAGATGATTGAATAACATGGAAGAAGGAGAAGACCTTTCGTTTGAAGAATTAAAGCAAATGGAAGAGGAGAGGATTACAGTTGATAGCTCTGCTCATGAAGTAAATGATGGCTTATGCAACGAATGTGGTGGAAAATTAATTAAAATTGTAGAGAATAGGAGTTTGTTGGATGGAGCAATTACTTTTCATATTATAAAATTGCGTTGTGAACAATGTGGTAAAGAGTATGCGGATTTAAATCAAGCTGAGAAATATGATCTTTTATTTACTCTTGAACAAGCTATAAAAAGCAAAAGGCTTTTTGAATTATTGCGTATGCATGTTGCTAAGTGAGACTGTTAGTAGGGTTTGTGACTTTTGGAAATGATTGGAGAGATTTGAGGGAAGAGAAAGAGATGTGTTAGATAATTATTTATACTGTTTACTTGTTATGTTGTTATGACTAGGCCAGAGGGTATGAGTGAAGAGGAGTTCGATAGACTGGCTAATGATTTAGTAAATAAGATTGGTGAGAAGATTGCTAAAGGTTTAACGAGAAAAATATTTTTACCTGTTGTTTTAGCTACTTCTGTTTTTGGTAGTGCTTTGCTTTATGGTTTTGTTAATGGCGCGACTTATGTTTTGACGAATAATCGCCTGCAAAGAATTGAACGGATGTGGGGCGAAGATATTGCTCATGAAAGAGCTTCATTAACTGTGCAAAGAGAGGAGCCATGGTATTTTGATTTATTTTCTTACGGTTCTAAGAAAGCAGCGAGAGAATATTTAGAAAATGCTCGTTAGTTAATTGAAATAAGTTATTAATGTCATCTAATTGGATATTATGAGTTATCCTTTTCTTTATTAGAAAAACTTTCTTGTTCAAGTGTTCTTTTCAATTCTTCTTTATTTGTATATAAATGTGTTTTTAATCCAAATTCTTTTGCTGCGTCTATGAATGACTGCTTATCGTCGCAAAATAAAATAGCTTCCTTGGGGACTGATAGTTCTTTTAACATTTTCTCAAGGAATTCTTTTTGAGGTTTAAGAAATCCTATCTCGTATGAAAGAAATAGTTTGTCAAAATGCTCTTTGAGATTGTATTTTTTTATAAAATAGCTCATCCTATAACTTTCGTTATTGGTTGCTAGTACACAGATGATTCCTTTCTTTTTCGTGGCTTCAATTATGGAAAATAAATCCTCGTCAATTGTTCCAAATTTTCTCCACTCTTCCATAAAGTCTTCATACCCATTGATATACCCACAGCGTGTTAGATATGGTGAAAGTGCATCTTTTGTGTCCAATATTCCTGTTCTGCACAATGGAAATTCGTTTGTGAAGAAAGTCTTTATCTCTTTTGAAAGATTGTGTTTTTTTATGATATAGTTGCTAAAATAATCTCCTTCTATCAAAATCATTTCATCGAAATCAAAGACTATTGCTTTAATCATTGAAAAGCTACATCTCAAGTTCTTCGTAATTTTTTCCAGACTTCTTAACAGCAGTTGGCTTTTCTTTCGCCACTGAAGGTTTAGGAGATGATTGTTCTGCTGGTGCAATTATTGCTTCTGCTAATTCTTTTTCATCTATTGAGTTAATTGCCGCTTTGAATGCTTTGAAGTGCTCTGATGGAATTCGCGTTCCTGATTTTGTGAAACCTGTGTAGCGCTCTGATTTTACAAATTCACGGATTGTTACGCCACGCTTTCCACCGAAATCGTCAACTCTGATAATTATGTCAGTATCTTGGTTTTTTGGTATTTTGTCTATATCCTTTTCCATATGTTTTGGAATAAGAATGCTTATATAAAGTTATTTGTTCTTTTATTTATGGGTTTGAGGCTAAGACCTGGAGTTATAGCTTTAGAAAAGTTGTTTGAAGAGCCATATGTGGTTTCATCAAAGGTTAGCAAAACTGGTCGGTTCGATTATCAGGCAGTGATTTTCGTTTCTGTTCCACGTAGGTTCTTAATGATTCCGATTTCTGGAAGAGTTGTTGGGAGAATAGTTATAGACTTTCAGGAATATTCTTCAAATGGCAGTCGTTTACTTTCTGATTCTGCAAATGTCGCATGGTTTGACGCTGACTTCTCAAGAGAGTATTCTGCAGATGTTTATCGTGTGCTTAAGGAGCACAATGTTGAACTCGGTGGAATTTCCTCAAATCATAGTTAATTATTTATAAGTTATTATTCTTCTGCTAAGATGTCTGCTTTGAGAATGGGGAATATATTTCTAAAAAATAGACTTTTTTTAGCTCCAATGGTCGATGTGACTGACTGCGCTTTTAGACTGCTTTGCAGAGAACAAGGAGCTTCTATGGCTTATACTGAAATGATTTATGCAAATGCGATATTGCATGAGAACAAGCCTACTAAAAAATTAATGATTATCGGTGGGCTGAAAGATAGGCCTCTTGGTTTACAGGTTACTGGAAATACAGTTGAGGACTTTAGAAATTTAGCTAAACTTGATGTATTGCAAAATTATGATGTTGTAGATATAAATTGCGGGTGCCCTTCTGTCAAGATTGTTGGAAGCGAGGCTGGAAGTTATTTGCTTAGAACACCGGATAAAATTGGAGAGATGATTAAAGTTTTGAAAGATTCTGGTTTAACTGTAACTGCTAAAATTCGTTTGGGTTTTAAAAATAATAATGTTATGGAGGTAGCTAGAAAGGTGGAGAAATCGGGCGCGGATTTACTGACTGTTCATGCGCGGACTGCTGAACAGGGCCCTGGCGAAAAGCCTGATTGGATTTGGATTTCGCGCGTTAAGCGCGAAATTGGAATTCCTATTGTTGGGAATGGCGGTGTTGTTAATGGAAAAACTGCTTCTGAGATGCTTGAAATTGCCGATGGGGCGATGATTGCCTCTGCCGCTATTGGAAATCCTTTTGTTTTTCGTGAAATGCTGAGATATTTGCGAACTGGGAAAGAGAAAGAGATTACTAAAAAAGAAAGGATTTCTGCTTTTTCTAATTATTTGAAATTGGCACAGAAGTATGATGTTACGGATTTGTCGCGTGTTAAATATCTTGGGGCGAGTTTTTTGAAGGGATTTGATGGGGCTTCTAAAGCTCGCGCGGAGTTGATGAAATTCAAGGATTTTGATGGGATTAGAGGATTTGTTAATGGACTGAGATAGATTAATCTGGAATGTTGTTGAATTTTAGAGAATATGGTACTTTATAAACGAAAGATTTAAATATGTGTACACATATGAGTACTCATATGGCAACAAAGAATATTGCAATAATGGAAGATGTTTATAAATTGCTTTTAGCAAGGAAGAGAGCCAGTGAGAGCTTTTCTGATGTTTTGCGAAGAGAAATGAAGAGCAAGAGAGACATTATGGAGTTTGCCGGAGCTTGGAAGAACATTAGTGAAGAGAAGATAGAGGAAATGAAAGAGGATATTCGAAAAATGAGGAAACATGCAACTAAAGAATGGTCTGAAAGGATAAAGAGATTACATGGCGATTTGTCTTGATTCAACAGTGATTATTGATTTTTTGAAGGGGCAGCGGGAAGCGATTTCTATCATTCAAAGTTATGAACAAAATTCTTTGATTGCTACTGAAATAAGTGTATTTGAAGTATTTGTAGGAATTTACCTTAAAGAGTTTGTTAATGCACATGAAATAGCTAAGGCAACTGACTTTTTTTCTTCATTACCTATTCTTTATTTTGATGACTCTTGTGGTCAGGAAGCTGCACTTATTCATGCTTCTCTCAGTAAAAAAGGAGCAATGGTAGAACAGGGAGATATTTTTATCAGTGCTATAATGAGGAAAAATAATTGCAATGAGATTATCACTAGAAATGTGAAGGATTACTCTCGGATTGAGGGAATCAAAGCTATAGGCTATTGAACTGCGGGAAATCATCTGCATTAGAAATGATTATTTAGAGTTATATTTCTCCCAAATTATTCTGAAAATTGGTTTGCTTTTTAATTCTGGGAGCGTTCCCTCGGCGATGATTTTTCCTTTGTCAAATATATAGATGTAGTCGAAGTTTTTGAGCAAATGCAGCTTATGCAGTGCAGATATAATTGTTTTGTCTTTAAACTCTCTGAAAATTTGATTGTAAATCTTTATTTCGTTTATTGTATCTACGCTGCTTGTCGGCTCGTCCATTAACACTATTTCGCTGTTTTTTGCTGCTAACAGACCTCTTGCTAATGCAAGTCTCTGCTTTTCTCCACCACTTAAAGATACTCCTTTTTCTAGGACGTTTGTTTGCAATTTATTCGGCAATCTTTCTACTACTTCTCTGAATTGAGACATCTCAATTGCTTTTTTTAAATCCTTATTTTCTGTCGGGATATTCATAGTTATGTTATATTCTATAGTATTATTGAATATTTCCGGATCTTGAGGTATGAGTGTGACAGTGTGTTTTATCATCTCAAAACCTTGTTTTGTTAATTTTCCATCTATAGATACTTCTCCAGATTCTGGTTTTACCAATCCTCTCAATAATGAAAGCATAGTGCTTTTTCCTGATCCGGATGTGCCTATTAGAGCTATTTTCTGCCCCTTTTTAAAGTCGAGATTTATTTTGTCTAGATGCATTTTTTCTTGTTTTTCATCGTGATTAAATGATAAATTCTTTATAGCTACTTTATTCCAATCTGGCGACATAGTTGAAGACGTATCCACATTTAATTTATTGAATTCATCATCAATAGGCCTTGCATTTTCTAATCTCGAACTGCATCTAACTACGCTTCCATACAATGAAGCAAATCGATAAAATGTCTGGCCAACTTGGTTGAGATATCCATATAGAATATAAAGTGTGCCCACTTTTATTATCCCAATTGTATTAAAATCTGTGTAAGCTTTCAGGCTTAAAACCACAACAGTCATTAATGAAATGGCTATGCTTGCCGTGCCCCATTTAATTTCATTCAAGACTACGTTTTTCTTTTCTATTTTATAACTCGCCATAATTTTATTGTCTATATCTTCTTTCACAGTTTTCTTCAGTCTAAGAGTTATTACGGTGATAACGTTGCTAATATAATCAAATACCTTGGCAGCAGTTTTGTTGCCGTAAGAGTTTATTTCATTATATTGCTTATTGAGTTTCAAATCCATTCTATACATTATGTAAATTGTTGCAAAAGAAAATGTAAGCGCAATTAGTGATGCTCTTATATCAAAGAATAGCAAAATTATTACAGATCCTATCAATTCAGTGCAGGCGTAAAATATCTCAAATGTTGTTCCTCTTGAAAATTCGCTAATTGCAGAAGACCCGCGGTTTATTTTGTCTATGGTGTCTCCAGAATGGTGGTCTTTGTGCCATTTTATTGGCAATTCAAGAACTCTTTCGATTTTTGAGTTAACGTAGCTTCTATTCACAAAAAAGCCAGTCTTCTGCTCCATAACTCTCGCTGTTCCGTGAAATATCCAAAATAGAATGTTTATGCCCAACAGCAAAAATATCATTTTTATCAAACTTGTTAATTCTGCATCTGTTGTAATCTGGTCTTGAACTTTATTGAAAATAAGTCCTATAACTAAAGGATTCATTAATCCGATAATTCCGGCGATAACAAAAAGAGAAGTGTATAAAATAAATTTACTTTTTCTTGGCCCTAAGTTTTGCCATTCTGCCTTGAATACATTTACAATGGGATTTTTTTGTTTTGTCATATTGTTCTAGGTATAATGTATTTTAAAACGTTTTGAATAGAGTTATACTATGCAAAACAGATATGTTTTTAAAATTCAATTTCTTTCTTTTGTTATGAACTCTTTTTATCGCGGCGAAGAAGAGAGAAGAAGCAATTATGATGTGGTGCACTCGCGTCTTATGATGATTCAACGCACGTTGGACAGAAATCCTCCTGAGACCTCTGGAACAACTGATTCATTAAGAACAGCAGCTCTTAGGTCTATCAGAGAATATGAAGAATTTCCTATTGAAATAAAAAAGAGACTTGGCTTTGATGTTGCGGTTTTAAGGAGAAGGCTTGAGTCTTTGTCTTGCAGCAATTAAATTTAACGTCGTGTAATTATTTTTTAGCAATGTTTAAATATGGCTTTTTTTATAGAGTGTTCCAAACAAAAATTTGCATAAGAGGTGATTCAGGATATTCAATAAAATAGAGAGGTAGCAGCTATTGCAAGAGGCTACCTCTCTGTCCGTTAAGACAATGTTTAGAGTAGGAATTCGTTTAAATAAGTTTAGATGCTTCACTAAATGGCATTCAAAGGTCAAAGTTTACATTACTTTTGTGCTGCTTGTTTTTTTGATTGGGTTTTTGTACTTTGTAAGCTTTCAAATCTCTTTGCTGACAGGGTTTTATTTATTTTTTGAAGTTGTTAAATTAAATGCCGAAGAATGTCTGTTGCGGAATAGTAAGGGTTATAATTGCCGATTTAGTCTTATATTTATGGATTTAGCTTTGTATAATACTCTCACGCGTAAGAAAGATGTCTTTAAACCGATAAAAAAAGGCCAGGTTGGAATATACACATGCGGGCCTACAGTGTACTGGTATCAACATATTGGCAATTTAAAGGCTTATTTATTTTCAGATATTCTGAAGAGAGTTCTGCTGTACAATGGGTTTAAAGTTAAGCATATAATTAATGTGACTGATGTCGGGCATTTGACTTCTGATTCAGATGATGGCGAGGATAAAATAGAAATTGCCGCTTTGAAAGAAGGAAGAAATGCAAAAGATATTGCAAATTATTATTTTGAGATTTTTAAAGAGGATTTTAGGAAATTGAATATTTCTGAGCCTACAAAGTGGGCTAAAGCGACAGAGCATATTAAAGAACAGATTGAACTGATTAAGAAATTGGAGAAGAAAGGATTTACCTACAAGACGTCTGACGGAATTTATTTTGATTCTGCTAAATTTAAGAATTATAGTAAATTGGCTATGCTTAATCTTGAGGGGCTTGAGGCTGGGAGAAGAATTTCTGTGGGAGAGAAGAAGCACAAGACTGATTTTGCCCTGTGGAAATTTTCTTCTGAGCCGGGGAAGAGACAGCAGGAGTGGAAGTCTCCTTGGGGAATTGGGTTTCCTGGATGGCATATAGAGTGCTCGGCAATGAGCATGAAATATTTGGGGGAGCATTTTGATATTCATACTGGCGGGGAGGATCATGTTCCGATACATCATACAAATGAAATTGCTCAATCGGAAAGTGCTACAGGGAAGAGATTTGTAAATTATTGGCTGCACTGCGCTTTTTTGTTAGACTCTGAAGGGAAAAAAGTAAGCAAGAGCACTGGCGGATTGTATACTGTTTCTGAACTTGAGAAGTTAGGTTATCTTGCTTTGCATTATCGCTATTTACTTTTGCAGGCTCATTATCGCAAACAGCTTGGTTTTAGCCTTGAGGCGCTTGATTCTGCAAAGAATGCTTATGAGAGGATTAAGAGAAAAGTGATTGAGCTGCGAAAAGAAAAGCATAAAGGAAATACAGATGTAGAAGAATACCAAATAAAATTCTTAGAGGCGATTAATGATGATTTAAACACACCGCAGGCGCTTGAGGTTTTCTGGCAAGTTTTAGATGATTCTGGTATGGATACTGTTAAGAGGTTGAAATTGCTTGAGAAGTTTGATTCGGCGCTTGGCTTGGGGATTGCTGAGATGAAAGAGAAAGAAATTGAAATCTCCGATGAAGTTATTAAGCTGGTTAAAGCGCGGGAGGAAGCGCGTAAGAAAAAAATGTTTGCTGAAGCAGACATTTTACGTGTGAGGATTAAAGAGAAAGGGTTTAATGTTGAGGATACTGACAATGGATCTAAATTGACTGCTCTTTAGTGTTTTTTCTCTGTAAGTTCTGCACGGCCTGAAGAACTCTTGAGTCTGGGGAGAGGATGTAAACATGATCATCTTTTGAGCGAACAGCTCTATATATTCGCTGGAGGAACTCTCTGTATGCTTTGTCGCGGTAAAAATCCCAGAAATAATCTGGATGTGTTTTTTGAAGAATTTTCCAGAATGTGTCTGATACGTTTGGGTTTGGATATTTAGTAAATACTACGGAATTGCACATGTTTCCCGGAAAGTCTATTCCTCTGGAGCATTTTGTTGTGAAGAGTTTGTCATTTAATCCCTGTTTGAATATAGACACGGCTTTTCCTGTTTTATCTTCGCTTTGTGTTTCTCTTAGCTGTTCCTGAGATGTGAGATTTGCTAGATTGTATTTGCTTTTTTCTTCTTCTGAAGGCAAGTCCTGAAAGGCGTTTACATGGATTAGGGCTGGACGCTTCGCTTTTTCTACAGTCAGAGATAATGCTTTTAAGTAGTCTTCTCTTGAATGGCTGCCGCTGTTAAAGTTTGAATATTTGCAATCGCGTTCTTTTCCAGTCATCATAATTTCTATTGCTCCCTGCTGTATGTTTTCGGCCTGCACTGTTTCGAATTTTTTTATATTAAAAATATGCTCTAAAACTGAGCGGGCATGAAGAGTTCCGGACATGAATATGAGAGTCTTGCTTTTATCCAATAAGTCTTGAATTTTTGGAGCAAGATTTGTGCTTACAAGTTTTACGTATAAATTATCTTCCTCTTTTCTATAAGTTAAATATACATCTTCTGCTAAATCTGAGAAGTCATTTGCCAGTTCAAGAATTTTGTTTGCATAGCTGTTTTCGTCCAGAAGTATTTCTGATTCCAGATCTTTATCTTTTTTAATTAATTCAAATATTTTTATGAGCTTTGTTTCGTTGATGTGAAAAACTTTATTTTCATCTATCCCAAGGGCTCTTTTGTTCTGCTCCTCGAACTTGAGCAATTCAATTATTTTGTAAATAGTTTCTCTTATAGATAATAACTCCGGCGAGATGCTTGCAAGACTGACTGCTAATCTTGTCAGATTTATTTCATCCTGCTGAAATAATCCATCAAGAAATTCATCAGCTTCGTCGATTATTTCAATTTCTGTTGCTGGTTTTCTTCCTATGGCGAGCTCTGCTTTGTATTTTGCTGCGTTGAATATTATTATGTCTGCGTGCTTGTACGCTAAATATTGGTCGTAATAAGAACAGCCTGACTTTCTATGGTAAAAAGTATATTCTCGTCCGTTGCATCCTTCATATTTTATTTTTTTCGCGTCTTTTAATTGGTTTAAATCGTAATTTGAAGGCACGATTGGGCTCCAGTATGGATTTGCCGGGGCTACTGATAATCTTCTTATGTTTTTGATGTCTGGAATTTCCTGGCCTACTACAAAAGGATTGCTTCTAAAGTAGTCGGCTAATTTGTGATAATTTTTCTCGGTTATTTTTATGTTTTCGGGAAGCTCATGATTTGCGCATGAAATTCCAGGGCTTATCAGAGAGTCGTGATTCTCTCTCCCAGTCATCATTGCTATTTTCATCTTCTGACCGTTGTTTTTGAATAGGAATTTTTTCTGGGTGTAGTCGTCTTCGTATTGCCTTTGAAGGGCTTTTACCGGAACTACTATTGAGGTTTTGCCTAAAACTCTTGCAATGTTTAAGGCAATCGCGGATTTTCCAGTGCCGCATGCGCCGTGAAGGAAAATTATTTTTGCTCCGTTTTTTATCAAGTCAACGATTTCCTTTACGATGTCTGTCTGCGTTTTTCCGTTTGAAAATTTTAATGGAGGGATTTTGCCTTTCTCGTCATTTAAATCCCAGTATTTGTCTTCAAATATGTTTTCTGTTTTTATTTTTTCTTCTTTTAAAAACGTCAGTGTTTCTGCAGTTCTGAGCTTGTTTGAAATCAGCTCGGCGAAGTCGTCTGGAGGGGTTACTATTTCCTTCATTTTCCAGGATTTTAATTCATTTGTCATGAGGCTTTGAAGCCTGCCTTGTTCATCACGATTTATCATGCTTTGGTTGTTAGGCTGCTTGTTTTAAAAGGGTTTGTAATCAGCAGATGAAGCCGTATTTTTCATTATATGCTCTGCGAGTATCTTCCAGGATTTCTCTTGTTTCCGGAGATAGAGTGGGTTTATCGTTTGGCATGTCTTGACTTTCAGCCCACGAGGTTATTCGGTAGTTGCTTCTTCCTTTATTTCTGATAGCTTGGGATATCCTATTGATAACGCCTCTTGGTTTTTCTTGGATTAATAGTTTCATTTCTGTTAAACTGAATCTTCTGAGCGGCCTCTGAGGGTCTTCGTCTAACAGCGCGGCGAGACAGTGGGTTTCTCTATCAATTATTCCAAATATTTTTGTTTCTCCGTTATAACACTCTGTTCCGGACACTGCCTGCCCTATTCCGCCTTTGATAAATTCTACATTGTAATTTATTGCTTCTTCTTTGTTCATGTTCTTGTTTGAAAAATGCTGCTTTTTAAGCTTTATGATTGTGTTGAATTGATATAATAATGTTTAAATAAGCAGTCGTGATTGTTTTTTTATGAAGGTTAGGGTTTTTATTTTTGGGATGTTGAGTGTTTTTGCACTTGCTGTTTTTGTTTCCGCTGATTATACTGGATATCTGCCGTATATGACTTTAACTAATAATGATCCTTTTGATTATACTTTTAATGTCTCTGTAAATGAGATTTCTAGTATAGTTACTTTTACAGGAATTGAGAATCCTTTAGATGTTATAAATGTGAATTATGATGAGGCGCAGAGCTTCACTAAGAGAATAAATTGGGTGTGGTTTGATGGATGGTTTGATAATCAGAATATGTATATTAGCCAGTATATTGGGACAGGTGTAGTTTATTCAGGTGCTGCTACACAAGTTAGTTCAGGAGTTTATCAAGCAGAAGTAAACTTACCTAACGTTCCGTACTTTAATATTCCATTGAATATGTTGTTTACTGTTAGAATAGACACAAATAATAATGTTGTTCAGGCATGGCCGACATCTTATCCTTCATTGGTTTTTGAAGCAGAATGGGACTCACAGTATGGCGTTGCTGCTCAGGCGTTCGGGCCTTTTCTGATGGAAGCTCGTCTTTCAGGCAATAATCAGCAGATAGAAATCGAGGAATGGACAAAAGAAGATTTGTCTACAAATGGTCTTAGCCCGAGGTGGGTGGTTCCTTTAAGCCTTGTGATCTTGCCGGTTAATGAGTTTACTGGAAGGGATAGTAAACATAGTCGCGCAAATGACGCTGTAGACAGCACTCCTGTATCTGTTAAAAATGAGATTAGCTCTGATGTTTTGGCGGAAGATTTGGACGTTGCAGTTTTTAGTAATTAAGTTTATATCTATTTTATTATAGATTTTTATGGATTTACCTTGGGGGAGTGTTGAGAGCAAGTCTTTTGTTACGCCAGTCGGCTTGATTACATCTAAGGGCGACAAAGGAGATAATATTATGGCTGCTGAGAGCACACATCATTTATCTTATTCTCCCGGAATTATTTCTGTTTCTATTGGCAATAACAAGACTACTGCGAATAACATCTCTGCTACGAAATTCTTTGGTGTTTCTTTGGCTTCTGAAAATCAGCAGACTCTTGTTAGTTTTGCTGGCGGGCATAGCGGCGATAAAATTGATAAGATTGCGGCTTTGAAGGAAATTGGTTTTGGGTTTACTCGCGGGAAGGAGACTGGAGTGTATCTTGTTGATGGAGCTGTTTTACAGGCTGAATGCAAGCTTGTAAATCATATTGTTACTGGATGGAGACCACACTCAGTTCATTGGCGAAGTTGTTTCTGCCAAGTATGCCGGCGGTAAACCTTTAGTTTATCACGACGGCAAATTCTGGAAATTTGGGGAACAGATTCATAAGCCTGCGCAGACAGAATTTGACAGAATTAGAAATGTTTCTGAGAAGCACGCGAGAAAGTGAATGCGGAGACTCGCAGTGGAGTAACGAGATGCGGAGACTAGGTGCTCGCTGCGTCTCTGACGCATCGGCAACTCCAACTCTTGCGAGTTGAAGTATTCGAAATACAACTTTCTTAAAAAGAAAGTTCTATGAGTCAAAGAATTATATTTGGATTTGATTTACAAATCTTATGGAGCATAGCTACAAACTAGTCCAGCATGACTTTCAGTCATGAAATGCGGAGACTAGGATTCGAACCTAGGAAAGCACTAAGCTAACACGGCCTTAACGTGTCCCATTTGACCACTCTGGCATCCCCGCGTAAATTGTCAAATATATAATAGCTTTAAAGTCTTTCTACGTCTTTATTTTTTCTTTTTTTTGAGCTATTTCACTTTTTGTTTTTCCAGGCTCGCGGGATCCAACGAACACAGTTGATGATAGGATTAAGATGATTATTATATAGAAAGAGTATGAGGTATACTGCTCTTTTATAATCTGAATTCCCTCTCCTGCGACAAGCGAAAGAAGAAAGATTAGCATGTCTATTATAAATCCAATTATAATAAATGTTGCTCCTAATTTGAATCCTTCTTTTATGTCTCTTTTAACTTGTGGTTTGTTAAAATACCATATTGATGCTATTGAGGTTAAAAGCACAGTTATGATTATTGTTATTAGCCAGTATGTTGTTGGAGACTGCTGAGGAGATACAAAATTAGTCTTAGCAAAGATAGTCAGAATTAATCCTACAATAAATGTTACTATGTAAAGAGTTATGGCAGCTAATATTGCTCTTTTTTTGTTCATGTTTTTATTATATGGATTAAGTTTATAATTCTTTCTTTGACGCAACACTTAAAAGTTCTTTTTAGCTTTGTTTGAAATGCCCAGATGGGACAATGGTACTCCGTCGCACTCGAAAAGTCTTTCTCTGAAAGAAAACAGGCAATGCGATTTCCTTACGGATATCCCGGTTCGATTCCGGGTCTGGGCGTTATACCTTTTTGGCATAATTAAGGGATTCTTTGAGAAAAGGAATATTTAAATACTAGGAATGCCTAGTAAAAATAACTAGAATATTATAGTAAATAATATGGGCATATCAAAAATAACAAGGAACTATCAAATAACCTTGCCTAAGGATGTGAGGAGTATAGCTGGGCTTAAGGAAGGAGATGAAGTAATGTTTGTCATTGAAGACGGGAAGATATTGATTACTAAGTCTTCTGATAACTCGATTATGGATGCTGCAGGAATTTGGAAAGGTGTTAAAGAGACTGGAGCAGAATATCAAAAGAGGATTAGACAACAATGGAAAAAAAGGCAGAAGAAATTGGATTGGTAGCTATTGATTCGAGTATTTTTGTAGATCATCTTCGTGGCTATCTGCCTTCTGTTGAGTTCTTCAGAAATCTTTCTTCTCTTGAGACCAAGCCATTATTTTCAGCAATCACTGAAACAGAGCTAATAGCGGGAAAGAGCTGTAATGAGAGCGATGTTAAGATTATGGTGCTAAATATGCTAAATAGCATTACTAAAATCGAAGTCAATAATAAAATCGCGCTGAAGGCGGGGGATTTGTCTCGTGTATATGGCACAGACTTGCCAGATTCTATAATTGCCGCGACTGCAATAGTTATGAAAGCAGAGCTTTTGACAAAGAATATTAAAGATTTTGAAAAAATTAAAGAGCTTAGATTTAGAGCGCCTTATTAGCTCTATTTTTTTGATTATCTATAGGAATTGTAATTCATATGAGACTATTCCAGAACATGTCAAAAGTGTATTGTTGCGGGTCTAGGCGTTTTAATAAAAATTAGTTAATTTTATCGCGTTTTACCATTGCTTCCTTAACTCTGTCTTTAGCAATTTGTGTTGCTGATTTTCTTGGAGAGATATTATTTTCTTTAGCGTGGTTTAGAACTATTTCTGTATTCTTTAATATTTTTTCTTTTACAGTCGCCCGCATGAACTTTTCGTCCTTTCCGATGTATTCAACATAGCTTGAAATTACTCCGCCTGCGTTTGCTACAAAGTCTGGAACTATGAGGTGTTTTCTGGACATTTCTTCTTCTATATCTAAAGGAATCGGGATGTTTGCCGCTTCAACGATTATTTTTGCCTGAACTGCGTGCATATTCTGTCTCGTGATTACGTCTGGCAAAGCTCCTGGGATGAGAACGTCTACAGGGAGTTCGAATAGTTTGTGATTTGGCAAGATTTTTCCTTTGCCGGCTGTAACTGTGCCTTTAGATAATTTTATCTGCTCTACTTCTTTGAAAGATAAGCCGTTCTCGTTGTATAGACATCCTTTTGAATCGCTGATTGCTACAATTTTTGCTCCCGCTTCTTCTAAATGCTTGAATGTGAACACGCCAACATTGCCGAAGCCTTCTATTGCGACTGTTGCTCCATTTATTGGGATGTTTGCGTGTTTCAGGGCTACTTGCGTTGCGTAGCTTACTCCTAAACCTGTGCTTCCTAATTCATGAGGCAGACCGCAGACTTTCTGTCCATTGATGGTTCTGCAGTAATCTCCCGGTTTTCCTGTTGCCGAATTGAATTTTCCGTGGGCTTCCACAAAAGTTTTCATTTCTTTTTCTGTTGTGTTTATATCAGGGCCTGCAATGTATTCTGCAGGAACTAAACTTCTTAATGCTCTTGCGAAAGATTGGACAAATTTTTCTTTTTTTTCTGAGTCGGTTTCTTTGTTGAATATTATCCCGCTTTTTCCGCCGCCGAATGGTAAATCTGCCAGAGCGTTTTTGAAAGTCATTGCTCTTGCGAGCCTGAATACTTCTTTGATATCTACTGTTGAAGTCATTCTTATTCCGCCCTTTGCAGGTCCGAGGGCTGTGTTGTCTATAACTGTGAAGCCGCGCATTCCTGTGGCTGGGTCGTACATTTCCACTATTTTTTCAGGGCCTATATCATCTTTGAATTCGTCAATTTTCATAGTATCTTTTTTATTTGTTTATTGGTTTGTAGTGGTTAATAAAGATTGTGCTGTTTTAGTTTTATCTAAATAGTGAAATATTTAAAATGTTGGTATCAAAAAATCGATGCACCACCACACCCTAAAGGGCGTGGTTTGAATGGTGCTCGATTCATCAAAAATCTGCGATTTTTGAATGCCTCGCAACGCAGTGCGTTGCTTAGTTTGGATGCATGAAAATTCTTTTATGGAATTTTCTGCACAGAAATTTTTCTGAAAGAAGAAATTTCCTGTGATCGACGTTCCGACCACACTCTAAAGAGTATGGTTTCTGGGAGGAACGATCGACATGACAAAACAAAAGGTTTAAATAATACTATCATTATAGTGATACTAAGAAAATCTCACTGATTTTCTGGGTGCTCAAGAACTTACGCACCTAAAACAAAAAGTTCTTGACACTATGAATATTGAGACAATAAATCCTCATGTAATAAAGATTTTGATTGCAGTAAGAGAAAATGATAGCATAAGCGCTGTTTCAAAGAGAATAGGATTGTCTTATGGATGGACTCATAAATGGGCTGGTGAATTAATAAAAGAAGGAATTTTGAAAGAAAAGTGGAAAGGAGTAATATTGCAGAAAGATAATAAAAATTATCGAGAGATATTAAAATTTATTAAAAAGAATGTAAGTGAGACTGGTTTGTACTATACTGTATTAAATTTATTTGGCATCAAATACTGCTTTACAAAAACTGATGCAGTTTACATATGGACGGAAGGAAGATATAATGTTGCAAGGTATAAAGAGTTTTACCCAATTTTTATCCGCATTAAAAAAGAAGATTATTTAATCTTCGAATGGTATTGCAAAAAATTAAATTTAAGAATAAATTCTAAGAGAGGTGTATTCTATGTTCCTGAAATTGTAAATGACACATTCTCTGTAAAGAAGGGAGATTATTCAGTAGAACCGTTAGATGAAACAATTAAGTTCATGAAGAAAAATATCTATAACTTCGAGCCAGCATTAGAAATGATTGATGAAATGTACAAAAAAGGATTAAAAGTCAAATATAAAGAGGTAAACAATTTATAATGCAACAGTTAATTGAGAAAGAAAATTTAATATTTGATGTTTTGCAAGAGTTTATTGATTCAAAATTAGAGTTTATTATTGTCAGAGGATATGCAGTTTCTGCATTCAAGCATCGCTTCTCTGTGGATGCTGATATTGTAATCAAGTCGGAAGATTTAGATAAATTTGAATTGATTTTAAAGAGAAAGGGATTTTCAAAAACAAAAGAAAAACAGCTCCATAATGAATATGCTTCAAGATTCATGAGATATGAAAAAGACCTTGCAAGTGTAGATATTTTAATAGATGCTTTAGCTTCAAGGTCAACAGATGCTTCATTTGGATATGATTTATTATTGAATAAATCTACAAAAAGAAAAATAATAGGCATTGAAAAGCAAGTTGAAACGCTAGTTCCAAGTAAAGAGATGTTAATTGTTATGAAAATTCATTCTGGAAGATTGACTGATTTCAGAGATATTGCTGCTATGGCAAAAGACACGAACCTGGAGAATATAAGAAGATTCTTATTTATTGGAGATTTGAAAGTTGTCGAATCTAATCTTGATAAGCTTGGAAAGATTGTGAAAGAGAAAGGCTTTATAGACTCATTTAAAGGGGTCTTTATGGAGAAGAAATTTGATGTTGACATAAATCAAGTTGAGAAAATAGCGAAGTTGACTAAATCATAAATAAGATGTCAAAGTGTTTGACTAACCACACCATTTATGGTGTGGAACACTTTGAGCATTCAAAAATCGAGCACCAATCAAACCACACCTTTTAAGGTGTGGTGGTGCATCGATTTTTTGATTTTAATCCCAGCACTTTATAGGAGGTTTTGCCAGAAAGCTGGAGAGAATTTTAATTGCGTCTTCAATGTCATTGAGGTGCGCGGCGCAAAGCGAGGTATGTATGTTTGCGACACAAACTCCCAGAACTGCCGAAGGAACTCCTCCTTTAGCGGCGAAGATAGAAGTTGCATCTGTTGTGCCTGCGTCGCTGACTTCTCTTTGCAATTTTATTTTGAGCTTTTTTGCTGCGGACTCTAGAGCGTCGTTTAGACATTTGTTGCCAAGCATTTCGGCATCTTTAAATGTTAAAAATGGCCCTCTGCCTAAAAGCATGCGCTCATTTTCTTCGTCGTGGCCTGTAACGTCCACTGCAATTGCATAGTCTGGATTTAAATTGAAAGCAGATACCTTTGCTCCGTATAACCCAACTTCCTCTTGGACTGTGAATACGAAGGCTATGTCATGACTTGTTTTCATTCGCTTCATTATCTCAAGCAGGATATAACATCCTATTCTGTCATCTAATGCTTTGCCTGCGATAATGTCTTTATTTCCAAGAGTGCAGAAATTCGAAGATTTGGAGAAGGAGATATACATTCCTACTTTGACTCCCTGCTTTTCAAGACCTTTTTTATTTAAACCAGTAAAAACAAAAATAGTGTCCATATTTATTTTTTTGGTGTTGTCTTTGTCATTTAATATTTCTTTGGTTGTGATTATACCATTTATCTGCCCTTTGGGCGCCTGTATTTCTACTCTGTGGCCAATCAGCACTATCGGATCAATTCCTCCTATGTTGCTTATATGTATTTTGCCGTCTTCGTCTATTGAGTTAATCATCAAACCTATCTCGTCCATGTGAGCAAGAAGCATGACTGAAGGAGAACTGCCCTTTTTTCTGACTACTACATTTCCCATTTTATCCACGGAGATATTCTTGTAATATTTTCCTGCCTCTTTTATAATAAAGTTCCTAACGCTGGATTCACTGCCGCTTATTCCATGCAGATTAATTAACTGTTCAAGTAGTTTCATCATTGCCTCCTGTTTAAGATAAATTAAAGATTTATTTAAAGGTATTTATTGCTGTTTTGTGCTTTCTACTCTTTCCCAGCCGTCTCCGTATCTTTTTTTAGATATTTTGTCATCCCATTTTACTCTTGCCCAAATGTATAATCTTACAGGAAAGAGGCATAGTGTCCATATAAATTCCCTGGCTGTTTTAGGATATTTCATAGCTAATTTAGGGCCTTTCATGAGCTCATTTTTGAATGATTTGACGCGCGGAAAATCTTTTGCGTAGTCTTGAAGGGTTTCATGAGCTTTTGCAGTTCTTATCTTTTGTTTTATAAAATCCTTGAGTGTGGTTGGGCCTTTGATATAAACTCTTGCCGTTGGCGCGTATCTCACACGAAAGCCTTTCTTGAGTATAACATATGGAATAAATGTGTCTTCTGCTACATTGAGAGGTATTTCTTTAATTAAATCTTTTCTGAAAGCGAATAAGTATCCGCTGCATTCGATAAATGAGCCTTTTGCATCAAGCTCTGCGCGGATGGCGTGCGCTCCGGCATCGCAAAGCAGGTGAGCCCAGTAGCCAGTCATTGTATTCTTTGAGTTTGTTGAAACTGGGCGTCCGGTGACACAGCCAACTTTTAAATCTTTTAAGTAATTTCTGAAATCGCGATTTTGTCTAAGTATACATCTCCGTCTGTAAATATCCATATATTTCCCTTTAGTATTTTGAAGAGCATGTTTAATGCAAAGCTTTTCCCTTTGCCAGGGTCTTTGAAATAAGTTATTTGCTTATTCTTTTTTGAGAATTCTTTTACTACGTCTGCTGTTTCTTTATCTGGCGCTGCTATGACTAATTCATATTCTTCTTTTATTTTATTATCTAGAACTGCTTGGATTGCTCTTTTTACTAAAACTGGCTCTTTAAAAGAAGTTATAACAATTGAAATCATTCTTTATCTAATTCTGCGGCAAATAAATCTTTTTGCATTCTTGCCTGCTCTTCTAATCCTTGGGATGAGAAGTATTTTTCAAGATTATCCAACGCTTCAATAGCTCTAATAGAATGAAATCTCTTTCCAGATATGTTTCCAGCGAGCCTTTCTGCTCCTATTTTTTGCTGTTCAGGATCTTCTGATGCGATCATTGCGCGGTTCTTTACGATGTGGTCCAGGCGTGAAGCCACTCCTGATGCATTCTTGATAAGACTTGCTAATGCATAATCTCTTTCAAAAACATGTTCTGGAGAAACGTCTAAGCCGTGTCCTGCTAGAAGCCTTCTTTGCAACTGGATTATATTTCTTTTTACTTCTGGAGATATTTCGTCGATGCCTGTGCCTAGAGTTTCTAACAACGCAATTAATTCAAATTGGGGCGGTCTGTACGATGTGCTTCCTAAGTCTATTGCGACGATGCCCTCTTTTGCTGAAATCCAATTAAGAGGCGTTGCATCTCGATATAAAGCTCTCTTTTCTGGAGATGTCATGTCTGCTTTTGGCGCTG
>Ga0209210_1001416_pt1 | contig 20125 bp, 19 predicted proteins | sample RifGroA1_FD_183991 | JGI IMG/M metagenome (GOLD analysis project Ga0209210, IMG submission 183991) | Contaminated groundwater microbial communities from Rifle, Colorado, USA - Rifle Groundwater A1 (SPAdes) (version 2) | ecosystem: Environmental > Aquatic > Deep subsurface > Groundwater >...
AAGATATGGAGTGCCACATATGAAATTACCCATTCCTTATCCTAATTTCCAGCCAAGAATGGGTACGGGATATTTTTTTGGAGCAATGCTGCAAATACTTATCAACCAAAATCTTATACCTGATGTTTCAGATGAAATTCGTTCTCTGGCAGAAAACCTGAATGATCAAATGAGAAACTTTGAAAAAAAAGGCATGGAACTAGCCGAAAAAATAAAAAGCAAAACCCCTATTATCTATGCCTCATCCGAATATAAAGCCGTTGCAATGGTATGGAAAATCAAAATCAATGAAAATGCCAAAACTCCGTCTTTTTGGAATTTCTTTCCGGAAACAAATCACAATGAAATGGTCGGATTTACCAATCCGCAGGCGAAGTTTTTTATAATAATGTTAAAAGACCCACAAGATAATGAAAGAAATAAACGCCGATACGAAACCACAAAAGCCTTATTAAAAGAAAAAGGCATAGAATCTGAAATCATCAACATGGAAGGCAATAATGTTTTTTCCAAAATGTTTTCAAGCGTTAGTCTGGCAGACTGGACATCTTATTATTTGGCTCTTGAATATGGACAGGATCCAACGCCGGTAGACATGGTTGAAAGTCTAAAAAAAATCCTCGCCTCTTGACCCCACACATGCTTACTTCTCGCCTTACCTATTATTCATAGCGCGGCTCGAAGAGCGCTTGGACGGGGGGGGGTCTGCGCCCCAACTGCGAAGACATTTTGAGGCTTGACAAAGACATACAAGATACATACAATGTTTGTATGAGGAGTATGAACACTCAGACACTAAACATTGCCCTTCCCAGAGAATTAGCTAAAAAAGTGGACGCACTGGCTAAAAAGGAATATAGAAGTAGAAGCGGGTTAATCCGCGAAGCTTTGAGAGCATATTTAAGAAAAGCAGACGAATGGAATCAAATGCATGCTTCGTTTAGAAAAACAACTAAAAAAACAGATCAACGGAAAAAAGAATGCGGAGAAATCTAAAGACCAATATCTTTCCTATAATGCATGCCTCTGAAATATATACCGTTTTTTCCAATATATGGATATAATTTTTTTCTAGCATCTCCCCTGTTTTTTCCATATGCGGTTACGTCAACTATTCTTCCCCCATTAGTTATCACTTTTCCATTTTCCAATACAGTTCCTGCATGAAATAATTGAATGTTTGGATCAGTAATACTTTCTAGCCCATGAATTTCATCTCCGGTTATGGGTTTTTCAGGATATCCTTCTGCTGCCAAAACAACGCAAACCGCTGCTCCCCTGCGAAATCCAATATCGCTTTTTTTCAGCCTACCTCCTGAAGTATTTTTTAATGCTTTCAATAAATCTGAACTTAAAAGCATCATCAATGGCTGCGTTTCCGGGTCTCCAAATCTTACGTTATATTCCAGAACTTTTGGCCCGTCATTTGTCATCATTAATCCCGCATATAATACTCCCTTAAATAGATTGCCTTCCATTCCCATCCCCTCTACGGTTGGCTTTAAAATTCGGTCGTAAACCTGCTTCACTAACTCCTTATCCATGGAAGCCGCGGGGGCAAACGCTCCCATACCGCCAGTATTATGACCCTTGTCGTTATCATTTACTCTCTTATGATCTTGAGCGGGAAGAAGAGGAACAATTATTTTGCCATCCGTGAACGCAAGAAACGAAATCTCTTTACCTCGCAGTCTTTCTTGAATAACAATTCTGGAACCATTATCAAACTCCCGGTCAATCATGATTCTTTTTATAGCATTCGTGGCTTCTTCTTTTGAATCAGGAAGAAATACTCCCTTACCAGAGGCGAGCCCATCTGCCTTTATCACAAAATCTTTCCAGACTGGTTCATCAAAAAAATGCATCGCAACACGAAGATCTGTAAAGACTACTGATTTTGGTTGCGGAATATTGTGGCGTTTCATAAAATCTATTGCCCAAGATTTACTTGTTTCCAATCGTGCCGCTTCTTGAGTCGGACCAAATATTGGCAACCTATCTTCGTTAAAAACATTTACTATCCCTTCTCCCAAGGGGCTCTCTGGACCAACAACAGTCAGTCCAACTTTATTGTCCGAAGAAAATCTTGCCAGATTATTAACTTCCGTTGCTTCAATATCTAAATTCGTTCCAATTTGCTGTGTCCCCCCATTTCCAGGAGCAAAATATAAATCGGGGCTATTTGCTGATTGTTTTATTTTCCATCCCAAAGCATGTTCCCTACCGCCACTGCCGACAATTAAAACTCTTTCAGTCATCTCAATTTTTTATTTGTAAATGCGTGGGTTAAGGCAACGGCGATTGCGTCAACAGTGTCATCTAATTTGGGCAGTTCTTTTAATTTAAGTATTGCTTTGATCATTCTGCCAACCTGAGATTTGTCTGCGTGTCCATATCCTGTAACCGCAATTTTTATTTGCAAAGGGGTATAAGAAAAAACCGGAATTTTTTGCATTGCGCCTGCTAAAGTGATTACACCCCTGGCTTCTCCAACTTTAAAGGCAGTTTTGGCATTGGTTGTAAAAAATAATTCCTCAATTGCTAATTCATTAGGCTTGTATTTTTTAATTAATGCGTAAATTTGTTTGTAAACATCAACTAAACGATCTTGGGAATTAGTATTCTTAGAAGTTTCAATACATCCGCAACTTTGCACTTTGCACTTTGCACTTTGCACTTCCAATACCGCCCATCCCACCCTGGCATATCCCGGATCAATTCCCAAAATTACCATATCTGATTAGGATTATACCACTACTAAAATTGATTTTTAGATTATGGAGGTGGCCACACTTGAGGATTCCTCTAATTGCTTTTTCAGCTTCTCAAGCGCTTCAGCATGAAGCTCCACGTCTTTTTTTGTGGGAGACTCCTCGCTTAAACCTTCTATAGGAAAACCTTCAGTGCGATCTCTGTACGCCCATTTAGCACGTCCATCTTTTGACAGATTAAGCCTGACCCTCTCATTACCTCTTGTTCTCATCCCGATATCTATAGTCACTTCTTCTACCGGTTCTTTTCCTTTTTTATCTCTAAACTGCTGAAATGCAAAAAGAGAGATGCTTCCCTCGCCAACTTTGACATCCTTTTGAAAAGATAATATCTTAACTCCGCGATAGATCTCGCTCTCACCATGCTCATTTAGCAGCTTCATGTAATTATCGTGAAGAGTTACAACTTCTTCTATGCTTGGGTTAACTTCAACAATTTTTTTAAGCGAGTCTGTTTTGCCTGGATGATCGGCTTCAAGCTGTATCATATCAAGAATATACACCCAACATAGACTCTATGTCAATATAAATAACTATATGTAAAAAATAAATAGGCATTGTAATAAATAGCTCTTTCTTGTATAATTGCTTTTTATGAAGAGATTCAAACTGGCAGTTGAGAAGAGAAAAATTCTGGGAAAAAAAGTTTCCAAACTCCGAAAAGAAGGCTTGTTTCCCGCAAATATTTATGGAAAAGGCGTAAAATCTCTTTCCGTACAAGTCCCTTACAAAGACTTTGAGAAAGTTTATAAAGAAGCTGGCCTTACAGGCATTGTCGATGTAGAAGTTGCAGGAGAAATTAGACCATCTCTAATTCACAATGTTCAGCAAGATTATTATAAACATACCCTTCTCCATGCGGATTTTTTCCAAGTTAATCTGAAAGAAAAAGTTAAAACAATGGTCAAAATCGTTACTCTTGGCGAGCCGAAAGCAGTTTCGGAAAAACTGGGACTTCTTATTCAACCCCTTAACGAAGTCGAAATTGAAGCTCTTCCTACAGATTTACCGGATAAAATAGAGGTAAATGTTGAACCTCTGGCAGTATTGGATGCGCAAATAACTGTTGGTGAGATAAAAGCGCCCGCAGGAGTCACTATTTTGACCGACGCTTCTCAAGTTGTTGCAAAAATTGGCGCATTAATCAGCAAGGAAGCAGCAGAGCAAGCAGCAGCAGAAGCCGCAGCAGCCGAAGCGGCCAAAGCAGCCGCCGCACCAACCACGGAAACAGGAGAAGGAGCAGAAAGAGCTGTTCCAACAGAAGGAGCGACGCCACAAACTGCTGCAGAGGCGGGAAAACCAGCAGCCGGAGCTCCAGCGGTACCAGCAGCGGCCAAACCGGAGGCTCATTCGGCAAATTCAGGACAAGCAAAACCTCAGAAATAGAGCTTATTCCTAAGGAACTCTTTTATTTTTCTCCCATTTTCAGAATTTGGATCCAAAGATAAGCCTTTCTCAAGATACATTTTTGCCTTAGAACTATCCCTTAACTTATATTCGAGGACTGCTGCTTGAAAATACGCGTCCGGATAATTTTGGTGTTTTGCTAAAAAACTTATCCAAAAATTTAAATCCTTACTTAAGCTTTCTCTTTGTTGGTCAATGTTTTGCTTTGTTTGTAAATTTTTTTGCAAATCATACCCCACAACAACAACAGCTACTGCGAAAATGAGGACGACAAAAAGTCTTAAGGCTCCCCCGTATATTTTGAATAATGTTGCGTGATTAATTTTTGGGAAAGAAGATTTAAAGTTCTCGGTAATACTTCGGGAATTACTCGGGAATTTTGTATTATTTCCGCCAGCTGGCGGACTTTTCTTTTTTATATTCTTAAACTTCATAAAGAGGGTTTACCCTCCGAAGCCTTGGCGAAGGAGGGCCACCTATCAATCATTATGGATTTGCCGAATTTAAATCTTTGATAAATTTCCTCAGTTACAAAAGGCATAAAAGGATGGAGAAGCTTCAAAAGAATTAAGAATGAAGAATTAAGAATTAAGAATGAGTTCTCGTTAATGCGATTTTTTACATCTTCTATATATTTATCTGCGAATTCATGCCAGGCAGACTCATACAAAGCCTCCGCCGCATAGTTAAAATTATATTTCTCCAAATCTTCTGTTACTTTTTCAGTTAATTCCCCTATTTTCTTAACCATCTCTTTATCTTTTTCGTGTTTAGCGATATTTTCTAGTTGCTCCATTGTTAAATTGTTTTCCAATTTTTGATTTTTGATTTTTGATTTTTGCATTTCAATAAAGCGTGCCATATTCCATAGCTTATTCGTAAATTTGCGCGCTGCTTCCAGCTTGGGATAAGATAGGGACTGGTCGTTGCCGGTAGCATTTCCGTAAATTAGGGCAAAGCGCACTGCGTCTGCCCCATACTGATTAACGATTTCCAGAGGGTTAACAACATTTCCTTTTGACTTGCTCATCTTTTTTCCCAACGGATCATTTACTAGACCATGCAAGAGAATGTTTTTAAACGGAATTTTCCCTGTTCTGTAAATCCCCACCATTGCCATTCTTGCTACCCACCAAGGTAAAATATCGTAGCCTGTTTCCATTACGGAGGTTGGGTAAAATTTATCAAAAAAACCACCTGACCCTTTACAATCGCAGTTCGTCATTAGGGTGGAAAATGGCCATTGGGCTGAAGAAAACCAAGTGTCAAAAGTGTCTTTATCCTGAATCCAGCCTTCACCGATAGGCTTTTTCTCTCCAACATAAATTTCATGAACTTGACCTTCCCTAAGAAAACCAAAAGAATAAGCGTAAATCCACGCCTTTGTCTTTTCGGTTACGCCTAATTCAGGCTTGTGAAATTTAAATGCTTCAATTAATTCCTTTCTTTCTTTATATGTTGCACCATGGGCTCTATCATCTAAAGGAATTTTGCCAACTACTGTTCTCTCTATGTCAATAATTGTTCCGTACCCAAAAATCTTTTTCGTCTGACTATTCTCGAATGCAAATTTATCTCCAACTTTAAAGTCATGGTCACGCAATCTGTATGTTTTTGTTTTTCCAGACAGCACTTGAGGCTCTGTTCTTTGATGAAAGCCCATAATGACAATGTCTTTTGTTGGTTTCCACTCCCTAAACCAAGCAGGGATGGAAATTCCCCAAACGATTTGCCTAGAGATGTTCCAATCTCTAATATTTTCTAAAAACTGAAAGTATCTTTTTTCAAAACCCTTGGGATAAATTTTAATTTTTTTAGACTTAACAGCTTCTATTGCAGGTTTTGCCAAAGGTTCCATTCTTACAAACCACTGCTCCAAAGGCAAGGGCTCCAAAATATTTCTACACTTATAACAAAGCCCGACTCTATTTTGATAATTTTCATCAATTTTCTCAATTAAGCCTTTTGCCTGCATTTCTTCAACAATAGCTTTTCTCGCTTGCTTAACATATAGTCCTGCAAATTTACCCGCATAATGATTCATTTTGCCGTCAAATCCGATAACCTGTTTAAGGGGAAGTTTATGGCGCTTTCCCGTTTCAAAATCGTTAAAATCATGTGCCGGCGTAATCTTTACGACTCCTGTTCCGAATTCCGGATCAACTGATTCATCGGCAATCACTTTAATTTTTGTCTTGCCCAAAACAGTTTCAATTTCCAATTCTTGACCAACATATTTTTTATACCTTTTATCATTGGGGTGTACCGCTACCGCAGTGTCTCCAAATTTTGTTTCCGGACGGGTCGTTGCCAAAACTAAAGGCCCATATTTAATGTAATAGAGAAGGCTTTTGCGCTCCTCATGAACCACTTCTAAATCAGAGAATGAAGTACCATCAAAAGTGCAATAATTAACCAATCTTTTTGCTCTGTAAGCTAAGCCATCAGCAAAAAGTTTTTTAAAAGTATCGTAAACTATTTCAATAACATTATTATCCAAAGTATATTTTTCCCTGCTCCAATCCAAAGAAAAACCCAATCTTCGAAGCTGCTTTTCTATTCCTCCCCTATTCTCATTAACATAGTTTTTAATCATTTCATAAAGCTCTTCTCTTTTGAAATCTAATCTGGATTTACCTTGCTCACGAAGTTTTTTCTCAAATACAAATTGCGTTTCTATTCCGGCATGATCGGTTCCCGGAAGCCAAAGCGCGGAAAAACCCTTCATGCGATGAAATCTAATCAGAATATCTTCAACAACATACATGGCATGTCCAAAATGCAGAGCGCCATTGGCGTTAGTGGGCGGAAGAATAATGCTGTAAGGTTTGCCTTGGGGATTTATTTCCGGCTTAAAATAACCCTTTTCTTCCCAATCCTTATAAATTCTCTCTTCAACATCCTTGTGATTATAAACCTTATCCATGAAGCAATTTTAACACAAGCGAACACTATCTCAAAGTTTAAATATCAAAGGTCAAAAATAAATCAAAGATAAAAAAACTAAAACTACGAAAAAAACTTTGAAATTTAAACTAGGCTTTGACATTTGCGCTTTAATCTTTGATCTATAGATTATTCCCGAGGATTTAACGAAGAATACCCTAGACTTCGACCATTTTGTAGCCTCTGGTTTTGATTGTTTGAATTTCAAATTTAGCATTTTGAGACTTTAATTTAACCCGTAAACGGGCAACCAATCTGTCTATTGCCCAATCCGATATCCCAACCTCCTCAACCTCTGCCCAGACTGCCTGAATAATTTCTTCCCTCTCACAGATATTCCCCACCTTGCTTTTGAGATATGTGAAAAGCAGATGTTCTTTTTTACTAAGCTCAACGTTAGAACCGTTACTTTTAGCTATTTGCCTTTGTTTCAAATAATGACTGAAAAGCGAACTAAAAACTACGGTTTTTCCTTTATCTTCAGACACAAGTCCGCAATCCCATAAATAAGCTGCAGACTTTTTTTCTTCAGGACTAATTGCCTGGTCTTTTTCTACCTTCAATAGTGTATTTTGCTCGGCACTATTCAAGCTTTCCCATAACTCCTCTGACTGAAGCATTATCCTTTCATCGCGGGATAAAAATTCAAGAATTTCTTGTTTATTTTTAAATATTTTTTTCGACTCATGAAAAGAGATCAACGCTAGCTGTAAATACTGTACGTATCCATCTACAGTTTCAAAAAAGGAAGTTTCCAGACTTGGAGGAAAAATAAGCTTATATCGTTCTTTGTAAGTATCGAAGATAATTTTTGTATCTTTTTTTTCTGCCGGTCTTACGTACATATTGCGGGCAAAAAGAGCAACTGATGATTTCGTAAAAACATCAGGCGCAATGCTTGTTAACCCCTTAAAGCTGGTAAAAATGAAAGAGACTTTTCTGTTTGCCGCATCCTTTACTCCCTGTAGATTACCAAAAAGTTCAGGAGTAACAATTTCTTTTAATCTATCGAAACGTATAAAAAATATTGTAGACAAAACATTTTCTTGGGTAATTTTAGCCAGGCTTTTCTTAACACTTTCTATAGTTAAGAAAGTATCTTTAGACTGCATGCAATCTAAAAATAATCTTTCTATGTATTTTTTTGTATGTTCTTTTAAGTCCGATTTCTCAGCACTATCTAAAATTCTTTTCAGAGTTAATATCCAAAAAGGAAAAACTTCCCGCTCAACCAGATCATTAAGATCAACAGGAATAAAAAGATGAGAATTACCATCGGCTATATATTTTTTGGCAATTTCTTTGTGGTTAAGAAAAAAACGGAGGAAATTACTAATTCCCACCCTTTTCATTCCAATCAGAACAACGCTGTTGCGGTTTTTAAGATGCTGTCCTAACGTTGAGGCATCTTCCTGCCTGAAAGAAATAGGATAAAGAGCCTCAATTATTGTGTTCACCATATAGTGACTTATTGTAATGGATTTCTATAGTTTTTGGCAACTACTATTTATTTTTAGTAAAATTAAGGATTAAATTTTTGTCTCCAATAATTTTTTCGGAATACAATATTTTACCTTTTGCCTCACTTGTCTTATTGGAATTTTTAACATAATTAAAGTAATCCGGATAAGTGAAAGCCAAAGAATAAGGGACGCTGTCAACTCCCGGTTGCTTGAAAAATCTAAGGTCGTAAGAAAAAGTATTTAACCCAAAAACATTTCCGGGAAGTGCATATTCCAATGTTATGCTTATAATTTTTCCGGCAGGAATTTTAACAAGAAATCCAAAAATATCCTTATCATCCTCCTGAGTTTTTTCAACTTCAAGTCCTTGAGGAATCTTGAAATTTTTCGCCTCATAGAGCAATGGATCGGTAACCGCATCTACAACATTTTGGTTGTTGCCGTTTATTGCTATTCTTAGCAGGGAAATATTTTTTGGCAAAATAATTCTCAGATAATTTTTGTACTCTCCTCCCGGCCAAGCCTTGCTTTCATTTCTGTAATTGATAGTTAACTCTTCTGCGATATTCCCATTATTTCCTATCGTTACTTTTTGAGATACTTGTCTGGAAATATAATAGTTGGCCTTATTGATTCCTAAATTCGCTTCATTAATTCCCACGAAATCATTTACAATCTCTTCGCTGTTTTCCCTCTCTTCCCAAAGCGAAGAAGACCAGCCGTTCACGGTAAAAATATTTTGAAAATTATCTTTAAATGCAAACAGCAAATGTTTTTGCAAAAGCGCATCTGAAACTGCCTGTGCAACTAAAAGGTAAGGCACTTTTTCCTTTGTTATTTTCGTTATTATTGCTTCATTAAGTGCTCTTAAAAAATCTTTTTGTTGCACTGAGCCAGGGAAAAAGTTTTTTGCCGTATGAAACTGTGTTCGCATATAAAAATTGTTTTCGTCAATAGTGTCTTTGTAATCCGCCACATAAACCGGCCCTATTGCGCGTAAAATACTTTTAACAAACGACATATCGACAGCTATTACTCCGTCTGCCTTTTGCCCTGTTTCAACAAATAAAAAATTAGAAGATGATAGAGCAGATTTAACAAAATCTACGTTAAAGTTGCTGTCCCTCATGTACCAATGCTGCTGTAAAAGATATCTTCTAATCGCAAAGGGCGGCTCTACATGTCCCCTCAACTGTTTGTCTGCGTCATACGCGTCATGCATTGTAAATTCTGTAATCTTGCCCAGGTTGAATTTCAAAAGACCATAGAAATCAATGATTCCTCCACCGGGCCTTAATTCCATATTGTTTTGAAAAAGAATTAAGTAGGTTTTTGGCCCCTTCATTCCCAGAATGTTTGGCATTACGTCCGAGGTATTAAATAAAAGTTTTACTAGAGGATTTATAATTTCTAGGTTTTGTAGGATTGCTGCGGGAATTTTTCCTTCTGCTTTCATCTTATTCAATGTAACAATCGAGCTTTTTAGATAATTTTCCCCTATCGTAAAGTCATTTCTTGGATTTTCGCTTTTGCCAGTCAGTATCTTGGAAAAATATATTTCCGAATTAAACGCCTGATACAATCCTTGGGAAACTTTATAGCCTAAGTCGAGGTCTTGCAAAAGTCTTTTTAAATTATTTTCGCGCCCCATAATTTTCGCCTGAAGAGAAAGAATGCTTGATGTTTGCTGCCCTAAATAAAAAAATGCCTGAGATAAGTGAAAAGAGCTTTTAGCATGAATAAAATTGCCCTTATCCAACTCCCTTTTCGCATAATAAAGAGTGCTTAGACCAAAAGAAGAAAAAAACAGCGTAAAGACAAAAGGAGAAAGTAATAAAAATATTAATACCCATATTATTAAAAAGGGAAATTTTTTTAATCTCTTAGCATCTTCATGTAAATTTTCGTCCCTCACTCTTACTTTCTTCTTTATATCTATGCTTCGTATTTTTTGAGCAAGTAAATATTTTTCACCCAATAAATTTAGGCCATTGGAAGGATAAAAAACCTTCCCAAGTCTCGGATCATGCCTTACAAAATCTATTGTAATTTCAGGATTAGCTTTTTGAATCATGTGTGCTAATGAAAGCTCTGTCGGAGGATGCTTTGGAAAAATATAAAATAAAGAATGAGATTTGTGAATTTTAAATACGATATCTATTAATCCGTTTACCACATCCGTTAAGTGTATCGGATATGCTTCCCTTAGTCCTTCCCCTAAAACTTGTATTCTCCCTAATTTCTGAGCCTGATATATAAATTTATTTATTACCGATTTAAAATTTTCTTTTTTTAAAATGAATTCCTTGTCAAAAATATCTCCAAATATTACTACTTTTGCGCTATGGCACAATCGCAGAATTTCATCAATTGTATACTCTCCTTCCTCTGACAATCCTTGGGCAAAAATAAAATCCGAATTAACGCTTCTAGCTTTACTTATTATTCTGGGTAAGAATTCTAAATCCTGCCTTTCCTCATCAATAAAAATGATATGAGAATATTTGCTGTCCGGTATTTCAGGAAATTTTTTAGAAAAAGGGACATGGATTAGGTTTGGTTTTTCCATGTCTAGTCCTACATTTTTTCGGCTGACAAAAACTACGAAAAATTCTTTGGAAAGCTTGAGGGAAAGAGGCTCACCTATTAATCCCATCCTATCTATTACAAGAATAGAATTTTTGAAAAAAGAATGATTTTTAAAACCAAAAAAGGCAGACTTCATAATCCTTACACAAGCTCCCTATCTAACGCCTCATTAACAAAGGCATCTGCTTTTACGTTTTGCTCTCTCGGAATGTGTTTGTAGTAAATTGGCACATTTACTTGTCCTTCCCTATCCCGGACATCAAGAAGCAAATCTTTGAGACCTGCATTTTTAACCTTAAAAAGTCCAATTATTTGCGAGCAAACTAATTTTGAGTCAAGAAAAAAATTAATTTTTACACTTTCCGAAAGAGATTTTTTATTTTCTACTACCCAATCAAGCGCCTCGATCACCGCCTTATATTCGGCGGCATTGTTGGTTGCTATTCCGGTTGTTTTTCCAAAACCGGCAATTTTTTTATTTTTTTCATCCGCAATATAAACTCCTGTTGCCGAAGGTCCGGGATTTCCCCTTGCCCCTCCGTCAGTAAAAATATTTAAAACATTTATCATATTTTAAGTTTACCACATTTTCTTTTCGCAAAAAGTTCTACCATTAAGTTTTGCTCGGAAAGGTTGATTGGGATAAAATTGAAGGAGTAAATTGTGAAAATTATTTTGCTTTGGGGCGGACGATGAGGACTCTGTCGCGGCCTTCACCTTGTGACTCCGACACAACTTCTTCGTCTTTTTCCAATAATAAATGGACAATTCTTCTTTCCCAAGATTTTAATTCCGGAACCGCAATCTCTTTACCCTCAGCTAAAGCTCTTTCCTTAGTTTCTTGAGCCAAAGTTTTTAAAAACTCTGTTCTGTTTTTTTTGTAGTCTCCCACATCAATTGAAATGCGGACAAATCTCCCTAGATTTCTGGCAACACACAGGGATAAAACCAATTGCAATCCCTCAAGGGTATCTCCATGGTACCCAATTACAACGCCTGTGTCTTTGGTATTTAAAACTATTTCTACGCTTTCTTCTTTGCTTTCTTTTGATTCAAGAATCTCAAAATCACCATCTACGTCCAAAAGTTTCAAGAGCTTCTCTGTGACTTCTTGAATTGTTTTTATTTCTTTTTTATCCATTCGCCTAATCCCCCCAAACCTGTAATTTTATATTGCTGTATGATACCAAAAATTGTAAATGTATTCCAGTACAAAGACAGTCCTATTGGGAAACTAAAAGCAAAAAAACCTATCATAACCGGAAATATAAACAAGGATTGGGTCTGAAAAGCGCTGGCAAAATCTCCCGCATCTTTTTTGTCAATCTGCGTTTTTTTCTCAATATCTTTTTCAATAACAGCAACCCCTGTTTTAGCAGGAATCATCATTTTCGAAAGAATAAACTGAAAAACTCCTGTTAAAATAGGAACTAGCAGAATTAAAGGTCCCGCCGTTGACATAAGCTTTGAAGGCATTTCCCCAAGGGGAAGACCGAAAAAAGAAGGGTCCCAAGTGTTCTGAAGTTTATAAAAATCAAAATAAGCTATCTTGTTAACCTCCGCGACAACAACGTCGGGTTTGAGAGTTACCATGCGCTGCAAAACCGAATAAAGAGCCCAAATAATCGGCATTTGTATGAGAACAGGCAAGCATCCCGCAGCAGGATTAATTCCATGCTCTTTGTAGAGCCTCATTGTTTCCTCCTGGATTTTTTTAGCATCACCCTTGTATTTTTCTTTTATTTTAGACAGATGAGGAGTTACTTTTTGCATTTTTGCCGAGGCTTTAAGTTGGGAGGTAGTAAGGGGATACATGACAAATCTGATTATGATTGTCAGCCCGATTATCGCAAATCCCAAAGCATATGGAATATGCGCAAATGAAAGCATTGAATAAATAGCTACTAAAATATTTATTATCGGGTGAACCAAAATTAAATTAAAAAAATCTCCCATAATTAATTCGTGAATGGCTGGCAACTTAAAATTCTGATTGCGGATTTCCGTAAACCCCGAAGGATACCTTCTTTGTTAATTGCTATTTTTGCATATTCGGAACAAGTAGGGGAGAGTCTGCACATTTTATTGACTCCCAAAATATTTTTTAATATTGATGACATAAATGCTTGATAAACATCGATAATTGAAATTAAAATTTTCTTCATCATTAATCCTTAATCATTAATCCTTATAACTCCTGCTTTTCTCAAAACGTTTTCTATTGCAAGCATGTTTTCTTCTTCAGTTTTGCCAGATATTCCTTTTTTAACAATAATGAGTATATCATGTCCGGCACTCATTTTCCCATACAGACTCCTAAGTGTGTTTCTAAAAAACCTTTTAATGCTATTCCTAACGGTTGCTCTTTTGTCGATTTTTTTTGAAACAACAATCCCGAACCTATTGATGGACAGTTCATTTCCCTTCTCTTTCAAAACAAACTGGGGAACAGTTGTGAAATAAGAATTGTTAAACTTTATTCCGGGAACAAGACGATTTTCTTTTTTAAACATTTACGCGCTTTTTATGGAAAGCTTCAGCCGACCTTTTGATCTTCTTCTTTTCAGAGCTTTTTGTCCACCATGAGACTTCATGCGTACTAAAAACCCGTGCTTTCTTGCCCTCTTTACTTTTTTTAAGGTTATAAATTTTTCCACAAACAATAGTATAACAAAAAAATCTTCACATTGAAAGCTGTAAAAAAGATATGGTTATATCTACTTTCTCTATCTTGACAAAAAGTTATCCACATGGTTAAACTGCATGTTACATGGACGAGGAAAACAATATATTGTGGAAAAAAATTTTGGGAGAAATAGAAACAGAGGTTTCACGCGGTATTTTTATAACCCTTTTTAAGCCTACCGCACTTCTTTCCATAGAGAAAGGAATAGCTTCAATAGCAGCTCCGTCCACCATGGTTATCGACCTCTTACAAAAACGCCATTATCAGGTCATTAAAAAAACTGTGGATAAATATACCAAGATTGATACGAAAATAATCTTTGTTCCAAAAATAATCAACAAAGGGATCCGAGAAGATATAGGCGTTTCTCCGCTATTTGCGCCTGTCGAAAAAAAACAAACTCTAATAATAGGGCATCTTCCAAGAGTAAGAGCGGATTATACTTTTCAAACGCTTGCGGTATCCTCAAGCAACCAACTTGCTTTTGTTTCCGCAACAACAGTGGCAAAAAAACCAGGCGTGGCCTACAACCCTCTTTTTATTTACGGCCCGGTTGGTGTTGGGAAAACCCATCTCATGCAGGCAATTGCTAACGAAGTATACAAAAACGATCCTGATAAAAAAATCATCTATACAACCAGCGAAGAATTTACAAATGAAGTAGTAGAGGCGATAAGAAATAACGACACCGCAAGGATGAAAAGAAAATTTCGAAACGTCGATCTTCTTATAGTTGATGATGTGCAGTTTTTTGCCGGTAAAGACAGAGCGCAAGAAGAGCTTTTTCATACTTTTAATATCCTCATTGACGCTGGAGCGCAAATTGTTTTGTCTTCAGACAGGCCTCCGTCTGAAATAAAAAAATTGGAAAAGAGACTTTCCTCCCGCTTCGCAGGAGGTCTTACGGTTGACATAGAAGCGGCCGACTTTGAGCTAAGATGCGCAATTCTTCTTATCAAAGCACGCAGACACAACATTGACCTTTCAATAGAAACAGCTAAGAAAATTGCAGAAAGAGCGCATGATTCAAGAGAGTTAGAGGGCCTTCTTTTAAAAACAATTACTATTGCAGCCAATAGGGGAGTAGAAATTACCCCGGAGCTGGCGGAAAACACTCTTAGTCAAAACATTGATGAAGAAAAAAAATTTTTTCGTCCAGATGAGATTATAAGAAATGTTTGTGTTTTTTACAACATCAAAGAGACCCTCATAAAGGGACCAAAAAGAGATTCTGGTTTGGTAAAAGCCAGACAAATTGCAATGTATATTTTAAAGCAGGACTTAGCTTTAAGTTTTGTTGAAATAGGAAATATTTTGGGAGGCAGAGACCATACCACAATAATGCATGGGGTTAAAAAAATAGAAGGATTGCTTTTAAATAAAAATTTTTCTGAGGAAATTTTGGGGATAAAGGCCCTATTTGGGAACAGTGAGGGGGGTTTAAAAAAATGGTAATTTTATCAACCCCCAACACGCATCTCTTTTCCACAAGTTATCCACATGTTTCCAGCTTTGGGTTATTGCTTTTTTCCACTTTTCCCTATACACTACTACAACTACAAACCTTAAAGTTATAGAAAGAATGACCCGTTCGATAAATTAAGGGTCATACGGAATAAAGCTGAATGTATGAAAACATCTTTAATTACAGAAAATTTGCAAAAAAAAATATTGTTTGTAAGTCACGCCATATCAACCAGAAATCAACTTCCAATACTCCTTAATTTTTTAATAGAAGCAGGGGAAGGAAAAATAACCATCAGCGCCACCGATTTAGAGATTGGAATAACAGCGGATATTCCCGCAAAAACAGAAAAAGAGGGATCAATAACAGTTCCCGCAAAAACATTCACTGAGATTTTGGGGAACACTTCTTCAAGCAAAATAAACATGGAAACAACACAGGAGGGATTGGCATTAACGGGAGAGGGAGAGAAAACAGTTTTTCAAACAATCCCAACAGACGAATTCCCCAAACTTTATAAAGATAAAGGTAAACAAATAATGGTTTTAAAGGATGAGGCAATAAAAAAAGATTTTTCAAAGGTAGTTTTTGCAGCAAGTCTTGATTCGGAAAGGCCAGCACTCTCGGGAGTCATGATTAAAGAGGAAAAAGATGGATTTTTGCTGGTTGCAACCGACGGATACAGGCTTTCTTTAAAAAAACAAGCTCTTCAAGGTTCAAAAAAAACAAAAACAGAAGAAATGGTTTCCATGCTTGTTCCCGCCCGCATTATTAGGGAATTGATTCAGATGGAGAAGGATTCGGGGGATGGAGATATAAGGGTTTATGCATCAAAAGAAAAAAACCAAATAATATTTTCTCAAGATGACACCGTACTGATTGGCCGGCTTATTGAAGCAGAGTTTCCAGATTATGAAAAAATAATTCCAACAGATTTTTCCACTAAAACAATTTTTGAAAGAGACAGTCTGCAGAAAGCTATTAAAGCAGGGTATGTTTTTGCCAGACAAACAGCCGGTATAATTAAGATGTCTATTAAAAAAAATAAAATATCAGTTTCGGCGAATGCGCCTTCGGTTGGGAAAAATCTGATTGAGGTTGAAGCAAAAACAACAGGCGAAGAGAATGAAATTGCCTTTAACGCCAGATATCTTCTGGATTTTCTATCAAATTCAACCAGTGAAACAGTGTCTTTTGAAATGAATGGACCTCTTAATCCCGGAGTTTTTAGAGAGACGGATGACCCCTCTTTTATGCACTTAATAATGCCGATTAGGGTCCAGGAAGCAGCGTAGGTGTCGGAACCTCGGTTTGAGTATTTATGCTTCCTGTTTCCATGGCCGGAGCGCCCGGGGCGGCACCAGATGCAACAATTGCAAAAACAATAACCAAAAGAATAATCATTCCTAAGGCGGCCAAAACATATGGGTTTGAAAGAGCGGCTTTTCCCGCTGCTTGCGCAGCCGTTTTCCCGGCTGCTTTAGCGGCAGTTTCTCCTGCTTGTGTGGCGGCTTTTTTCCCAAAACCCCTTCTAATGTCCATCAGATTATTAAAGGTGTTTATTGGATTAAATCCTCCTCCGGATTGTTTTTTTTGTTCTTGGTCGCTTTGATTGTCTTGGTCCATAAATTATTTAAAATATTTCCGGTTCATGTTGTTTGTCGGGCATGGTAAAATTGTTTTGATTTGGCGGAGTTGTCGGTTGAGCAACAGTAGTTTGCGGTTGCATTGCGGGGGTAGGAACTTGTTGTAACGGTGAGAGGGTTGGAACAGGTTGAGTGGATACTTCAATTGGGTTAATTTGAGGTGTGGATATGTCTTGCGGAGCAGCTGCTGATTGGTAGGCAGCATTTCTTTCCTGCATTTCTAGCTCCTCCTGCGGATTAGATGTCGCGAGTTCTTTTTCAAATGGGGCGGCTACAATCTTGACAACAACATGGCTTTGTCCGGCAAAGAATAATCCTTCTCCTACACCAACAGACATCAACAGTTCTTTTTCTCCTTGAGATAGATAAAAAATTTTAGAGACAGTGTCTATCTCAGTGGGGCTTTGCTTTAGAAGTATTTGTATTGAAGAGTTGGATAGTATGGCTTTTCCATAGTCTGTAGACAGGAAATCCTGAACGTCCTGAGTGGCGGTGGTTAAGGCAAGATAATATTTTCTGGCTCTTTTGGCTATGCCGTAAACAAAGGATGCGGAATCTTCATATTTCATTAAGTACCACGCTTCATCCAAAATAAGAAGGCGTTTTTTAAGACTTTTTCTGACTTTTGTCCAGATAAAATCCAAAACAATGTGTATTGCGATTGGTCTTAATTCATCCTCCAGGGCCTTGACAGAGAAAGCAGTGAAGGGATTTCTAATATCAAAATTTGACTGTTGGTTGAAAAGCCCGCTTAAGCTTCCCTTAATAAATTTTTCTAATCGGAGAGCAAGTTCGTTGGAATTGGGGTCTTCCATGCCAAGCAAAACCTTGTAGAGATCTTCCATCAATGGAGGTTGTCTTTTTTGAGTTGCCGGATCCGTGGTTATTCCTTTTTGTCTGTAAGTTTCAATCAGAGCCCTGTCCAAGATTGCGTCATGGGTCGCATCCAGTTCTCCTAAAACAATTCTCAAAAGCCCGTGCAGAGAAAGAATTTTCAAGCCCAGCTCATTTTCTCCTTCGACATACATTCCGGACAGATCAAAAGGATTAATTTTAATTGGCGAGCCGGCAGTGAAAGAGACATACTCTCCGCCCAAGGTTTTGCTGATTGCCTCATATTCTCCCTCGGGGTCGATAATAATAATTTCCGAGCCGAACATGAATTGACGCATTGCCTCAAGCTTAATTAGAAAAGATTTTCCCGATCCTGATTTTCCGAAAACAACTTCGTTGGCGTTCTCCAGAGAAAACCTGTCGAAAACAATCAGGGATCCGTTTTGCTGATTTAATCCATACATAATTCCCTTGTCTTGAGTTAGGGTTGCGGAGGTGAAAGGAAAAGTTGACGCAAGCGAGGTTGTATCCATGTTCCTGGTTATAAAAAGATTGTCCGTTCCAAAAGGAATTGTTGATTTAAATCCTTCTTCCATCTGAAGCGTTGACAGTTTTGGCAGAATTAGTAATGAGGAAAGAGTTGATTCAAGCCTTTTTGATGCCTGTTCCAGTTCTGCGAGGGAGTCGGAATATAAGGTTATGTAAAGACTCATTTGAAAAAATCTCTCTATCCCCTTGGCTAGCTCTTCGGTTAATCCATATGCGTCCTCTAAAGCTGCCTGTATTTTGGCGTCAACTACAAGCCCTTGGTCAATCTGGGAAGAAATAGTTGCCTCCATTTCTGCTGTTTTCCGTCTTAAGTCGGACAATACATCAGACGAAGATGTCGGATAAATAAACATGGAAATATTCAGGGAATGACTAAAATCAATAACCGGAGATAGCCAGTTTGGGGAAACATAGCGAGGATAGCCTGCGATGAAAAAGGTTTTATAAAATCTTTCGCCTATCCTGATGTAGTTAAAATCTACCTCGACAGAAGACGGCGCAATCACGTCAATTAAGGAAACCATTCCTTTTTCAAGGGTTTCCGTAGGGGAAATCGATTTTTGCTCCGTCGGCTGACTGAGACTTGTTTCTTTTGCTTTTTTATTAGAAAACATATTACATAATTGCTCTTTTTACAAAAGGATACTTAATGTTTTGGGCAATTTTGTCAATGTGATCAAAGTCTCCATTGTAGACTTCATGAAACAACTTCACCAACTCTTCTTTGCCTAAGGTTTTTGCCGACAGATTCATTCTCCTGAGCATTGCGTGCAGGCTTTCTGCTTTCGTAGCCAATTTCGCCTTGGCGGATAGGAAAAAATTTTCCCTGCTCCCGAGCATGCCGCTTTCAAGTCCCGTATAGGAAATTGCTATGTAAAATTTCTTGTCCAAAACAGCATTTACTTTTACCAGTTCCTGAACAAAATCCTTGTATAGTTTAATCTGATTTTTTAAGAGCTGGTTTTGACTTTTTGCAACTTCATCATCCAAAAGTCTTAAGTAAGAAGAGATGTCGATTTTTTTGCTTCTAATCAATATCTGAATAGGGAAAGATAAAGAATTCAGCAATGAAGAGTATGAGAGCACCCTTACGTTTTGTTCCTCTTGAGACAAAAGGGCAAAATTGGTTGCCTGAACTTCGATAACAGAGCAGGCATTTCCGGAGGCAAGTATAACAACGTTATCTATAATATCCAAAATTTCAATAAACTTTTGCGTTGTAGCTTTTGTTTTCTGAGCAGACTGTTTCATATCTCGTTGTCATGCTGAATTTACTTCAGCATCTAATTTGTATTAAACAATGATCTTCTTAATTCTTCTCTCGTGTCGATAGAAATTGCTTCGATAGGCAAAATGATTTTGCCGACAACATTAATCGTTATCTTTTCAAATCTGTTTTGCGCTTTTGGATCTTCTAGCTCAACGGTATATATTCCGTTCGTCAGAGAGGTAGCTGAAGCAAATCTGCCGAACTCATTTGTTTTAAACGCTCTAACCGGATTACCATCCCTATCCCTTACTTCGACTAAAATATTTGATAAAGCATTGCCGCGGGCATCCTTGGTAATTCCGGTTATTAAATTTGGAAATTCAGGAGCGTTTGGCACGCCAATAGGTTTTTTAAACCCGCTTGGCATGGGCATAGTAGGAGGAGTTGATTGAATTGCCGCAATGGATTGCGGAGTAACTGTTGTCCTTGTTTGTTCAGGATGCATTGCCGGCCCGCGCATAATTGGGTTGATTTGAAGAGGAGGTTGCGGGAGGTTAAA
>Ga0209210_1001424_pt1 | contig 20025 bp, 18 predicted proteins | sample RifGroA1_FD_183991 | JGI IMG/M metagenome (GOLD analysis project Ga0209210, IMG submission 183991) | Contaminated groundwater microbial communities from Rifle, Colorado, USA - Rifle Groundwater A1 (SPAdes) (version 2) | ecosystem: Environmental > Aquatic > Deep subsurface > Groundwater >...
AAATATTTTTTAATATTCGCTGCCAGTCCCCGACCTGTAACTAACCCAATTCGGGCACACATTTCCTGAATAATAGCCATCAAAGGAAAAGTAAAAACGGCTAGCCAAAGTAGTTGAAAACCGTATTTAGCCCCGGTTTGAGAATAAGTTCCCACACCGGATGGATCATCATCGGCCGCGCCCGTTGTCAAACCCGGTCCAAGATTATGCCAGAACTGTTTAACTTGTTTAACCGGAGTTACTTCGGAAACTTTGTGAGCAGCATTTTCAACAGCCTTAATTCCCTCCTTACCTTCTTTTTCTACTTCAACTAAAATATCTTCGGCTTTTTGAAAAGTATTTTCTTCGTTTTGAATGTCATTTTTGTTCATCTATTATAGTATAAATTTAAAAATCTCAAATCTCAAATCTCAAATCTCAAAATGTTGATTAGAAAATGTTTTTTAAAACATTATATAGTGCGAGCCACTGCTTTAAAGTTAAATCTTCCGCTCGAAGTTGCGGCTCGATTTTAGCTTGTTTTAAAATATCAGCGACTTTGTCTTTTTCCAATCTTAATGTTGCCGATAAGGAATTGTGAATTTGCCGCCTTTTTGAAGCAAACCCAGCTTTTACAATTTTGAAAAATAGCTGCGAGTCAACCTGTTCAACCATATCCGCATACCCGGTATGAGGGTAAGGTGTAATTTTCAAAATAGCGGCGTCAACTTTTGGCTGAGGGCGAAAAGAAGATTTTGAGACATTTTGAATGATTTCAGCCTTGGCATAAAACTCGACCGCCAAAGTGAGAATCCCCCGCTCGGAATTGCCCGGTTGAGCAACAATTTTTTCAGCTACTTCTTTTTGCACCATAACCACCATTAATTCCGGTTGATTTTCGTTTTCCAAAAATTTTCTAATTAAAGGCGAGGCAATATTGAAGGGTAGATTAGCAACCACTTTGTAAGTAATCTTCTTAGATTGCTTCGCCCCCGCTCGCAATGACGCAATCATTACATCAATATTAAATAGCAAGGCATCTTGATGAATAATAGTTAAGTTTTTATTTTTGCCGAAAGCCTTGCGAAGCATTTCCACCAATTCAAAATCTTTTTCAATCACATAAATTTTCGCTCCGGTATCAATGAGGGCTTTGGTTAAAATTCCTAAACCGGGACCAACCTCAATAACAGTATCGCTTTTTTTAATTTTAGACACATCAATAATATCAGGAATAATCTTATCATTGATCAAAAAATTTTGTCCGAGAGATTTTTTTTGTTTAAACATTTATTCTTTTTTTATTTATTGGCGCAACCGCCCCAAGGCGGCCAGCGACCACCGTAGCCATGGGTTAAAGCATAAGCGGTGGTAAAAATTTGAGCTTGAGCGTTGTAAATACTGGAACCGCCATAACCTGCCTTAGCTGAAATATCAGCCCAAAAACCTTCTTCGTATTGAAAAAGTCCTTTATACATTGCGTCAGGATAACCAGTATCAGCCGTCCCCCCAGATTCGCGAAGCATTAAACACATTAAAGCCGTGCCATTAATTAAATAATTTCTGGCCGCTGAATTAATAGTATCTTTATACGGTCCGCTTTTAGCATATTTTGGTCCAATGCCGATAATCACCACTTCACTGATCGGCTTTTTCACCACCGTTTCCGATTTTTTAGTTTTTGCCACTTCCACTCCGTCAACTCGCCTAATAACATAGATAACATCTTTTTCACCTTTAACGCCTTTGGTGTCAATTTCAGTTTGACCTTTTTCCACATCAACGCTAGTTCTTTTTACCACGCTATAATTAATTGATTCTTTTTCTGTTACTTCCACCTCGGCTACCCGAGTGATTTTAATTTTAATGTCAGGCCGAAGCGAGGTTGAAACTAATGGGTCAACACTGTCTTGTCCTAAAAGCTCAATATTATTTTCCTTAAAAAGTTCATCAATTGTTTTTTGCCAAGTCCGATAAATTTTGGTTATTTTAGCATCGGTTATTTCCACTGGCAAAGCCCGTTGAATATCAATTCGGCTCCCAATACCTAAAGACGGATCAGGAAAAGTGCTAGATTTATCTTCCGGATAAATATCAACATTTAGATCTTTTGTCATTTCTTGCAAAGTAAAGAAATTCGGTCCGCCAAAATAAACTTCCTTTGGATGATTGGGGTCGGAAACATCAACCACACCAGAAACCATAGGTTGAACTGGCGGGGTATGACTTTTAAGGCTCAACCAAATTGCTAAAAAAATTGCAAGAATTGTGACTCCTTTATTTTAAATTCTTTCCAATAGCTCTTCGGGGATTTCCGAAAGAAAACGGGAAGGCATATTTGCCTGAATAGAGCCGAAAAGCATACGCGAACAAGCATAACTAAAATACAACCTTTTTCGAGCACGGGTAATACCAACATAACAGAGTCGCCGCTCTTCTTCAAGTTCAGCCGGCTCCATTAGAGAATTAGAGTGGGGGAATAGGCCTTCTTCCATGCCGACCATAAAAACAATTGGAAATTCCAAACCCTTGGCGTTGTGCAAAGTCATTAAAGTAATCGCATCAGTTGAGCGGTCAAGATTATCAATGTCCGAAACAAGAGTAACTTGTTCTAAAAAACTTTCCAGATTTTCTTGAGCCTCCGCCACCGATTTTAATTCTTCAATATTTTCCCATCGCCCCTCCCCTTCTTCAGTGCCGTCTAAAATCCAATTTTTGTAAGTTGAAACATTAGCCACTAAGTCAATTAAATCAGAGACTTTCATTTTTTTTGAAGCTTGATGTAATTCTGCCATCATTTCCAAAAACTTTAATACTTTGGGGCTGTTTTTATCGGCTTGAGATTTTTCACCAATGCTCCGCGGCGGGACATTAATAATTCTTTTTTGCGCCACCCGATCGGTTGGATTTGAAATGAGTTTCAAATAAGCCAAAATATCTTTAATTTCCCGTCTTTCATAAAACCGCAAAGCGCCAATTAATCTATAAGGAACACCTTTTTGCATCAAGGCTTCTTCAAAAATTCGCGATTGGGCATTGGTCCGATATAAAATAACAAACTGATTGTAGCTACCTGACATTTTAAGGGCTTCAACTTCGTCAAGAATAAATTCGGCTTCTTCTTTTTCGTTTCTAGCCTCAAAAACAGTTGGGGCAATCCCCTCTTCGTTGTCGGTCCAAAGTGTTTTTTTGCTTCTAGTAGTATTTTTTTCAATTATATTTTGAGCCGAGGCAATGATTTTTTTAGTTGACCTGTAATTTTGCTCCATTTTAATTATTTTAGCCGTAGGATAGTCTTTTTCAAAATCTAAAATGTTTTTAAAATTAGCCCCGCGAAAACCGTAGATTGAGTTATGAACAACAATTCCTTCGGCAATATAATTATGCAAATTATCAACATCCAAATCATAAAGAACTTCGCTAATTATTTGACAATCGATATTGGTAATTTCGTCATCAATTATTTTGCCCTCACAAAAAACAGGAATAACCATTCCTGGTCTTAAATTACTAACCGGCATAAAATCAAAACTCGCTTTACTGTCTGTTAGTCTAGCCGATTTTATAATATCTATGTTACTAACTTTGGCTAATTTCTCGGCCAGAATTAAAGCTTCACCATAATTTTTTCTGGAGGTTTCAATTCGCCAACTTCTTTTATCCATCCTTGTTGCAAAACCATTGTTTTCATACTTTTTTCTAAGTTTAGGATCTGTGGTAGTAATTCTAACCCGATGGGCATGCCATGGTCTTTGCTGACCAATACGATCTTCACCAAACATATTCAAAGTAATAAATTGCCTTCCTTGATATTTTTCTGTAAATTCCAAAGTAACTGCTTGCGGACGATGATGCGGAAAATCCCATTTTAAATCTAAATCCTCAAATAGTTTCTTGGCTCTTTTTTCGGTATTAATATTTTCAAACAACTTATCAATATGCTCTTGCCTAATCTGCATAGTTCTACCTTTTACAAAAAAAACAGAGGTCGGAATACCATATTGACTGGCAAAAAAAGCTTCATAATATTTAGCTTCCGAAAGATTCTGACAAATTTTTAATATCCACATTTTATCAGCTCTTTCTTGATTTGCTCGCACCTCTAACCCATGAGCTGTTTCATGACCTTTTTTCCCATATCTAATACTCTTAGTAAAACCAATTCTAAATCCTTTATCTTTTCTAAACATCAAATAAACAAAAAATTTATCCTTGATTAGTTTCCATTTAGAGAAAAAAATGTGTTCGGAACTTGCCTTTACTGTGTGTCCACTTTTTGTCTCAATTCGCCAAACTTTGCCTTTAAAATTTCGTTTAACAACTTTTAATACTTCTGATTTTGAAGTTGTGCCAAACCCATTCGCGCAGACAACACTGTCTTTAGGCTTAATCAATCTTATTTCTTTTTGACCTTTAGTAGTTAACACTTTAGTCTTCCCGGTTAAGCACTGGAAATCATCGCCCACCACACAAATATTTTTGTATTTTTTCGCTAAAAGGGTAGTTAAACGATATTGAGCAAAGTTCGTATCTTGATATTCGTCAATTAAAATATAACGAAACTGATCTTGAAAGCGCGCCAAAATTGCCGGAAACTTCTCAAAAAGTTCAACCGTTTTCATAAGTAAATCATCAAAATCTAAAGCATTAGCGAGTTTTAAATCTTTTTGATACTGCTCGTAAATTTTGAGGACAATTTCGCCAAAATGACCTTTGGAAAATTTAGCGTAATTTGCAGGAGTCAAAAGTTCATTTTTTGCTCCCGAAATATAATTTCTAATTGCTCGGGGATTATATTGTTTTTTATCAATGCCAACCACATCCATGGCATGTTTAGTGGCCGATAAAGAATCATCGCTGTCGTAGATATTAAATGAACGAGTATAACCCAAATTTTGAATGTTAAAACGCAAAATCTTGGCACAAATTGAATGAAAAGTCCCTAGCCAAGGCAGTTTTGAAATAGTTTTTCCATCATTTTGATTTTGAGCGAGTAGTGCAACTACTCGTGATCCCATTTCTTCAGCCGCTTTATTTGTAAAAGTAACAGAAAGAATATTTTCCGGATGAATTTTTTTTTCTAATATTAAATAAGCAATACGATGAGTCAAGGCTTTGGTTTTGCCGGACCCCGCTCCAGCCAAAATTAGAACCGGTCCTTCAGTGGTAACAACCGCCTCTTTTTGCTGGGGATTTAAATTTTCTAAAATATCTATTAGCATTGCACGATTTATTATACAACAAGATAGCAAATATTAAGCTTTTTTAGATAATTAAAAGGCGCGAATCGAAAGCGGCCCAAATATATTTTAAATTATTGGCCGTCGTCGCGCCTCTTGCCCTGTACTCAAGCTTGCGCTGTAGTATAGGGTTATGGTATGGGCAAAGTAATTGGCTCCGACGCATTGGTCGGAGTCCGACTGAAACGTCGGACTTTGTCCCTACCATAAGCAATTGCCTATAGTAAGAACTGCATAACCCCACCCTTATTCTTATCAATATTTCTATTGATTACATTATTATACCTCATTTTTGACCAAATGTCAAGGACTCTTTACACTCCTAAACCTGTTGTCCACCCCGGAGGTGGACATGAAGGTTAAAAAACAGTTAGTCATTCGGATCGGTTAATTTTTTCTCAACCGTGACGAATTTCATAAATTCGGGTTTCCAATAGAGCTGAACATCGCCGGTTGGACCATGTCTATGTTTTCTAATTAAAATTTCAGCAATGTTTTTCTTTTCCGAATCTTGTTCATACATATCATCACGATAAATAAACATCACCACGTCAGCGTCTTGCTCTATGGAATTATGGACAATTATATCATTGGCTATAAAATTATGATTTTTGGGCACAGTTATATCGTAGACCGCTTCAATACCAGCTTCCTTAATTTCAGCTATTTCATCCCAAAATATATCTGAATTAGCAAGATTACCAAGCGTTCCGTCTCCTAAAACTTGGGCAATATTAGAAAGGCGATTTCTTGAAATACCATTACTATATCGTTGTGTACCAGAATATGCCCATTGCATTTCTTGATGAAATTGCCTCGTCGTCCAACCCAATTCCATAAATTTTTGCACAATTTTCTGCCAAATATCTTTAGGAATAATATCAACATTGGTGTTTGGTTTAATTTGTCTTAAATCTTTTATTGCTTTTTTGACATTTTTATCTTTACGGCCAAAAATTCCGATCGCTTCCATAAACTTTAATTGATTTTCTGAACCTGAAATTACAAGGTTAAAAACTGGAGAATAATTCTTTTTTTTATTGATTTTGATTCTCGACTGTATCTCAAAGCGCAGAAGCAAATGTTGTAGACTTCTAATTAATTGTTCACTTTTTGAGGCGTAATGAAGACGCCATAATCCTGAAGAAAAAGTCAAACCCCCATCAGTTGAGAAAAGGTGTTTTATAAAAAGAGCTAGTTTTTCTTGAGACAGTGTAAAGATAAATTCAGGAATTTCTTTTTCTCCAGAACGTTGATTAAAAATCCCTAATTCTTCATCAAACCACTTTACAATTGGATTCCTCCTGCCACGAGCCAATGGCGCCGGCGCAGAAAGATAAAGATGATACCAAGTTTTTTGTTTGACTAAACGGTTTTTCGTTCCAAATGCTTTCAAAGATGAGTGATTTACAACATCAATACTTTCCATATCAGCATTTGTATAATGAAGTGGTTGATGTTTAAGATAACATCCATCACCAATTAAATGAGCAAGCACAATAATTTTATCATCTGACATAGCCACAACATTCTCAAAATCAAGACGCCGAGGAGTTGCTAACCTGTTACCGCTTGCCAATTTATCTAATCTATCCCAACCATTAATAGTCAAAAATTGATGATTGGCCGTTGCCTTAATTTTTCTGCCACTTTTAAAAATAATTTCAAAAACTTTTTTTCTCCCTGTTGAGAAGATTTTACTAGCCATTTCTTTAAGTAATTTACCTTGGTCATCAACTGCCGAAACAGTAAATTCTTTTTTTCCAACCAAACTTTCAATTGGTTCACGAAGACCTGTTTTAGCATTAAAAATTAAGGTATCACCAGTCAAACAGCCACTCTCCCTTAAATCGGCCAAAATTGGTTTTTTGTCTGGCCGGTGTTCCACCGCCCGCGAGAGCTGGGACAGGGCTAAGATTGGCACATTCAATTCTCTAGCTAAAGCTTTAAGCGAACGGGAAATTTCCGAAACTTCTTGAACTCTATTGTCAGATCCATGCTTGCTCATTCCCGACATTAACTGTAAATAATCAATCACAATCAAACCAACATCTTGTTCCATAAGTAGCCGGCGACCTTTGGTCCTAATTTCCATCACGTTTAAAAAGGGCGAATCATCAATAAAAATGGGCGTTTCTGAAAGCATCCCCATGGCGTAATTTAATTTGCCAAAATCTTCGTCTTCCAAATTACCAGTACGTAATTTCCAAGAGTCAACTGAACCACGTAGACACAATAACCGGTCAATAATTTGCTCTTTTGACATTTCCAAGGAGAAAATCCCCACCGCTTTTTTATGCTCGCAGGCAACATGATCGGCAATGTTTAAGGCAAAAGCCGATTTTCCCACCGAAGGACGAGCGGCTAAAATCACTAAATCTGATTTTTGAAGACCAGCTAAAAGATTATCTAAATCCCTAAAACCAGTCGGCACACCCCGAATCGCCCCTTTGTCTTTGTGCAATTTATCAATCCGGTCAAATGAATCAGCCAAAATGTCTTTAATCGGCGTAAAATACTGTTTAACATATTTTTGCGAAACACTAAATAAAGTGCTTTCAGCACGATCTAAAATTGTTTCCAGCTCAGAATTTTCGTCAAAACCAAGCTCGGTAATAGTCGCCGCTGCCGTGACCAATCGTCTTAAAGTTGCTTTCTGATGAACAATATTGGCATAAGTGGTAATATGGGCCGCCGTCGGCACCGAATTAACTAAAGTAGCAATATACGATGCCCCGCCAATGCTTTTGAGTTTTTTGTCTTTTTCCAATTCGTTAGTTAAAGTAATAACATCAATTGGTTTTCGTTTTTCAAAAAGTTTTAGAATACAACTATATATAGTAGCGTGGTCTTCGCGATAAAAATCATCACTCCGCAAAGAATCGGCCACTTTAATAATAGCATTTTGATCTAAAAGAATTGAGCCCAAGACTGATTGTTCTGCTTCAATATTTTGTGGGGGAACTTTAATGTTGTCGGGCAAAAAACCTCCTTATCTTGTGCATTCTGATTTTTGCATTTTGATTTTTCAAATGCAATATGTGGAAACTGTGGATTGTGGGGATAACTTTTTGTATGTATAATAGAAATATGGATATTTATAATTTCAAAAAGACGCAATCAATATCACCGCTTGCGAAAGCTAAGAAACCATTTCCCGACTGGTTGCTCTTTACAATTGTTTTAGTCAGCTCGTTTATTTTAACTATTGGCGCTTTATGGCTAAATGATCGCCACAAAGCTAATGCCTCCGCTAAAACAACTTCTAGTCCTACAACCACAATTTCTCCTTCAGCTTCGCCGTCGCCAACAGCCACACCAACGCCAAGTCCATCTTCAAGAACCTCGCCAACCCCAACACCTCGTGTCACTCAAACCACAACTCCGACACCAACATCTACACCAACAGCAACTCCGACTCCAACCCCAACACCTACTCCGACACCGACTTCAACGCCAACAGCTACGCCGACGCCGGCTCCGACGCCATCGGCTTCTGGTGGTTTGTAAACTATTCCTCAACTTTAAAAACTTTATCAATAATTTTTCTATAATTGTCATTGCGAAGCCGCCGTGGCGGCTGTGGTAATCTATCATAAATTAAAAAGATTGCTTCGCTTAAACTCGCAATGACAGAAATAGAAATTATAGATTATATGGATAAGTTAAAATCCATAAATTTAAGCGCGATCGCGGTAAAATTTAAAACATGGTTTAAAATCGATGTTTCTAACCTTAAAAATCTCATCATAATAATATATCATTAGAGTTAATAATCTAGCTATTCTTTGATTACTTTTATGGTTTCATATTTATGATAACCGCCTGGAAAAATAGTTCTAAATTGACGAATAACATCTAAACCAATTCTTTTGGCATCTTTCTCAACTATTTCTAGAAATTCTTGATCATTTCTTATGGATTGGCAACCATCGCAGCAAGTAGTTGCAATGCGAATTTCCATTTGTCCATCTTTACCAGAATAAACATGAATAGGCCACCAAAAACATTCAGTAGGCTTTACTCCTTCATTATGGAGCTGACATGATCCATTATTAGATAAAAATTGACAACCATTTCGTTGATCATACAAATAAAAAGTTGGATAAGGTATTGTTCGCTCCTTAAACTCATTCACAACTTCAGGCAAGTTGTTATTGACCCAATTTTTAATATTCTCCCATTCTTGTTTTGGTAAAAATATTTTGCCTTTTCTGCAACAATTGGAATTATTTTTCTGACAAGCAATTGCTAATTCCTTATTTGCATTTGTGCCAATTAATTGATTATTATTCATATTTTACAAGTTATTCCTCTACCTCAAAAACCTCTTTGGCGCCACTCAAGAGTTCGTCTTCGCTATCGGTAGGTTTTTTTACTACTAGTTCCGGATTAACAATGCAATTTAATTTGTAAGCAGTTCCGGTATTTTTTAAAATTATGCCTTCAATTGCTTGAGTATTGCGCTTACCGGAAATAATATCGGCGTGAAATTTGAATTTAAAAGCTAAAGTGATAGTATTGTCGCAAGTTTCAGCTAAAACCGCATCTTTAAGCAAAGCTGCCAGTGAATGATTATGAGCTTTGGCGCCTTTAATAATTTCCGTCCAAAGATCTTGATTTAGATTTTTTGTAGATTTATTTTTGTCATTCTGACCCCGCCTTGGCGGGGGAAGAATCTCTGAACTTGTTTCAGTTACATCTCGCATTCGCGAGAGACTCTTCGCTTCGCTCAGAGTGACATTACTTTGTTCGGAATGACAAGACTTTGTGAACTCAAAAACTATCATTTCCAACGGTAATTGGGGTATTGAGGCTGATTTAATTTGCGGCAAAGCTAAAGCAAATTTTTCAATCATTTTCATTAATAAATTTATTTCAAAAATTTCTGCCATTTTTTTTACCTTATCTTGATATTCATGGGTTAAATCAAAAAGTTGGTCCTCGCCCAACTCCCATAAGGCAATTTTTCGTAAAGTTTCAATTAGTTTTACTGTAAAATTTTCAAAATCAATACCTTGTAAATTAAGCTTGGAAATAAGTTCAAAAGCTAATTTCCGATTTCCCATGGCTAGCGCTTCAGCAAAATCAAAAACACTTTTATCTTGCGCCAAACCCAGAATTTGTTGAATTTGCTCAAGGGTAATATTGGAAGCAATTGTTTTTCTAACCGATGAAATCTGACCAAACAAAGACAAAGCATCGCGGTAAGAGCCGGTTGAAAGTTGAGCCAAAAGCCCAATTGCTTCGTCATCTATTTTAATTGCTTCTGCTTGAGCAATCTTTTTAAGTAATTTTTTAAGCTCTTCCAGTTCAGCCCGACGAAAATCAAATCTTTGAACGCGAGAAAGAATCGTCGGCAAAATTTTCTGCGGTTCCGTTGTCGCCATCATGAAAATGGCATGCTTGGGCGGTTCTTCTAAGGTTTTCAGAAGAGCATTAAAAGCCTCCTTGGTTAGCATATGAACTTCATCAATAATATAAATTTTATATTTTGATTTTGTTGGCGCAAAACGGATTTTTTCCCGAAGGTCTCTAATTTCATCAATTCCACGGTTGGAAGCGGCATCAATTTCAATTAAATCCAGCGATCTGCCAAGAGTAATTTCTTTGCAAGAAGAGCATTTGTTACAAGGCTCAAAAGAATCCTTTGCCAAAGAGCGCCCCGTGCAATTTAAAGCCTTGGCCATCACCCTGGCTAAAGTGGTTTTACCTGTTCCGCGAGGACCAGCAAATAAATAACCATGAGAAAAATCACCCGAAGAAAGGGCGTTCGTTAAGGTTTGAACAATATGCTCTTGTCCCAAGATGTCGGCAAATTTTTGCGGTCTAAATTTTCTATAGAAAACCATACACGCTCCCTTCGGTCGCTTAATTTACAATTTAACAATTTCTAATTTCCAATCAATGATTCAATGTATCAATTATCAAATAGTAATTGAGAATTGAAAATTTAAAATTCTTGGCATTTCCTACTATATTGCATTGTCTGGAAAATACAAATTGTGGATAATTTGTGTTATGATAATAATAGACGGAGGGGTTTTGACATCAACAGATTTAAAAAAAGCGATTGCGCAAAAAACAGCAATAGCGCCAGAAATAGTCGCTAAAACTCTGGATATTTTTCAAAAAACTATTAGCACCGAACTTTCAGCCGGTCGAAGCGTTAATTTTCCGGGCTTTGGCAATTTTGTTTTAATTAAATATCCTCCCCGAACAATTAAAGATGTCCGTAATCCCGCTAAAACTTATCTTTCACTGGAAAAAAACAAAGCTCGTTTCAGACCAAGTATTGACTTTAAAAAAGAACTTCAAAGTCAACCCGCACCACCAGCTGGCGAAGATGACAGTCTTTTTGACAGGACAATTAATGTTCGTTATATTGACCTAGTAAAAACAACTGTTCCTAAAAAAGTCTTAAATCTACTGCCCGAACATATCGCTCGGCACTATCAAGTTGTTCCCCTTGAAGCAAAAGGAAATACTTTAGTTGTCGCCATGATTGACCCCGAAGATCGCGAAGCGATTGAATTTGTTAAAAAAAAGACGGGTATGGATTTAGACATCAGACTTTGTACTCAATCAGATATAAATCATATTTTAGATCAATATTCGGCTGTTTCCGGAGAACTAAAAAAAATCATTGAATCGGCTGAAGAAGACGAAGAAACGCCCATTCAAAAAGCACCAAATAAAGAAAAAATGGAAGAAATCACTGAAACAGCGCCGGCGGCCAAAATTGTCCAATCGCTTATTAAAAGAGCCGTCCGCGAAAAAGCATCCGATATTCATGTTGAGCCTCAAGAAGAGGAAATTGTTGTTCGCTTTCGCGAAGACGGTATTTTAAAAGAAATTATTAAATTGCCTAAAGAAGTTCAAAGCGGTATTATCTCCAGAATTAAAATTCTTTCAGATATGAAAATTGACGAAACAAGGTTGCCTCAAGATGGTCGTTTTCAAACCGTTCTTGACGGCGCCGAAGTTGATTTTCGTGTTTCCACCCTACCAACAGTCAACGGCGAAAAAGTAGTCATGAGAATTTTGGACAAATCTGGTGGCATTTTGACTCTAGAACAATTGGGATTGCGGGGAAGCGCTTTTGAAGTGCTTGATAACAATATCCGTAAAGCCCACGGGATGGTGCTAGTTACCGGTCCAACCGGTTCAGGTAAAACCACTACTCTTTACGCTGTGATTGATAAAATTAAAAATGTCGGCATTAATATTGTTACCTTGGAAGATCCGGTTGAATACCGCATTCCTCGGATTAATCAATCTCAAGTTTATACTAAAATTAATTTTACTTTTGCCAACGGTCTTCGTTCAATTGTCCGTCAAGACCCCGATGTCATTATGATTGGGGAAATTCGCGACTACGAAACAGCCGATATGGCTATTCATGCGGCGCTCACTGGTCATGTTGTTTTATCAACTCTGCACACCAACGATGCCGCCGGCGCTATTCCCAGAATGATGGATATGAAAATTGAACCATTTTTAATTAATTCGTCGGTTAATTGCATTGTCGCTCAACGACTTTGCCGAAGAATTTGCGATAATTGCAAAGAAGAAATGACTGTAGATGATTCGGAACAAAAACTGGTTGAGGAAGAATTAAAGAAAATGCCCGAAAAAGAAAAAAGACCCGAAAAAATTCAGTTTTTCCACGGCAAAGGCTGTGAAAACTGCAGTAATTCAGGCTATAAAGGCCGGCTTGGTATTTTTGAAGTTTTTGATCTGAAAGATAATTTAAAAGAATTAGTCGCCAAAAAAGCATCAGGTACAATTCTAGGTCAAGAGGCTGTTAAAAATGGTATGGTTTCCATGAAACAAGACGGTATTTTAAAGATAATGGATGGTTTGACAACTTTAGAAGAAGTTTGGCGCGTTACCAAAGATTAAAAAGGAATTTTAATGAAATTTACTTACAACGCAAAAAATGCTCAAGGGGAAGTTCAAAATGGCAATCTTGAAGCCCAAAACGAAATCGCCGCCACCAAAATGCTCCAAGGTCAAGGACTTTTTGTTTTGAATTTAAAAAAAACCGGCGAAAATAACATTATTCAAAAATCAAATATTAAAATTCCCTATTTGTCAGACCGCGTCAGCTTAAAAGATAAAATTATTTTCACTCAACAACTAGCCATGATGGTCAAGTCAGGCTTGCCTTTAATTGATGCTTTTGGCGCTTTGCAGGAACAAACCGAAAATAAATATTTTGCCGAGGTGATTAGCGACTTAACTGAAAATGTCCGCGGAGGCAAAACGTTTTCCGAAAGCCTTTTAAAGTATCCAAAGATTTTTTCTAATTTTTACATTGCTATGATTTCTTCCGGTGAAAAAAGTGGCAAGTTAGACGAAGTTTTGGGAAGACTCTCTATTGAACTGGAAAAAGATTATGAGTTGATTGGCAAAGTTAAAGCAGCCATTACTTACCCGATTGTAATTGTTGTTGCTCTTATTGGGATTGTTATTTTAATGTTAATTTTTGTTGTCCCGCAACTTAAAAAAATATTTACCGATATGGGAGTAGAGTTGCCGTTAATCACCAGAATCATTCTGGGTACTAGTGATGTGATGGTAAAATATTGGTATATATTTTTACTCGTCTTGATTGGTCTTGTTATTGGCATAAGGGCTTACAATAGAACTACTAAAGGCGGATTAGTAATTGACAATTTAAAAATTAAAATGCCAATTATCGGCAATCTTTTTCGCAAAATCTATATGGCTAGATTTTGTCGCACCGCCGGTTCGTTGGTTGTTTCGGGCTTGCCGATTAGATATTATATTAAAATCACCGCTAAAGTTTTAGGAAACCGCGTCTTTCAAGTGGCTTTGGAAAAAACTGGTGAAGATGTTAAAAATGGCCTTACTTTTTCATTGGCCTTGAAAAAACAAAAAATATTTCCGGCGATGATTTATCATTTGGTTTCTATTGGTGAAAAAAGCGGTAAATTAGACGAAATACTACTCACAATGGCAACTTTCTTTGACCGAGAAGTGGAAGCCACAACCAGTAACTTAGCCAGTTTAATTGAACCAATTTTAATTCTAGTCGTCGGCGCCGCTGTTGGCTTGGTTGTTGCTTCCGTCATTTTGCCAATATATTCATTAGTAAATGTAATCTAAACTGTCATTGCAATTTTCTTTACTGTCATTGCGAGGAGCAAAGCGACGAAGCAATCTATCGCTAACAAAAAGATTGCTTCGCTTACGCTCGCAATGACAACAAAAAACTCGCAATGACATAAAAATTAAATATTATTATGAAAATATTTTCAAAAACATACAAAGGGATTTCCTTGATGGAATTGTTAGTTGTAATGAGTATTATAACCATAGTAACAGCTATTACTATTCCAACAATTAATCATTACCTTCCTTCCTTAAGATTTTCTTCTTCAGCCAAAGTCATTTCGGCAAAACTGCGCCAAGCCCAAGAAGAAGCTATTACAACCCAAATCAGACACGGTATTCAATTTAACACCACCAATCCAACATCAATTGATTTTATTAAATTTGTAGCCGGAGTACCACCAACAATTACAGTTATAGAAAATGTTCAACTACCAAATAATATAACTTTAACCTTAGACCCAACGATTAGTGGCAATACCAATCACGCCAATAGCGTTATATTTTCTGCTAATGGTAGCCCAGATGTGAACGGTAATGTTAGTATTGGTTTCACTGGTTTTACTTCAAAAATAATTAATATTTCCCCTGCTGGAGTAATAAAATTACAATGAAAATTTTCCAAAAAAAGAAAAAAAGTTTTACCATGGTGGAACTTATTATGGCGGTTTTTATTTTAGGAGTAGGGCTTCTAGGAATTGCAACTTTTTATGCTTATAGTTTTAAAATTGCCAAAATGGCCCAGAGTGAAACGACAGCCTCAAATTTAGCTTCTGGCATTTTAGACGAGCAGTTGTCAAATAGCTACGATAATTTAGCTGTTAGTTCGGGATCAAAAGTGCCTTATTCAACAGTGGTAGGCAATCCATTTACAAATTATCAAAAACAAATTGCTATCAGTTGTATTGACGCTAATCTTATTGACACGGCTTGCGCCAATGCTCATATGAAAAAAGTTGTTGTAACTGTTTATTGGATGGACAATACAACAGAGCGAAGTTTTCAAATAGCTAGTATTAAAGCGGAGCATTAATGACTAAATATCAAAATTCTAAAATTATAAAAAATAAAGGATTTACATTAGTAGAAGTTATAACAGTGGTTTTTTTGGGAAGCGTTATTATTATGGCTTCTTACGCCGTTTATTTAGCAAGTTATAAATCTTATAAAAATAATACTGAAATTGCTGAACTGACTCAAAATGCCCGAATTGCTCTTGAACGAACATCCAGAGAAATTCGTCAGACAAAAGAAATTATTGCCAGTCCGTCTTCAGCTGAAATAATCTTTCAAGATGGCCACAACACCACGCCAATACAATATATTGACTATTATCAATCCGGCACCGATCTTAACCGTCGTTTAAACCACTATTATTTTGATCTGACTCCTGATGTTTGGGAGGAGGAAACTGCCACCAGTCCAAATGGACCTTTGCAAAAATACGAAGGCACCCCCCAAATAGTTGCTCAAGAAATACAAAAAGTAGAATTTACCAGAGATCCTTTAAATCAATCAATTGTGACAATCTATATTGAAGTAACCAATGGCGCCAAAACATATCAATTTGAAACTAAAACAACTGCGAGGAATATATGAAAAAACAACCAGCTTACATTATGATTACCGTCTTGATCCTAATGATGGTTTTAATGGCGATTACTTATCTTTTCGCCGATGTTATTTATGCCGATCTGTCCATTGCCCGCAATAATAAAAGCTCTCAAGCCGCTTTTTCTTTAGCCGAAGCCGGTGTTCAAGAGGCGATTTATAAGATTCAGTACGATACCGCTACCCGAAATGCTTTTTTGAGTGGCACTGCCATACCACCAATAAATCGTAGTTCAGCCCTTATTGGTAACGGTTCTTACACCGTCACCTTTCAAAATCCGGTTCAAGATTCAGCCACGATCACAGCCACCGGTTTTTACCAAATGGGTACAAGACAAGCCCAACGACGAATTACCGAAAATATCACTCAATCAACTCTACCGCCCAGTTGGGATATTGGCGCGGCTCTTTTTACAAATGCAGGAAGCGAACTTGACGATACCTCAATTGAACTCAAGTTAGGAGATTTTATTGTTTATGGTGGCGGAATTTTTTCCGGTTGGGACATTACAACTAAACATGGCACAACAATTACCGCCGAAAAAGACATAAAAGCCAGAAACGACATTGATATTCAAGGCACTAAAAATTGCCAGTGTTTAATTGTGGACGACGGCGATCCGTTGACACCCCAATGTAGCACTAACCCCGGTTGCGTTGTTCAACCGAATCAACTTGCCAGTAATCCGACGCCGATGATTGATTTTTCAAGTTATAAACAACAAGCGATTAGCGCTAATCAATGTTACGGCACTGTTGCGCCTTGCAATAAAACTTTCCCTTCCAGTGGAGCTTTGACTGGCGTCGCTTACATGGAAGGAGATTTATCAATTGGTGGCAATTTGACTATGAATGGTGTTTTGGCTGCTTCAGGTAATATTAGTATTAATAATGCCAATCTTACAATCAATAAAGTTGCCAGCAATCCTTCTGGAGTCATTACTCTTAAAACATTATATCTTAACAATGCCATTCTTTCTGGCACAGGTTTAATTTGGACTGGACAAGAAACCCATATTAACAACGGTACCCTTGATTTGGTAGGAGGTATTATTGCCCATTATATTTATTTAAATAATGATGCCATTGTCATTCATTATGACCCTTTAGTAATGAATGAAACTTTGACTAATTCACCGAATGCCTCGGTGATTGAGCTGAAACATTGGGAAGAAGAATACTAGTATGATACAATGAATACATATAAAGGAGTGGGATGTACGAATCGGTTTTAGGATTAAAAAAGCCCATTATGGGTTTAGATATTGGCTATAAAACTTTAAAAGTAATGCAACTTCGTGGCGACGGTCCGGGTGCCAAGGTTGTTGGTGTGGCTGAAATTCAAATTCCGCCTAAAATTTTAAGTAAAGAAGGGATTAAAGAAAAAAAAGCCCTTTCGGAAGCAATTATCGCCGCCATACGAAGCGCTCAACCTCACCCAATTACCGCTCGGATTGTTTCTTCGGCTCTGCCGGAATCTTTAGTTTTTACCAAATCGGTTGATTTGCCCACTATGACCACCCAAGAAATAAATAAAAATATTCCTTATCAAGCAGGCGAGTTTTTTCCCATTCCCCCGAGTGAAACTTATATGGACTGGCAAGTCGTTGGAGCGCTTCCCGGCACTAACACGACCGATGTTTTAGTTGTCGCCGCCCCTAAAATAATTATTGATTCATTTGCTGAAGCCATTAAAATGACCGGATTAGAGCTAATGAGCTTAGAAACCAAACCAGTGGCTGATGTCAGAGCTTTAATTTCATCTAATGACGGGGGACCTTATTTGATTTTAGATGTTGGCGCTAAAACATCCAGTCTTAGCTGTTACGACCAAGGCACAGTTAAACTAACTTCCACTATTTCTGTTGGTGGAGATGATTTAACTAACGATTTTCAACCAAATTTAAAAAATGTTGCTACTGAAGTAACTCATTTTGTAAAGTATTATCAAAATCGCATTGGTCAAGCAACTATTTTTCATAAAATAATCTTGGCTGGCGGTGGCGCCAATACTAACGGCCTGCGAAAAACCTTAGAAGATGCCACAAGAATTAAAACAGAAATTACTTGGCCGATTATTAAAACAAAAACTTATAACCCAAAATATGCGACTGTGATTGGTTTAGCCTTAAAAAGAATATGATATGATAAACATTAATTTATTACCCCCGGAATTAAAAATGCAAAGAATCACGGCCAAAAGAAATGCTTCTCTTGTTAGTATTTGTGTGGTGCTAGTTTTGGTTGTAGCGATTTTAGGAATCATTAGTCGCTCATTAGAGTCCACTGTTGAAACAACACTTTTAAGTTCTAAAAATAATATTGAAAAAGACTCTAACCAAATTAATCAATACCAAGATCTTCAAGATATGGCTTTATTTATCAACGACCGTTGGCAAACAACCCAAGATATTGAAAAAAAACATGTTTATTGGTCTCAAGTTCTTCAAGAGTTAAGTAACTGCGCCCCCACCAATGTCCAATTTGAAAGTTTGATTGCTAACAGCAGTAAATCGCCTAATTTTATTATTGCCGGCAACACCACCACCGAAAGAGAAATTATTAAATTTAAAGATAAGTTAGAAGCTTCCCCGTTTTTCAAAAATGTGGCTTTTAAAAGTTCCAGTCTTTCCACTGACCAAACAACCACTAATCAAAAATTAAAATTCACTTTAGAATTTGATTTAGAACAAAATAAAGCCGAGGCAGTCCAATGAAAAACAAACCAATATTAATTATAGCTATTACTTTTTTCGTAATTTTAGGCATTGTTATATTTTTAATTAGACCTGTTGTTTCTTCAATTTTGGTTTCGTGGAGAGATTTAAACCAAACAAAAGAAAACCTTAAGAAAGTTGAAGAAAAAAAACAAGTCCTTGAAGCTTTAAAAAGCAATCAAGACTTAACCAAAGTTGCTGATATTGCCGAACAATATATTCCTAAAGAAGAAGCATCAGGTCAATTAATTATTGAATTAACTGCCATGGCGCAAGGAAATAATTTAAAAGTTGAACAAACATCAATTGAAAAATCAAAAGATACCCCCAAAGATACCACCACCGATACAACAACCTCTCCGACGCCAGCGACTTCTAGCACTCCTGCTGTTTCGCAAATTAAAACGGTTGATTTTACTGAAAATTTAAATGGTAGCTATGTTGATTTTATAAATTTTCTTAAAGCCCTGGAAACAAGTTCGCGCTTAATTTTAATAAACAATATTTCCATTCAAGCAAAAACCGAAGCCGGCAAAGCACCTTCTTTTAATTTTCAATTGGCCGGTTCGGCTTATTACAAAAGTAAAGTTGACCTAGAACAAAATTTAGCCAACATTAAAATTACCGAAGAAACTTTAAATAAATTCCTAGACCTCAAAAGCTACGGTCAACCAATTAACCTGCCCGGTGAATCGGGCTTTGGCAGGACTAATCCATTTGAGACCTACTAGTTTTTATTCCCCGAGGGCTTTTTTAATCTTGGCAATGACTTCACCAGGCATTGTTTCTGATTTAACAATGTAGTCAGTGGCGCCTAATTTTTTGCCTTGGGCTCGGTCAACATCTTGAATTAAGGCGGTCAGCATAATAATCGGAACATTTTTAAATTCTTCATCGCCACGAAGATTTTTTAGTACGTCAAAACCGTTCACTTTTGGCATCATGACATCTAAAATAACCAAGGCTGGTTTTACCTCGCGAGCTTTGTTAAGAGCTTCTTCACCATTTTTAGCCTGAATAATTGTATAACCTTCGGCTTTAAGACGATCTTCATACATCTCCAATAGTGTCAGGTCGTCATCAACCAATAAAATTGTTTTTCCTGTTTGCTCCATAAAATTCTTTCTAGTTACAACCATATTGTATCACATAAATATTTTCGGTCAAATTTTGAGAAAACGCAGATAAAAGAAGATATCACTTAAAATAATTAAAAAGACAATTAAAATTAAAAAAAAGAGAACCAAAGACGAAGGTTTTTTCCGAAGTGATGGCACAGATGTCGCAGTTTGCACCGATGGTTCAAATTGAATCTGGGGCGGAGCAGGTGGTGGAGG
>Ga0209210_1001426_pt1 | contig 20013 bp, 26 predicted proteins | sample RifGroA1_FD_183991 | JGI IMG/M metagenome (GOLD analysis project Ga0209210, IMG submission 183991) | Contaminated groundwater microbial communities from Rifle, Colorado, USA - Rifle Groundwater A1 (SPAdes) (version 2) | ecosystem: Environmental > Aquatic > Deep subsurface > Groundwater >...
AACTAGTAAAAATGGTTGAGGAGTCTGACAAGGTTTTAGTATTTGACTAATATGTTCTTGCCCAATTGATACTAACTAAGTCGCTTTTTAATTTCGGCAATACTTAGCCGCTCTTCTTTTTGGAGCCTTTTAATCTCTTTTATTTTCTCCACGATTTTTGGGTCAAATAGCATAAAACCGCCCTTACTTTTTGTCTCAGGCTTTATAAACCCTTGGTCTATATAATAACGCACAGTTGGAATTCCAACATTAGCTAGTGTCGCAACCTTACCAATTTGTAGCAGGTTCTCGCTCACTAGTTCCGTCTTTTTGATAAAGAAGGGGATTATAGATTTACCTTTGGCTGCTGCAATATAGGCATCAAGCGATCTTTCAACTGCTCCAAAGATAAGTGAATAGAAATCATCAAGTTCTCCAGTGACAGTGCCTTTCCTAATTGCACTCATATATGTTTCGCGATCTTCAGTCTTAACAATGGTGATAGGGTAGCCATTTTGCATCAAAACGAGGTTCATTAAAAGTCTTGTTGTCCTGCCGTTGCCGTCAACAAAAGGGTGGATAACTACAAAACGATAATGCAAATCAGCGGCAACGCGTGCAGGATGTACACCCTGTTGGTCTTTTAACCATTCAATAAGTTTTTTCATTCTGAATGGAACCTCTTCCGGCCCGGGGGTTTCTTGTGGCGCTCCGGTTATAAATACTTGCCCAAGTCGGTACTTACCAGCCCAATCGTCATCAATGCCGGCAAGAACAATTTTGTGGATATTTTTTATGTCATCTTCAGTTATAAATTGATGACCTTTTTCCACCATCGAACGCACAAATTCTATTGCTTTAGCGTGATTAGTTGCTTCTAAGTGTTCACGCAGGGTTTTACCACGAACTGTAATACCTTTTTCTATAACCAGAGCTGTTTCACTTCTGTTTAAAGTACTACCCTCAATAGCATTTGATGTATATGTATACTCCACGTCCAGCCACTCTTGAATGTTTTTGACCTGTTCGGGAGGTAGTGGCCACAATTTATCAAGCTGGCGCTTTTTTTCTATAAGTTTTTTAAGTTTTTCGTCCATTGGTTTTCCTTCCTTTAATTTTAGCCATAACAAGCGGCATTTCTTTTTCGATCTCTCCTAATAGGATCTCAAAAGCGTTATTTAATCTGCGTCTTTTCTCGTCTGGTGAGATGTCAGCCTCTTCAAAAACAACATCTATATCTTTTACTTTCCCCATGCCTACTTTACGGTTTAGTCAATCACCATCAACTATCACCTGATAGTTTACAGTATATGAATAAATCTGTCAAGATAGCAAGGACGATAACAGGTTTGGAAGATTCAGAAAAGATAAAGTCCAACCAGATCACGGAAGCACTCCAATATAGACCAAGCGATATTTAAAGAGCCTCAAGATCTTGAGCAAGCTATAGCAGTAAGCTTGCCGAAACTATCGAAGAGATACAGAAACATTAATCCAACTAAAAAGTTGATCCCTTACAAATACCTAAATTTGACAAATATGATATTATTTATACATAAACCCCTATATGGGGATAAAATTATGGAGGATGAAACAAAAAAGGTAGTTATCAGAAGACTAAAAAGAGCAAGAGGGCATCTTTCCCGTGTCATAAAAATGGTTGAGAAAGGCGATTATTGTCCAGACGTCCTCTTGCAGTCTTCTGCAGTTCAAGGAGCGCTTAAAAAATCTGATGAAATTATCCTTAATTCGCACCTTCATACATGCATAGTTCCAAAACTAGCCAGTAGAACAGATGAGTTGGCAATTGAAGAGTTGTTGAAAGTATTCAAAAAAAGATAAAAAATGGAGCAGTCTAAAGAAATTACAAGCAGAGAATCAATCCTATTTGGAATAATCGGGTTTTTACTAGGTATTGTCCTAACTCTGCTCTTTGTCAGAAACGCGGTCAACAATAATATGATCGGTATGATGCGCATGATGGGAATCAATCAAAAAACAGATAACCACCAAGAAATAGGAGGAGAAATGGTTGAGCATATGTCAAAAGACACCACGCCAATGAATGACATAGTATTGAAACTTAAAGATAAAACCGGAGATGATTTTGATAAAGAATTTACGGATCTTATGATTGAGCATCATCAAGGTGCAATAGACATGGCAAACCTTGCAGGACAAAACGCAAAACATCAGGAGATCAAAGATTTAGCAGATGACATTACTAGCACCCAGTTAAGTGAAATCCAGATGATGCGCAAGTGGCAAAAAACTTGGGGTTATTAATGATCGAATTAAAAAGGAGGTGAATAACATGGTAAAACCAATTATTTTAGCAAATGCACTAACTACAGTTGGCATTGGATTGTATGTAGCTTGCAGAGTGTTAAGCTTAGTTGTACCAGACTTTATTTTCAATGTTGGCCAAAGCTGGTTCCATACAATCAGTGTCAATGCTTTAAAAACAGCAACACCATTAGATGTTGGCACATTTATCTTTGGAGCAATTACCTTTGGAACTTTAACTTGGGCGATAACTTATGCTGTAGCCTCTTTGTACAATAAGTGGTCAAAGTAAGCTAAATATATGTTAGGAAGGTTAAAAATAGATAAAGCAATTTGTCCAATAGACGATGTAACAAAAGCTATCAAAACAAAAGCAAATGAAAAATACACAACGTAACATATACATCTGCCCAATGCATTCGGAAATTATGTCCGACAGACCTGGGTCGTGTCCAAAATGTGGAATGAAACTCGAACCCACTAAAAAAAATGTTGAAGATGCAATGCCGCACAAAGATCACTCTCGGCACACTATTGAACCAATTTCCAAGGAGACTTTTTGGAAGAAATTTAAAATGGGCATGTTTATGGCCATGGGTATGGAACATGGTGGTTTGGCAGGCAGGGAGATGGCCAAACTTATGGAAGAGGATATCCGCAACAAATTCTTTTTCGCCCTCCTTTTGTCATTGCCAATCATTGCATATTCTCAATTGGGTGAAAAATTTGTGGGTAAATTACCCTCGCCAATTCCAACCCATTGGCTTTTGTTTATCCTAACCACTCCCGTTTTCTTCTACTCAGGCTGGATTTTCCTTTACTCGACTTATAAGGCTCTAATTGCAAAAACACTAAATATGGCAGTCCTAATCGCGGTGGGTATCACGGCAGCCTATGGATTTAGTGTAGTTTTGACTATTCTTGGCAGCAGCGATTCGTATTATGAAGCGGCAGCACTTCTTATCACTTTTGTACTCTTTGGCCACTGGATGGAAATGAAATCTCGGCGTGGCACAACCGACGCACTTCAGGCACTTTTCAATCTTGTTCCGCCACAGGCAAGACTCCTCAAGAACGGTCAGGAAAAATTAGTTCCGACATCCCAAGTCAAAATCAGCGATATTTTAATCTTAAAACCAGGCGATAAAGTTCCGGTCGATGGGGAAATTACGCAAGGGGAGACCGCAATAGATGAATCACTTGTTACAGGAGAATCCTTACCAGTTGTAAAGCAAAAAGGTGATCAAGTAATTGGTGGTTCAATCAACCAATCTGGATCAGTTAAATTTAAGGCAACTAAAGTTGGTGAAGATACAGCGCTTGCTCAAATTGTCAAAATGGTTGAAATCGCCCAAAACTCCAAAGCTCCGGGTCAAAAGATAGCCGACAGATTTGCCCAGTATTTGGTAATTGTTGCAGTTGGTGGTGGATTATTAGCATTTGGAGGATGGTATTTTATTCTTGGCGCACCAATTCTGGTTGCTTTAACATTTGCAATTTCCACAACTGTTATTGCTTGTCCGGACGCTTTAGGACTTGCTACTCCAACGGCAGTTGCGGTTGGCACAGGCCTTGGGGCCAAACACAATATCTTAATAAAAGACGCACCGACCCTAGAACAGGTGTCTAAAATCCAAGCGGTTGTCCTAGACAAAACTGGAACTCTGACAGAAGGAAAACCTAAAATTACAGACGTTGTTGCCATAAGTGGCATAACCGAAGAAGAACTTTTAAGACTAGACGCAGCTGCCGAAGAAAAATCAAGCCATCCCCTAAGCCAAGCAGTCCTTGATGAAGTGAAAAAGAGGAAATTAAAAATTCCGACAAAAGTCGAAAAGTTTAAAAATATTGCAGGGCACGGCGTGGAGGCAATTGTTGACGGTAAACATATTCTTGTTGGCACTCTAAAGTTAATGAACGATCGAAATGTCCAAGTTGGTCCCTTAAAAGAAAATATAGACAGGTTCCTTTCGGAAGGCAAAACAATCATGGTTCTTGCCATAAACAATAAAATGGCTGGAGTTGCAGCAGCAACAGATCCTGTAAAAGAAAATGCAAAACTGGCAATTTCTAAAATGCAAGAATTAGGACTCGAAGTTGCAATGATTACAGGTGACAATCAAAAAACCGCAGAAAACATAGGCGGGCAAATTGGGATCAAAAGAATTTTTGCTGAAGTTTTACCGGAAGATAAAGCCAAGTATGTTAAAAAACTTCAAGAAGAAGGAAAATTCACGGCAATGGTAGGTGACGGTGTCAACGATGCGCCTGCTCTTGCCCAGGCAGACATTGGGATTGCCATTGGAGCCGGGACAGACGTGGCGATTGAAACTGCCAATGTTGTTCTTATGAAATCAGATCCCGCTGACGTCTTGCGGGCAATTAAGCTTTCCAAGGCAACCGTTACCAAAATGAAGCAGAATCTTTTTTGGGCATCTGTCTATAATCTTCTGGCAATTCCTGTTGCCGCCGGTGTCCTTTATCCAAAATTTGGTATTTCGCTTCGTCCCGAGATCTCTGCACTTTTGATGAGTGTATCGTCAATTATTGTCGCAACCAACGCAGTTCTTTTAAACAGAGCCGAAAAAAGTTTGGTTGAGGTTTAATGATAAGTTTGTTTAAAAAATCGCAAAAAGCAACGGATCCTGTATGCCTGATGAAAGTCAAAAAGGATGAAAATGTTCTAAATTATGAATATAAAGGCCAAACTTATTATTTTTGCTCCGAAAATTGTAAAGAACAATTCAAGCAAGACACGGAAAAATATTTATCATGAATAAACAAAGTTTTTCTTTGAATAAAATATTAAAAAAACATAGTTTTTTAATGGTTTTAGGTTGTCTGGTTCCTGTATTTGCTATTGGTTTTTTTGCGCTCTTTGGAATCAGCCAAAAGAGCCTGCTCATTTTACTTACTTTAGCTTGTCCACTAGGCCATATTTTTTTAATGAGAGGGCATGGCAAAAAACATCATGAATAATTTATCAGTCAAATAAATATGGAATTATTAATAAGCGCTTCATTTATAGCCTCATTTATTGCGGGAGTTGCCGCGCTTTTTGCTCCCTGTTGCATAACTGTTCTACTACCTACCTACTTTGCTTCCATATTCAAACAGAGATCGACAATTTTTTTAATGACATTCGTTTACTTTTTAGGGCTTTTAGCTGTTTTTATGCCGATCGGTCTTGGTGCGTCGGCAATAACGCAGCTGTTTAGCGCTTATCACAGTATTATTTTCACTATGGGTTCGCTATTTTTAATTCTTCTTGGGCTTACACTGGTTCTCGGGATCCAATTTTCTTTTCCGGCATTAGTCCATCCTCAACTCAAGAATTCGGGCTTTTTATCAGTTTTTATTCTAGGAATATTTTCCGCAATTGCTACAACCTGCTGTGCCCCGGTTCTGGCAGGGGTCATTGCCCTAGCTGCACTTCCAGCCTCCTTTCTTTTGGGTGGAGTCTACACTCTAGCCTACGTTTTGGGAATGGTTGTACCCCTTTTTATTCTAAGTTTGGTTTTGGATAAGAACAAATTTACACAAAAATTTTTTGTATTTCGAAAAACGGTAAGCTACAAAATTCTTGGTAAAAAAATCCGCCTGACTTTATCCAATCTTTTTTCAGGAGTCATGTTTTTAATTCTTGGCATAATTATTATCTATTTAGCACTTACCAATAATCTAGTAACCCACGCTTCATATCAAATCAGCATAAATGTTTATTTAACTAGATTTATTCAGTTTATAGGACAGTACACTAAAATCATTCCAGAGGTAGCTTGGGCGATTATAATCTTTTTGGTTTTTTTAATGATTTGTGCAAAAGCTATCACTGAATTTATGAAAAACAGAAAAAGTTACACGAACAAGAAAGAAGGTGAATAAGCATTAAAAAATCGACAATTTTCTGGGTACTTTCAGTTTCCCTTTTTATTTCTGCCGTCGTTGTAGCATCATTTGTACTTGGAACAAATAGCAATGATGAATCTTCAAATCATCCAGCCGAACATCATGAGGGTCAATCAATCTATGAAGATGAGTTTAATGCTCTATTGGGTAAACAAGCTCCGGATTTTACATTATATAATTATGACAGCAAAAAGGTAACATTAAGTGAGCAAAAAGGCAAAAAAGTAGTTTTATTCTTTACAGAAGGTGTAATGTGTTACCCTTCATGTTGGAACCAAATCGCAGCATTTGGCAAGGATGAAATATTTAAAAAAGAAGATACTGTCATTTTTTCTATTGTTGTGGACACCAAAAACGAATGGAAAAGAGCTATTGATAAAATGCCCGAGCTTGGCGCAACTACAGTCCTGTTCGATGCAAGCAAAACAATTTCAAAAGAATATGGTGTGCTTTCACTACCATCTTCAATGCATAAAGGCCAATTTCCGGGACACACTTATCTAGTAATTGATAAAGAGGGAATAATTCGCTTCATCAAAGACGATCCTCAAATGGCTGTTAGAAATGATGAATTAAAAATCGAACTCGAGAAGTTAAATTAATGACAGGGCAAAAGATTATCTCTGCATCAGCTCTTAAAGGGTTATTAGCAGCGTCTTTACTTTTAATACTCTATTTTATAATTATCACTCTTATTTCAGGTTGGGGCTTTGCCAAAGACCAGTTTTCCAGATATTGGTATTTTGTGGTCACCTTGACGATAGGATTTGGAATTCAGGTAGGATTTTATAGTTATTTAAAAAATTCCCTCAAGCATAAAATTTCACCAGAAGTAATCGCGACATCAGGAGTAACCTCAACTGCTGCTATGGTAGCATGTTGCGCTCATTACCTGGTCAATGTTTTACCAATTTTAACAGTAGCAGGATTAATAGCGTTTATCAGTCAGTATCAAGTTCGCCTCTTTTGGATTGGATTAGTTTTCAATTTTACAGGGATTATCTATATGGCAAATAAGGTTTACCGATTTTTGAAAGAACATGACATATCTTAAAGTAATTGTATTTATCCTGGCAATTGTGACTAAAGGAGTTACAATTTTTATTGGCACCAGACAAATTGTTGGTAAAATAAATGTATGAAGAGGACATTACTGGGCATATTAATCGTATTTTTTATTCTCACTATATTCTTAATAATCACAATAATTATAATTAGCTTTAAAATTGTCAAACAAACGACTGACAGTATTAATTTCGCACTTAAAAAAGATTTTCAAAAAGTTGTCAGAATTCCAGATGTTATACCACCGGAAACGAAAGGATTTAACAAAACTGTCTACATTTGGGAAATGGTAACAAATGAAGAGGAGATTACCAAGGTAAAATTTACCCACGACACTGCTTTTATAAAAAGCAGTGAAAAAATTAATGCAACTCTTGAAATGCCTCCCGGCTCTGACCCCAGCATCTTTTTTAAAGTTTTACCAGCAGTAGTTGCCGACCCTCAAACAATAATTTCAATAACAGACGAGAAAAGACTTAACTTAGCTGCGAATAGTGATGCAGGCTACTCTAGCATACAACTTTTTGCTGACGAAAAATCCCAAAAGATTGTAAAGGTTGTATGGGAATTTGATAAAACTGCATTTGTTGACAAAAACAGCAATCTCTACAACAAAATATACAATTATCCCGAACCCCTTTTGCACATACTGTACAAAATACAAAGAGGAATTCTTCTAATCTTTTCAACCTAAAAGCCAGAAAAACCCCAATTGACAAGAAAAGAAAATTCGTCTTGGGGGTTTTTCCGTTCGGTTATAAACTAACCACCGATCTTAAACATAGATGTACCACAAACTGGACATTTACCCTTAAGAGCTGGTTTACCGTTCTTCATAGTAACCTTTTGAGCGTTTGGGTCATCCCTCTTCTCTCGACACTTAACACAATACATTGTTGCCATTTAAATCACCTCCTTTTAGACAGAAAATATAGACTGAAGCCCCTTCCTATTTTGAGGCTGTTTAGCTTCAACTAGCTTCAACCATAGCACATGCAAAAAATCAAAGTCAAGCGAGGCTAAGCAAAGCTATTTTTTTTAAAAATTTATGGGCCTATCTAAAAAGAGGTATTTTTGAAAATTTCAAGGCTATTTGAAGCCCTATAATTACACAAGCAAGCAAAATTATTCTAGCCATTTCATTTTTTACTCCAACGCTGTCAAAGGCACTCGAAGCTATTACTGCCTCTTTATTTTTTTTAGTTTCTACAACGTCAACCTTGCTCTTATCATCAGCTTTTGAATATGTCAAGAAACCGCTCTCAATGATTTTTACCCGATGTTTTAAAGCAGCAATCTTTCTGCTCTTTGTTTTAAATGGCATTTATTTCATCCATATAATAGCACAACTCTCAAATCAACTCGTTGACTTAAAGAAAAAGCCATGGTAAAAGATTGGAGTAATTAATTTGTCCAAACATGCAAGTCACCGAGCTGGATATCTATTTTATTTTATTAACGGCAGTTATAGTTTGGAACCTTGGCCTAAGTGTATATCTTTTACAATCAGTTGCAAGGTATAAAAAATTGACACATGGTACAAACAATAGGAATCTGGAACAAATTGTTGACAAACTCATAGACAAGCTAGAAATAAATGAAGCAAATGTTTCTCAAATATCTCAAAGTCTTGTTGGGTTTCAAAAGAGATCCTCAGGGTTTTTACAGAAAATAGGAATCTTACGTTTCAACCCTTTTGAAGAGTCAGGTGGAGATCAAAGTTTTGCAATTGCATTATTAGACGGTGAAGAAAGCGGGTTTATAATTTCATCACTACATTCAAGAAGCGGGACTCGTATTTACGCAAAAGAAATTAGAAGTGGCAAGAGCATGGCGCATACACTCTCAAAAGAAGAAAAAGAAACTCTTGATAAAGCATTGAGAAGAAAATAAAAACAAATTAAGGTAAAATAATATTTAATGAGCTTTCTGCCCTCTGGAAAATTAAGGATATTAATAGGATGCGTAGCTCTTTATGTTGTCTCAGTCGGGGTTTCGTTTGTAGCCTTTAGTCTTTTTCTAAAGACGTCGATTAGTATAAATACACCGTTCGGGAGCCTAACTGATGTAACTTCCGAAAACGAGGGAGGAATTAAAGACCAACCCTGTCCATTAAACGGAGCAATGTATACAAAAACAAGAAAAGACCAGTGGAAGACAAGAAGACCGCTTGGCGTAATGGTTGAAAACCATTTAGATGCCAGACCTACTCTAGGCCTCTCGCGCTCAGATGTAATTTACGAAGCGATAGCAGAAAGCGGAATTACCCGTTTCTTAGCAATCTATCTTTGTCAGGATGCAGGCGATATTGCACCAATCAGAAGTGCCCGCACGTACTACATTGATTGGCTTTCCGAGTATGATGCTGCCTATGCACACATCGGAGGGGCAAACAGACCAGGGCCTGCCAACGCTCTTGGTCAAATAAGGGATTACAGCATAAAAGATATGGATCAATTTGGTCTTGGATTTCCAACATATTGGAGAGGAACGGACAAACTTGCTCCCCACAATGTTCACTCGACAACCAAAAAACTCTGGGAAGCTGCCGAAGAACGAGGCTTTGGACCAAAAGATGAAAATGGTAAGCAATGGGATGAAAGCTTCACCGAATGGAAATTTAAGGACGATACTCCACTTGACAAACGGGGGGACCAAAGCCCAATTACAGTCCCATTTAGACCAAATGCTCCCGATTATACAGTCACATGGATTTACGACAAAGAGGCTAATATGTATAGAAGGACACATGGTGAAACTGCTCAAATGGACCCAATCACGAATGAGCAATTATCGGCCAAAAACATTATTGTGCAATTTGCACAAGAAAGGTTTTTAAATGATGAAGAAGGTCATCTGCTTTACACGACTATAAGTTCTGGTAATGCCCTAATTTTTATGGACGGGAATGTTATAAAAGGTAAGTGGAATAAAGCCAGTCGTACTGCAAGGACTAAATTCATAGATTCCAAAGGCAAAGAAATTGAGCTGAATCGTGGACAAGTATGGATTCAAACAACTCCTGCCACGAATGATGTAGAATATTAAGTTGTCCAAAGTCTCGTCCACGACAATAATAATTTTGCTCATTGGAGAATCTGCTCAAATTTAAATTAGCCTGCCAAATAAATATATGATAATTGATATCCTTATCTCTAAAGTAAGAGTAAAAATTTTCGAGCTATTCTTAGGCAACCCAGGTCAGTCTTATCATGTTCGTGATATTGTGAGGCGTGTTGACGAAGAAATTAACGCAGTTCGACGAGAGCTAGCAAGACTTGAAAAAACAGGATTTGTGCATAGCGAATGGCGCGCGAACCGTCGATACTATTCAGTTAAAAAAGATTACATGTTCTTTTCCGAATTTCTTTCAATGGTCAACAAAAGCATAGGATTAGGTGGCACAATAATTAAAAATAAATCAAAACTCGGGAAAATCAACTACGCAATGTTGTCTGGCTCATTCGTTCGCGGTAAGCCTTATTCGCAAAATGAAGTAGACATTTTTATCGTCGGCACTATTGTTCTACCAGAACTATCATCTATTATTAAAGAAGAAGAGGCAAGAAGAAACCGCGAAATTAACTTTACTCCAATGACCGAAGAAGAATTTAATTTTAGAAAAGCGCGTCGTGACCCTTTCGTGCTTGGTATTCTTTCAAAACCGCGTGTTATGCTGATTGGCGACGAAGAAGAAATGGTTAAACTTTAAGATCATCTGTCCATGTACAAAAAACCGCGCTTAATCTTACTTGTTATTATTGGCTTTACGATAACTGCAGCCTATATCAATTTACCAACAATCAAACTGTTAGGCCGTGACGTAAAGCATCCGCAAATCCAAACTAAATACATCAGTCGTGACTTAGAGCCAAAACTTGGCCTCGATCTTGCTGGTGGTATTCAGCTGACTATGTCAGCAGACATGCAAAATATTGCCGAAGCAGACCGTGATAGTGCACTTGAATCAGCTCAAGTAGTCGTAGAAAACAGAGTTAACTCTTTGGGAGTAGCGGAAGCTATTGTCCAAACGGCAAGAACCGAAAACCAATACCGTCTGATCATCGAAATACCCGGTATATCAAATGCCGAAAAAGCCTTGACAACAGTGAGAAAAACTGCACACTTAGAATTTAAAACTTTAAAACAAGATGCAATAACTGATGCAACTGCAGAAGCGTCAATAGGAAGTTATGAGAGCACCGGCCTGACAGGTCGTGATCTAAGAAGAGCACAAGCTCAACCAAGCCAAGATCCGCAAAACCCTGGATATGTTGTAAATCTTGAATTCAATGAAGAAGGTGCGCAAAAACTCGCAAATATTACCCAAAATCATTTAAACGAGCCAATGGCAATGTTTTTAGATGACACACCAATTTCCTGGCCGCCACCGACAATACAGGCAGTGATCACCGATGGTAAAGCCCAAATAAGCGGCAAATTTGACTCCACAGCTGCAAAAAATTTGGCTATCCAGCTTAATGCTGGAGCCCTACCGGTACCACTGCTCATCGAAAGTCAAACAAGAGTTGGGCCTACAATTGGCCAATCAGCAATAGACAAAAGTATTTTAGCAACCGCAATCGGCCTCATATCTGTTGCTGTTTTCATGATTGTTTACTACAGAATCTTAGGACTTTTTGCTGTATCCGCATTGCTCATTTATACCCTTATAGTTTTTTCCATTTTCAAGCTAATTCCAGTAACTTTAACCCTTGCCGGTGTTGCCGGTTTTGTACTTTCAATAGGTATGGCTGTAGACGCAAACATTCTTATCTTCGAACGCATAAAAGAAGAATTAAAATGGGGAAAACCCAAACACGAAGCGCTTTATGCAGGTTTTGATAGAGCTTGGTCATCAATCCGCGACTCTAACGTTTCTTCGCTCATAACAACCGCGATTCTCTTTAATTTTGGTACAGGTCCAGTAAAAGGCTTTGCTCTTACTTTGGCAATTGGGATTTTAGTCTCGATGTTTTCAGCAATCACAGTAACTAGAAACTTACTTAAAATGTTTTGGATAGGGAGGATTTAAAAATTAAGAATTTAAAATTATCATGAATATCATAAAATATCGCAATATATTCTTTATCACATCACTAGTCGTTCTTGTACCTGGCTTTATTGCACTGTCTATATGGGGTCTTAGACTAGGCATAGATTTTATAGGTGGTACTCTCTGGGAAGTTAGATTCATAGAGAAAAAAGAAGAACCTAGCAGGGAAGCATTTCAACATTTTTTAAATGAAAACGGTTTTGAAGTATCATCAACTTCTCAAACTACAGAGGACGCAATTTTAGTTAGGTCCAAAGTTGTTCAGGAAGAAAAAATTAACCAGATTAAATCAGATGTGATAGAAAAATACGGTCAGATAGAAGATATACGTTTTGAAACAGTTGGTCCCATAATATCAAGCGAACTTACCCAAAAAGCTTTCCTGGCTGTAGGAATTTCAATTTTAGCGATTCTTACCTATATTACCTGGGCGTTCAGGAAGATTCCCAAGCCAGCATCATCACTGGCATTTGGCTTTGCAACCATAATTGCGCTTGTCCACGATGTCATAGTAGTTATGGGAGTTTTTGCAATCTTAGGACATATTGCGAATATTGAGGTCGATTCACTTTTTATAACTGCCCTTTTAACGGTAATAGGTTTTTCAGTTCACGATACAATTGTGGTATTTGATAGAATCCGCGAGAATTTAATCAAACACACAAGTATCTCCTTTGAAGGTATTGTCAACGATTCACTCTTGCAAACCCTTGGCCGCTCACTCAATACTTCACTCACAGCAATTTTTGTTCTTATAGCACTTTTCCTTTTTGGTGGGGAAAGTATAAAGACCTTTGTTTTGGCGCTCTTAATAGGAATAATTTCTGGAACTTACTCTTCAATTTTTAATGCCGCACCTCTTTTGGTGGTTTGGCACAACATACAGAAAAAATAATTTTATTTAGAAAATTGTCTTTTAATGATTTGTTGCGTAATAGTATAACCTACAATAAGAAGCACAACATAAACTACTAATATTTGCATAGGTTTCCAACTTTGTCGTCCAACTGCACCCAAAAAAAGCACAAAATACCATGAAACAGTTGCAATTGTACCAAATGGTGCCCCATAAACAGCCACTTTTTTCAAATTCTTACTCCTGTTTGCCCAGTCTTCTGCTGATAACTTTGAAAGTTTAGGTCGGAGCAGAGTATTCATAAATATTCCATTGATCGTTATTATTCCAACAATAGCCATTTTTGTAAGTATTTTTCCACTTCCCCATAAAACAGGTTTACTTATCATAAAATAAAGGCCACTTGCAATTAAAAGAATTAATGCAGCTGTTATCATTAGACTGTAGATTTTTGTACTCTTAAGATATGCAACCCCTAAATCACGGTCTCCAATAGCCATTGTGAACTGAAGATCATTAACAGTTACAGTACCAACACCAATAACAGACCCGATAATATGTAAAAAAATGACGAACGTATAAGGATCAATCATATTGTTAATTTTCTAGGTAAATTCTGATCTAGTAATAAATAATTGTCAAGAAAAACCCTTAATTCTTTTCAGTAAATACTCTCTCTCGTTTTTTGCGTTATCATCTACTACTTCTTCAAACAATGTATTTAAAATATTACCAACTTTTGGGCCGGGTTTAATTCCCAAAATCCTCATTACATCCCGCCCGTTAGCTTTTAAATCTTTTACTCCAAAAGGCTTTTTTAAAACTTCTTTTATTCGCCTGCGAAACAGTTTAAGCCGCCAGCTTTCAGGCTCCTCCAACCCGCCTCCAAGTCTATCGCCTATTCTTAAATCCATCATGTCCTCAACATTTTCAACTCCAACATTATTAAGAAATCGCCTTATAGCTTTATCTGTTTGGTGCTCGCCAACACTAAACTGGTGCCAGCGGACAAGCTTAAATACCTTATCCCGATCATCGCGCGTAATATGAAATCTTGCACAAATCTCCTTGGCGAGTTTGGCACCAATCACTTCGTGATTATAAAATGTCCGGATGCCTTCATTGGTCACATGAGCAACTCTTGCTTTGCCAATGTCATGAAGAAGTGTCGCAAAACGGACAATAGTTTTCGTGCTGGGGCAATGTTTCATACTCATAACACAATGGGTCCCAACATCATAAATATGATGACGCTTAGGGCTCTTTTGTTCAACTATAAAATTTTTATCAAGTTCAGGTAAAATTAACTTTAATATCGCAAGTTCATGTGCAAGTATAATCCCGCGATCTCCATTCTCACTATCAATAATTTTAAAAATCTCATCCCTGATTCTTTCGCCGGAAATTTTTAGAAGTAGTTGAACGTTATCCCTAATCGCTTTTCTAGTTTTTTCCTCAATTTCAAAGCTTAAAACAGTGGCAAAACGTACAGCTCTTAGCATTCTTAATGCATCCTCACGAAATCTTTCATCAGCATCTCCAACAGCCCTGATTTTTTTATTACCTAAATCGGAAACCCCGCCAAACAGATCAACAGGTTTATCTTCAAGTTTCCCATTTTTGAACCTTAGAGCCATTGCATTAATCGTGAAATCCCTTCTTTTTAAGTCTTCTTCCAGCGACTTTCCCCAAATAACTTTATCCGGATGTCGGCTATCGCTGTAATTTTTTTCTGTTCTGTAAGTTGTAATTTCTATAACATGCGGATGCTCAGTTTCTTCAATTTCAACTGGTATTCCAACAGTCCCGAATTTATTATTGTAAAAAGCGTTTGGAAATATTTTTAATATTTCTTTAGGCCTTGCACTTGTTGTTAGATCCCAATCACGAACATCTTGCCCTGCAATAATATCCCGAACAGCCCCTCCTACCACTGCAACTTCAAACCCCAATTTTGCAAGCTTTTTGAGAATCACTAAAATTTCATCTTTCATACGATCAAATATATCACAACAAACAATTTAAATACTGATAGAATATAGAAGAAAGATATGTTTTCATTGAACCCATGAAATGAGCGGCGAGAAAATTTGGAAAGTAAACGTCAAAGACCCTAAAAAAACATCTGGCAACTGGCTTGAAAAGGTGTTGGCAACCAATAGAGGACTAACTAACTCTAAAAAATTAGCAGATTTTTTAAATCCTTCAATCAATCAAATAATCAATATAAAATTGTCTGATCTTACAAAAGGAGTATCGCGGGTAGAAAGAGCAATAAAAAACAGGGAGAAGATTATTGTCTATTCGGACTATGATGCCGATGGAATTTGTGCAACCGCGATAATGTGGGAGACATTAAATGATCTGGGTGCGAACGTTATGCCATATGTTCCCCATAGAATAAAGGAAGGTTATGGACTTTTTATTCCTGCCATAGAACAACTGGCAAAAGAAGGTGTGTCTTTAATAATCACTGTGGATCATGGAGTGACAGCAATAAAACAAACAGAAGCTGCTAATAAACTTGGTATAGATGTCATAGTGACAGATCATCACGTCCTTCCTAACAATTTACCCAAATCACATGCACTCGTTCACACGACAGAACTTTGCGGAGCTGGAGTTTCTTGGCTTTTCTCTTATCACTTAATTTCTAAAATAAAACCATCTTACAAAAATCAAATTCTAGAAAAATTGGAGCTAGCCGCTATTGCCACAATAGCAGACCTTGTTCCGCTAAATCCGGCATCACGATCCATCGTGAAGTATGGTCTCAAACAGCTTAAAAACACCAAACGCCCTGGAATGATAAGCCTGATTAAACAATCGGGGATTTCCTCTGACATTGGCACATACGAAATTGGTCACATAATTGCACCCCGTATCAATGCCATGGGCAGGATAGAACATGGACTCGACTCACTTCGTTTAATCTGCGCCAAAAACAAAAGACAGGCGGATCGCCTTGCATCACTCCTTGCACAGACCAACACAAAAAGACAAGACTTAACAACAGGCGCCATAGAAAGCGCTCTATTACTTGTAAAAGAATATCATCTCATTGGTGTTGTCTCACACGAATCCTGGCACGAAGGGGTAATAGGATTAGTCGCATCAAGATTAGTCGAAAAACACAATAAGCCCATGATTGTAATTTCCCGAGGAGAAACCTATTCAAAAGGTTCTGCCCGCTCGATTCCCGGGTTTAACATCATAAATGCAATCCGCTCTTCTAGTGAATTGTTACTCGATGCAGGTGGCCATCCTATGGCAGCAGGTTTTACAATCGAAACACGTCATATCGAAAGCTTCACCAAAAAAATTAACGTTTACGCCCAAACAAATTTAAACCCAGATCTGTTAAATCCGGTGATAAAAATTGATTGTACACTCGAGCCGCAGGAAATAAATTTCGAAACGCTCAAAATAATAAAAAAATTTGAACCATATGGAGTTAGCAATCCCGAGCCTACATTTACAACCAAAAATACTACTGTAGAAGACATCCAAACAGTTGGAGGAGTAGGTCAGCACCTTAAATTATTAATAACTGGCAAAGTCGCACTATGGTTTAACCATGGTGTGGAATCAAAAGAGCTCAGACCTGGCTACAAGATAGACCTTGCTTTTACAATCAACGAAAATCATTATAACGGAAACACATCTATCCAGTTAAAAATAATAGACCTTAAGATTAACAATTAGTTTCTACTTTCCTTATCTTTATATTCAACACTTAAAATATCTCCATAAACCTTTGCAATAACTCTGTCTATATGCTCACTCTTTATTGGACCATCTATTGCCCAAACTGCTATTTTCTTATCGATAATCCTCGGGTTTGGTTCAACAAGCATGGTGACATTCCTATCCATTTCAATATTTCTTTCCTTATTACTCATTACGCATTACCAACATCCCGCACCATTTGCTGGTAAGCAGTGATAGGTGGTTCATCCTTGCTACTTTGACTCATTGGCCTAAAAATATAACCAACCTCTTTTCTTGTTACATTTTGCTCTGGATCGTCAGTTTTCTCTGCGATATCCCTTTCTGAAACATTAACAGCCGTAGAACCTACTAAGCCTCTGACTAAATTAGCATCCGTTTTAAATCCATTACCGTTTTCTTTTGCCATATTTTCACCCCCTTTTGTCAATCTAAATATCAGCAGGTCACTCCCGTGATGCGGGATGGCGCTTATCTGATATTAGTCACTTCAATTTCTTTAGCCTGAGAAACAACGTTTCGAAGGCATAAAAAAACCTCCCGTTTGGGAGGCATCCTTTTTTGGATTGGCTTATATCTTTAAGCCATAACCTCCCACTCTCTCTCCAAAAGGAGAGTAACACGTAGGAGATCAAGACTAATATAATTTCCAACCATTGTGAAAAATTTTACTTACCCCAAGATCAATTGTCAAGCAAACACAATATAAGTTAGAATTCATCTTAATGGATAGAACTCTTGCAAGAGAAGCAGCAAAACTAGCAGGAAAAAAAATACTTCTGCAAGGTTGGGTTAACACAAAACGTGATCATGGAAAAATAACATTCTTGGACCTTTATGACAGGACAGGCATAATCCAGGTTGTCGGGGCAGGGGAAGAAATAAGAGCGCTTCATCCGCAAGATGTGGTTGAAATCGAAGGCATTGTCCAGCCGAGGCCTGCATCAACAATCAACGAGAAGCTCCAAACTGGCAAAATAGAAGTCAAAGCAGAAAAGATCGAAGTACTTTCAAAAGCCGAAGAGTTGCCTTTTGACTTAGGTATGCAAACATTAGATCTTGAATTGCCGACGCTTCTTGATTATAGGTCGCTCACACTGCGTCATCCTAAAGTACGCGCGATATTTAATGTACAGGAAGCAATTATCGATGAGTTTAGAGAAAGCCTGAAAAGAAAAGAATTTACCGAATTTCAATCACCGGTGATAATTCCACAAGGAGCAGAAGGTGGAGCAGAAATGTTCGAAGTCAATTATTTTAACCATAAAGCCTTTTTGGCCCAAAGCCCTCAATTTTACAAACAAATTTTGGTTGGCGTTTTCGAGCGCGTTTTTGCAGTTAATAAGACACTGAGAGCAGAACCGAGTGTCACTACACGCCATTTAACCGAGGTTACGACCTTGGATGCAGAATTAGGTTTTATCGAAGACTGGGAGGAATTGATGGATGTTGCAGAGGATGTGATTCGCGATATCTTCATAAGAGTTGAAAAAGACTGCAACGTCGAACTACAGCTCCTTGATGCATCAATCCCAAAGTTGAGCGAAAAAATTCCCAGGATAAAACTCCGCGAAGCACAGGGAATAATTTTCAAAAGGACAAAAAGAGAAAACTGCAACGAACCTGATTTAGCGCCAGAAGATGAGCGAGAAATTTGCAAATGGTCATTTGAAGAAAAAGGGTCGGACCTTGTTTTCGTAACGCATTACCCAACAAGTAAAAGGCCGTTTTATACCATGGCTGACCCGAAAGATCCAGAGTATACATTAAGTTTCGATCTTTTAGGTAGAGGGGTAGAATGGCTGACTGGTAGCCAAAGGATTAACAACCTAAAAACCCTGACACAAAAGGCAAAGGAGAGGGGAGTTGATTTAGAAAAAAGCGAACTTTACCTGCAGGCATTTAAATACGGAATACCCCCAGAAGGTGGTTTCTCTTTCGGTTCCGAAAGAATAACTATGCACATCTTAGGCTTAAAAAACGTGCGAGAAGCTTCTCTTTTTCCAAGAGATATGGAACGGGTAGACGTTAGGCTATCCACCCTGAAAAATAAATAAAACAATGGTTCTAAGAATAATTGTTGCATTCGCTGTCATCTGTCTTGCACTTGTAGCCTTTTTCCTGCCTAAATCCGGAATCACAACTACGGTAGGTAATACCACACCTCAAGAGCCCGCAAAAATTACAGCAACAATCAAGGATCAAAAATATCCAACACGGGCGAATAATTACACCGAACCGCTGCCCGTTACCGCCAGGTCTGTTGCGGTGATTGATGAAGCTACTGGAATGCCGCTATTTGAAAAAGACCCAAACCTAAAACATTTACCTGCTTCGACTACCAAACTCATGACTGCACTTACCGCTTTAGAAACTTGCTCGCCAGATGAAGCGGTTACCATAAACAGGGTTGAAAAATCAGGGACGCAAATGGGTTTGGAAGTTGGAGACAGAGTGACAATAGAAAATCTCATTTACGGACTATTAATTGCATCTGGCAATGATGCCGCATATGCTCTTGCCGATAACTGTGCGGTTTCATTCAGCGATTTTATAGAAAACATGAACAAAAAAGCCCAAGAATTGAATCTAGCAAACACCCATTTTAGAAACCCTGCTGGTTTCGACGATAACATGCAGTACTCAACAGCCAGGGATCTTGCAGAACTTGCCCGGGTAGCCACTGCAAACCCTCTCGTTGCCAAAACTGTAAAAACTAAGAGTACAGTGGTAACTGACGTAACCGGTCTACGTACTTATTATTTGGAAAACGTCAATAAGCTCCTTGGAATAGTTGAAGGGGTTAATGGTGTCAAGACAGGCCAGACAGATGGAGCGCTTGAAATAGTTATCACTACCACAATCAGGAACGGTCACGGTATAATAATTTCCGTTCTTGGATCAAAGGACAGATTCGGAGAATCCCAATCGCTAATTGAATGGGCGTACTCAAACTATATCTGGCCGAAATAACTACTGAGCCTAATTTTTTATATACGAATCCGCAACGGCACTAACATAGGCAGCGAGATTATCATTGCTCTTAAAGACATATACCGGTTGAAGGTATGGCTGATAACCAGCAGTGTCAAGGTAACCGAGTACAACCTCTCTTATATCAAAAACAGAACCA
>Ga0209210_1001427_pt1 | contig 19985 bp, 20 predicted proteins | sample RifGroA1_FD_183991 | JGI IMG/M metagenome (GOLD analysis project Ga0209210, IMG submission 183991) | Contaminated groundwater microbial communities from Rifle, Colorado, USA - Rifle Groundwater A1 (SPAdes) (version 2) | ecosystem: Environmental > Aquatic > Deep subsurface > Groundwater >...
GTGGTTTTCTAGCATTGCGGTAATTGGGCGACGACTTTCCCAGATTTCCCTTTCGACTTTTGAAAACATCCCTCCGTTTATGGGACACTCCTCGGTTTTGGGAAGGTCCGCAATTCTTCCTCTTGAGCCCGCAAGTCCGTCTCCTAAGCCCCCGTCAAAGCTAGGCTCTTTTGCCAAGAACGAAAAAACCGCCATGGAGACTCCGGCCGAAAGAAGATAAAGTCCCAAGAAACTTACAACAACCATGAATTTCTTGCCGAATATTAATTTCGAAATACTTTCTTTAAATCCGCTCATACTATTTTTCGCCTTTTTGGGCCTTAATCAGGGCCCTTTTTTCTTCGTTGGAAAGCTCAAACTCACATTTTCCGTTTCTCACCTGTTTGGTATAAATCCTTGTTCTTTCCCTTGTGTGAATCCCGGTAAGAACAATTCCCGTGTCTTTGCCGTCCAAAAGGGCCAAAGAGAAGCTGTGGTCTCCGCCTATTTCCTTAAAAGGATTAAATCGTACTATGCCTACTTTCTGTATATGTAGCCTTGCCTCGTCCCTCTGCCTTTCGAGTTCGACCTTTAAGGCCGAAAGATTCTTTGCATTTAAGGTTTCCCCTTCAAGTATTCTCTCCAGAACCTTTTGTAAATTTTCTCCCTTTACCTTGGCCGAAAGTCTCAAAAAGAGCCTTAATACCCAAAATACGGCTACAGTTAGAGCCGTAAGCCAAAGGGCAGTAACCAGAAAAAAAATATCCTTTGGCATTTGACTTTTTTTGGGTTGTTAAAAGCCGCCCCACACTTAGGCGGCATCAGTCATTGTAGGCATCCTTGTTTCCTGGTGTCAAGAAGAGGGATTTGTTGAATATTTAGAAGATTTGCCGTAATATAGGCTACTTCCCGAAAGCTTGCCCTAAACTGTTAAATGTTTAGGCCCAAAATCCTAATAAGCGTATTTACTGCCGCCTTAGCCCTTCTGGGTTTGTTTGCCCGGGAAACCCCTGCTCAGGAGCCTTCATTTGAGTTTCTAAGTCAAACTCCCATTGTTCCAACTCATGACGTTGCGGTCTCGGGTGGTATGGCATATATCGCAAGCCACGAGTATTTATATATTTATAATGTTTCCAATCCGGCCTCTCCAGAGTTCGAAGGCTCATATTATGAGCCAAATTGTTCGTTTATGGCCGTAGATGTGGCCGAGCCCAATACAATAGTCACCCAAAACTTCTATATATGCCCTCCATATAATAGCCTTTATATTCTTGATACTTCTAATCCGGATAACCCCACTCCGGTGGATGAGCCTATAAATATTGCTCCAGGCGGAGGCTCAGAGATTTTTGTTTCAGGAGGCTATGCATATATTGCAAATGACACTGGGGGGCTTGCCATTGTGGATATTGGCCGAAGGGAAGAAGTGGGTAGATTTAACCCTAACCCTGATATTTATCATATTACTTCCAGAATAATGGATGTAAAGATAGTCGGGAATCTGGCCTACTTAGCAGACGGAGGAGGAAAGATGTGGGTAGTTAATGTAGAAGACAAAGAACATCCCACTCCGGTTGGTCCAGCGCTCAATATTGAAGGAGGTCCATCAGGAATTGCAGTTACTCCCCAATATGCCTATATCGCTTCCGGAAGCGCAGGAATAAGGGTAGTCGATATTTCCAACCCCCAAAGTGGTATCTCAGAGGTGGGAAATACACCAACGGCTGAGTCTATCTCAGGCATAGAGGTTTCAGGGGACTTCCTTTTTGTGGGAGACGACAGGGGGGCGGTTTCTGCCTTTACCCTTTCTGACCCAAGACATCCTTCATACGAAACTTCGTATATTACTACCGGGAACGCAAGGAAATTAGCTCTTTCGGGAGACCTTATTTTTGTTGCAGACCTCCAAGGGGGAATGGTGATCTTAAGATTTACGGGGCTTAGAGAGGATTTTCTGTTAGATATACCTTTATTGAAACAGACAGATTTAGCATGGGCAGGCCTAGAATACGATGATATGCTTAGAATCCAATATCCAGTAGGGGCTGAATATTGTGGGAGTACGATTGGGCAGTGTGGATGTGTGATAACTTCGCTAGCCATGGGCCTGCTTTACTATCAAGTTGACAGTGGCCCCTTAGGTGGGGAAACAACGCCTGCATCGATAAATGACTTCTTTAGATCAGATACGAAACCTACTACCTGTACTATTAAGGTTGGCGATAAAATAAAAACCTACTCAGGTTGGTCAAGTAAAGGCTACTTTTGTGAAGGCGTGAGGTGGACGGCCGTTAACCAATATACCAAAGATGCCAATGAAAAATCTGCCGGGCGAACTCCTGTTGTGGAATGGGTTGGCACTATGAGTTGGGCCAACTCCGATGATTTTGACCAAGAAATAGTTCGTACTGATATCAAAGCCAACAATCCAGTTCTTTTGAGAGTACCTGGTCCTCAGCACTGGGTCCTAGCAACTGGCTTTAGTGGCAATTCGATATTAATAAATGATCCCGCTTTCGAAATATCAAGCCTTAGCCACCCCAAATATAATGATGGGGCATTAATAATTCACCGTTACGAAAAAGTTCATACAAATCTTAGTACCCTTGAAGTGGGTATCGTAGCCCCTGGCCAAGTTCTTATTACAGACCCCCTAGGTAGAATAGCGGGACTTAATGGAGCTAGTCAGGCGACAACAGATGTGATACCAAATTCTAGTTATTTCTTTGATCCTTACTTAGCGGATGATACCACGGGCGCCATTCTGCCTGAAGATAGTGGAATTAACTGGCTTGTTATCACCGACCCCCTAGGGGGCAGTTACCAGGTCGAAGTCTTAACCCCGGAAGGACAGCCTTACAGCCTCACTGTTTACGCTGCGAATCGGGATGGGAACTTAACATTTCATCCCTCTTTCAACTATCAGTCTGAAGAAGCTCACAAATATCGCTTCGTCTACAATCCTGAGCCTGGGGAAATAAACATTTCTGAGGTCGTGGATATCGATATAAAACCTGGAAGTTCTCAAAACCCAGTTTTATTGAATGACAAAAACGGTGTTATACCAGTTGCTGTTTTTTCCACTGATACCTTCGATGCGCTCCAAATTAACCATACTACCGTGAGACTACTTGGAGCAACTGAAACCCATATAGACGATAGAACTGGGCTTATAAAGCGCCATGAAGAGGATGTGAATGGGGATGGCCGAAAGGATTTGGTATTGCATTTCAAAATCAAAGATTTGATCGGAGCTAATCTATCAAAAGTATGGACGATTTTTGGGGAGACATATGGCGGCCTTCGTTTTGAAGGTAAGGACAGTGTTGTGTTGATAAATATGGATCGCTGAGATTCTAAGCCCAAACGCCTACAGTTTATTACCGAGTATATTCAAGAATAACAATATAAGTTTCCGGTTGTCCTGATGCCAATACTGAAAAAGAGAAATATTTTCCTTGTCCTGATTTATAGAATTCTCTGGTATCGTCCACTATCTCAACAAATTCCCACCCTCTTGCCCGGAGCTCATTTCTGTAGTAGTCTACCAAATTTTTGGGCCATTTGGTAAGCGTGTGTGATGTTATTCTCCACCCTTCAATAGTTTGGGCCGAACCACCTTTTTCAGTAAAAACAGCAATTTCAGTTTGCACCTCGCTATTCCATACTATTTGTTCGTAGAAAGGAGGGAGGCTGGGCCCAGAGATTGTAGGGATTGGCGTGGGAGAAAAGATACTTGATTTTTGGAAGGACGGTTTAAACAGAATAATGCCTGTGATGATGATTAGTAAAAGTGCAGTTGCGACAACTGGGAGAAAATTACCTCTTCCCATTCTAGAATTATCCTACATCAATTTCCAAACCAATTCCAACTAAAGAAGAATCAGCAGAATTTTGACAAATGGATAATTTTCTACTAATCTAGCCCGTAGTGGGAAAGAGAAGAACCAGAAAACAGAAAGAAGCTCCCAAACATCAATTTACCGTAAGCTGGACTCCACGGCCGGAAAAAGCCTCAGCCAAGGCTAATGTCAAGGGTCAAATTGAAAAACGCTCCAAGCCCAGCCTCGAGCAAGGCCAGGAGACAAAAAAGGCCAGGATTATGGCCAAAGAAGGCAATTTTGAAGCTTACAAGCGGGACACCGTTAAAAGCCTGATTCTGGCCAGCCTCATTCTAGGATTGGAAACGGTGTTATACTTAGCTTGGAAATAAACTTCCTGCTTAAAAGGGAAGGGAGGTGAATCTTAATGATGTACTGTGTAAAGTGTCGCGCAAAAAGAGAGGGCAAGAACGCTCAAGCCGTAACGATGAAGAACGGAAAGAAAGCAACTAAGGCCGTTTGTGAAGTTTGCGGCACCACAATGTTCAAGATCGGGGGTTAACTGTCTCTTCCCTTGAACTTTAAGTCTCAAAAGGGTACCTCCTTTGCGGGGGTCCCTTTTGGTTAGACTACCCAAAGTGGATAAATTCTCAAAAACCTTCCGGGTATTTAGGAAAAACTACAAATCCATTCCCCTTGAGACTCTTGGCAATAATCCATATAAGGTCTTAATCTCCGTACTTCTTTCCTCAAGAACTCTGGATACCACAACTCTTAAAGCAGCAAGAAGGCTATTCGAAAAAGCACCAGATATCAAAAAACTTAAAACGCTAAGTACAAACCAGATCAGGAAATTAATCTATCCCGTCGGATTTTACCGAAATAAAGCGAGACAGCTTAAGAGCCTTGCAGGAATGATAATCAAAGAATTTGCAGGCAGGATTCCGGAGGCTAGGGAGGAGCTTATCAAACTTCCGGGGGTCGGAAGAAAGACGGCAAACCTGGTATTAAATAGGGCTTTTGCCAAACCCGCAATTGCGGTAGATACACACGTTCATAAAATATCAAATATGCTAGGTTGGGTTCGGACAAAAACTCCCGAAGAAACCGAAAAGGTTTTAGGAAGAATACTTCCCAAAAAGTACTGGTCCGGGGTAAACCGCCTCTTTGTTTCAATCGGACAAAATCACCGGGGCAAAAAGATTTCGGAATTTTTGAAGAAGAGTAAATTAACGAATTAACTCTCCAAGATTATTGTCACCGGCCCATCTAACTTGGCCTCAATATCCATATAGTCTCCAAAGCTTCCGGTTTCAACCTTTAATCCTTTTTCAGTAAGCTTGGCTACGAAATGCCCGTATATTTTTTTGGCCTCGTTGGGAAGGGCAGCTTCTATAAACGATGGCCTGTTTCCTCCAGAAGTATCCGCATAAAGGGTGAATTGAGAAACTACCAAAACCTGCGCACCGACGTCCCCAACAGACAGATTCATTTTCCCTTCTTTATCCGCCATTACCCGAAGCTTTGATAGCTTTTGGGCTAAGACTTCGGCCTGTCTTTCCGAATCACCCCTTTTTACCCCAAGAAGTACAAGAAGACCGTTTTTAATCTGGCCTACCACCCCCCCGTTTGCTTTTACGGAGGCCTGCGTAACCCTTTGAACCGCTAGTCGCATACTGGCATTTTAGCAAAAAATCTCTTGAAAAAATTGTCCCAGTCCGTATAATGATTGCACAAAGCCAAGAGGCCGCATCTGAAGTGGGTCTCTTGAGCTTCCCTCCGGCTGATCCCGGATCCTCACCGACTGGCGCCCCCCGCCAGAGATCCGGGATCACCGACAGATAACGGGTAAGGCCCTAGGTCTTGCCCGATGGCACGTTAACGTAAACATTTTGGGGAATCGGGAAACGCCAACCGAAGTATTTTGCAATCGGTGGAAAATTTCCGATTCCATCACGGGGTAGAAAGTGGACTCCTGCGGCCACTTCCGGGTGTTCCTAGCGCTCATCTCGGAAGGTCGGGATGAAACCTTTTGCCCCACCAGCCATTTCGGGTGATCCCCCTAGCCGGGCAAGATTACCCGTGTGGTGCAAGCGGGATGAAGAGATGGGGCTCGGACCGCCCTTCTAGCCTCATTTCTTCACTCTCCTCCAAAAGGGACGAGCCCTTGGCGAGGGGTTCGTCCCAGGTCATACCCGGACCGAAAGGTCTGGAAGACTGGAGGCGGAGGCAAGCTGGCGCAAATGCACTTCGACCCAACAAGGTCGTAAAGACAGCTGGCGCCCTTTCCCCTCCGCAACCAAAAACCATCCGGCCTGGCTTGAGGAAAGCTGTATTACAGCAATTTTCAAAAAATCCTCAAGTCCGGCCGGTTGTTCGTTTTAAACACTTGACAGTCGATAGCCTCTACCCTATAATACCTATACTCGCGGTCCGGGTGTTTCGGCTAACGCCAGCCTGTGCCAAGGAGGCACAAGATGAGGGTCTAATCCTCGCACCTCCCAGGAAAACCATCTGAAAACTTTCCTAAAGGATCGCTCGAGGCTCGGGGAGGGATCAACCTTCCTGAGCTGCACTTATACATTTTCATTTTGCATCATCACGTCCACATCGTTGGACCTGATCGGTGCTGGGCAGTGGTGGCGAGGGCCTCGCGCGCGAGGTATAAAATACGCTGGGCTTTGAACCTAGATCCTCGTAACCTGCCCATGGTGGGGTCCGCACGTTTAGCGGCTAAGCAGGGCTTTGTCCTGCCTCGGCGGCGACGCGCGCCAAAAGACCCCGACTTTTCGGCTTTGGGCAAATGTGGCGTAGCTCTCCTTGCAACACTCAAGGAGCGAGGCTGGATCCCGAGTGGACCCGGTCTACGTCACTTCGCCCCGGACAGCGGAACGGCCTTTGCCGGCGATCGCGCGACAGGCTGCCTAACGCGGCCTTTGATACACCGGCGACTTGAGGAAACTCGAGTCCATATAATCGCCCTCCGCTGTCTTGTCCTTATTTCACGGCCGGCCTAGAGAGGTTCGGAAAAAGAGCACGCATCCATTGCGTAGTAATCTCTTTTTCCCTTCCTTTCTTTGTCCGGCCGTTCTGTTTTTTATGGAGTAAAATTTGGGTCAGGCTTTTGAGCCGAAGAAGAAGGTATAAAGGTAAATTGCAACCAGTATGGGAACTATACTTATCCCCAGAAAAAGCCACCAATAGCGGGATGCTCTGTCTTTAAAAATATTGGTAAAAATTTTGAAGTTTAAGCCTATTATTAGAGTCGCTGTCACCAGAAATCCTGCGAGTGATACCGACTTCAGTGCGCTTTGGAACTGGGCAGCTTGGACTATATTCATCTGTTACTTTCCGAGATAGGCCTTAACTTTGGAGGCTACCTCGTTTGGCGTCAGGTCCGCTTTCACCAAGTATTCCTTAACTCCCAGGTCCATCGCCCTTTTGATTTCTTCCTCCTTGGTTAGGTTGGTAAGAACTATCACAACGTGGCTTTTGCCCTTGTTCTGTTGCCTGAGCCTCTCAAGCATATCAAGACCCGAAAGTTTGGGCATCATAAGGTCCAAAATAATAAGGTCCACCTTTTCGGTTGTGGCAAGCCTAAGTCCCTCTTCCCCATCCTGGGCAGCCAATACCCTTAGACCCTCGCTTTTAAATTTGGTTTCGTACATCTTAAGTAGAAGCGGATCGTCCTCTATAAAAAGTACTGTGGGAGCGTCCGTTGCCGGCTTCGGAGCCTGGTTGGCTTCTTGGGCGGAAGATTCTTCCAGCCTTTCTTCCTCTTGGATTTTTTGAGGCTCTTGTTGCGGATCTGGCATTTTTATTCCTTCAAGTAAAACTATATAACAATAAGTGGCCAGCTATCAAGAGCTTTCTGGTAGCCTTTCTTTTGCCCTGGCAAGGGGAAGCTCAAACCAAAAGGTACTTCCCGTCCCATCGCCTGAGTCAAGACCTATTGTACCGTTAAATTTCTCTATAAGCAGCTTACAGATATAAAGCCCCAATCCAGTCCCAATGGTTTTTCCCGAGGTTGACTCTATTCTATAAAATTTCCTAAAAAGCCTTTTTTGCTCTTCTTTGGAAATACCTGGACCCGAATCTGCCACTTCAACCCGTACCCAGTCGGGGAGTGGATTTGACAATATTATTTTTACGAATCCGTGGTCGGTGTATTTGACGGCATTACTAACCAAGTTCGCGATCACCTCGTTTATTTTATCAGGGTCTACATAGATCTCATCAGAAATCTTCTCCGGTATCTCTATGCTAATTTGAAGCCCTTTTCTATCCGCTTCAGCTCTGAAGGTATCAAAAACAGTTCTGGCTATACGGGTAAGATTTATCTTTTCAAGTTGATAAACAAGTCTCCCCTCCTCGATTCTGGAAACATTGAGCATGTTGTTTACAAGCCTAATTAACCTTTCATTGATTGCGTTTGCGTCAGCCAAAAAACCTCTCGCTTTATCGGGAATATCTCCCATGTCTCCCTCGAGCACCATTGAAAGATAGCCTTTTATTGCTGTCATGGGGGAGCGTAGCTCGTGGGCCGCCATCGAGACAAATTCGTCTTTCTGGATATCAAGTTCCCTCAGTTTTTTATTGAGATTCTCTAGCTTTTTAGAAGAATCCTCAAGCGCTGTATAAAGTTGTGCATTTTGGACAGCAAGGCCTACAATATCTGTAAATCCACCGATTAAATCTTTTTCTTCTTGGGAAACATCATCTATTGTCTTAACCAAACTGAAAATCAAAACGCCAAGTGCTCTTCCTTTTACAATAACTGGATAAACCATGCTTGTTTTTACTTCAACTAACTTTTGATAAGAAAACGATTCTTCTTTGGAGAATGGTGGCGTAAGAATATCCGGCCAATTATTCGTATAATAAGGTTTTTGATCATTAAAAGCCTTGACTATAAGATTGTCTAAGGCGGTAAGCGGAACATCCATTTTAGGAAACGGAATTGTGGTTGCTTCCAATAGTTTCTCGGCCTCGGATGTTTTTGAAAGAGATACCCTCTTTAAAACATTATCGTCCTCGTCTTTTAAAACCAGAACTATAATTCGATACCCCAATTTCAGATAATTAAGCTCGCTCAATAAACTTTCAACTATCTTAGTGACAACGTCTTTAAAATCCAGAGTATCCAAAATAACTTTGGCTAGCTTCCACAAAGCTTCTATTGTTTCCTTCGATTCAGGGGTGGTTCGATAAATACTTTTCATTGATGCAGTCGACTTTTTAAATAATTAAGGCTCCTATTGCCCTCTCTGACAATGGTCATTTCGGCATTACTGTTGATTCTAACAATAGAAAAAGACCCCCTCTTCGCCTTATCAGGATACCCAGGATGGTCGAAGTAGGAAATCCCATGGTGAAGACTAAAGACCGCAGTGTGAACCCTGTTAGTCAAAGAGGGAGTATTCGAAAAATTGGCAGAAGTTCCTGCAAACAAAGCTTGCGGATCTTTCTCCGAGCTGCCTCTAACAATTTCCTCTAAGGGCGAGTTTACTGGAGTCATAAAAAACTGGACAGTCGCTTTACTACTCTCCTCAAGGGTCACCACCTCAGAGGGAAGCCTTTCGATGGCAGAAGGGATAACCGGCAGTTGAACAAAACAAACACCCGCAAGATTTTCAAGTCTAATATCCTTTAATAAGCTCGGGTCAATAATCTCCTTACTAAAATCAATTGTTGAAACTAAAGCAAAAACTCTCTGCCTATCAGCACCTCCGCGGCTTTTTACCCTTATCACTTCCTCCACAGTATCTTTATGTTGAGCATTAAAAATCAGTCCCCCAACCCGGCCGTCAATGAAAGTTCCTATTATTCTTCGCGGCCCGGACAAAAGTATATTAACGGTATGCGTTCTATCTTCACTACTTAAAATGCTTCTGAGTTTACCGTCAATGTTTTGTGTTATATCTTCATATTTCAAAAGATGTTGATATTTGCCGACCAAAAGTTCTCTTAGTCCCAACGTATCCAGTGGTTCCTCAATTTCCTGCGCGAGAAACTCCATTAAATCTCTAAGCTGATTTTCGTCTTCTAATTTATTCGAGATCGAAGCTGTAGATACTTCTGTCAGATCCTTCTGCGCCGTTAGACCGCCTAATAATTCTGCTGAAATCATCTTCAAGTCATTTTTTAGTTTAAACATCCAAATTCGGCTTTAAAATTATCATGCTATAATAACAAAATTATAACAGAATCCATAAATGGGTGTAGCAAAAGAACTTCCTGAATTCCAGTCCAATCTTTACAATCCTAAAGAATTGGCCGCCCAGCTCCTACAAGAAAATAATTCGGATGACTTACTGAGACTTGAAAGTCTACTTGAAAAAGGGGCTATCTCAGAACAGGATGTCATCGATTTGCTTATTTACGACTGGTCCCAACATGTTGACGAATCTGGGGAGTATCAACTTCCGAAATCATCTAGAAATTTATACCTTCAATATGAAGGTTTAAGAGACGGAGACCAGATCGGAGCACCGAAAATTGCAAGACTGAGTAGTAGACTAGACATTGCGAAACAAATTTTTTCAAAACTTCCCTCATATGGAGTAAGGGTTGCAGACTTAGGAATGCCTATATCTGGGGACGCCGAAATTCAAAAAATTTTGACAATGGTGCAATTTATATATGACGAAAATTTACCAATTTTTCCGGCGGTAGCTGGAAGAACACATCCTGATGATGTGGCTAGCATTATTGAAGTCGGTAAATTCGTCAGAAAGCACTTCAACCAACGTATCCTGGTCTACTCATTCGTTGGTAGCTCAAGAATCAGGATGCTGGCGCAGGGACAAAACAAGTGGAACATAGACTCCATAAAATCATGGCTATCCCAAACTATTGATTCTCTTAAAAAAGAGTCAAGTATCGGAAAAGTTATAGTCCCCTTTGAGGATACATTTGGCTCATACCCTAAAGATTTAAATATACTATTTAGAACAGCCCTTGATGCTGGTGCAGATGGCATCTGCATTTGTGATACTTGCAGCAGGGGGGTAACCCCAGAAGCAAGTCGCAATTTAATTAAATACATAAGAAGTAAAATTGCACCAGATTACCCTAACACAATTTGGGAAATTCACACACACAATATGTTAGGGGGTGCGACAGCAAACGCTCTAGCTGCTTATCAAGAAGGGTTAATCACTGGCGTACATGTCACCCTTGGTGGCGTGGGAGACTTGGGGGGAATACACCTTTAGAAGAATTTATAAGGCAGGCTAAGAAAAATGCTTTAATGCACGAAAAAATTGATATGGACGAATTGGACAGCCTAGTAGATATCGCTCTATCTGCCAGAAATATTTCTCGTGAAAATAACCCTTTCGGAACGATATACTCCGACGCATCAAGGTACGTGCCCTCTGGAGTACACGCTTCTGCTTTTAAAAGGTTGGAGGAGGTAGGACCCAATTTGCGAAAAATTTTTGAGCTTGTTTATCTTCCACGCTCGCCTAGTGCTTTGGGATTAGACATCCATTTAGGCGTAGTAACTCCAATTTCAGGTACAGCAAATGTTGAGGCTCTGGCAAGCAAGCTGGGAGTTGCAAACTTACTCTCAGAAGATAAAGTGGCTACAGCCCTTAAACTGGCACGCTTAATGCAAAGGCCCCTTACAGACGAAGAATTTTTAGACATTATACATAGCTAACAGGGCGCTACTTTATACCCCATTCAATACAAAACGCTTATGTTTTCGACATAAAACAAATTAAAGAATATCCGTTTGAAATTGATTGACTAAGACTAACTAAAGTTTTAAAATGAATGAGAAGGGGGTGAGATTGTGTTACTTAAATCTTTCTTCGCCGGCTTATTCCTATTTAATAGCCTGCCACATTTGATAAAGGGAATCACGGGCCAGACACACATGACCCCATTTAAAAGAGTTTCGTCTGCCTACCTAAATATTTTGTGGGCGTTCGCAAACATTATCCTGGGCTTACTTCTTTTAGTAAGACCATTAACTGGAAACGCCATGTGGGCCTTTTTAGTTGGAGGCTTTTTCATATCAATGGCTGACGCACAGCTTTTTAGCAAACCTGATGCCCGCTTACCTTGGCATAAGGATTAGCATCAAGGTTCTCAAAAAGAATTTGTCCTGCTAATAGTTAGGCAACTACTTTATTTCCTATTTTCCCTTCAATTGCCACTTTTGCCGCAATTAAGGGAGAAGTCAAATAAACGGGTGCCCTTCCTCCCATCCTCCCCGGAAAGTTTCTATTCGAGTCTGAAACCGTCACTCCCTCGTCTGTCACCCTTCCTGGACCCAAGCCTATGCATGCCCCGCAACCTAAACCTACTATCTCTCCTCCCGCTTGCCTAATAATATCTAAATAACCTAGTCCCTCTGCCTCTTCTAAAATATTTAAGGAGGCAGCTTGAACGCGTAATTGCAAACCTTTGTGTAATTTAGTACCTTTTAGGGCTTCGGCAACTGCCCTTATGTCTTCCAGATTTCCGCCAGTACAAGATCCTATATAAATATTTTTAACATCCGCAGGCGAAAGCTGGGAGAGTGGTATACCATTTCTGGGATCTCCGGGGAGGGCAACCATTGGCTCAATGTCTTTCAAGTTCACCTCTACCTTTTTAAAAAACATTGCCCCAGAGTCAGATTGAATAAAATCATTCTCAATATCACTTTCGGTCATGCCCTTAACTTTTTCCAAATGCCCTTTTAAGGCAGGAGTTAACCTACCGATAATTCCTGTCATTGCTCTTCCTTCGACAGCCATATTTGTTAATATCATTTGTTCGGCCAATGACATTTTTTCCAAACCCTCCCCAGCGTATTCAAAAACGCAATTTGTCGATAAACTGTCCTTTACGAAATCGAGTGCTAAAATATAAAGCATTAAATCTTTAGTGGTAACGCCTTCTCTAAAATTACCATTTAAGTTAATTTTTATCGTCTTTGGAACTTCTACTAATGCCTCATTAGTAACAAGCGTATTTGCAAAATGAGTCGCTCCGACTCCCCAGGCAAAAGCGTTAAGTACCCCGAGGCTACATGTATGCGAGTCTGTGCCTATACCAACCTCTCCTGGCACAACTAGCGCGTTTTCAACCGACAGCGTATGACAAATTCCTTCAGTTAAACCACCTTCTTTATTAGATCCATATACCCTCAATCCATATTCCTCAGCAAGTTCGTGCTGCGATTGAATAACTTCTGCAAATCTAGAATCTATTCGGGCAAAGAGTGCCGAATGGTCCTGAAAAAGATGTACACTGGCCGGGTCTCGTATTGGTATGCCCTTTAATTGATTCTCTAAAATAAACTTAATTATTTGTGTGTGGAATTCATAGCTCATACGATAATGCAAGGCTACAAACCCTGTATCACCAGGAAGAACCACTTTTTCACCATGAATATTTTTATAGACATTAATCATCCGTCTTGCAAGTATTTTTTCAGCTACTGTCATCGGATAACTTGGCGGTAATTCGTCGTGCCGAATGGCGATTGGAGAGACTTTCCCTTCTAATCTCATTCTGTTATAGGCAGAGATCCCTCCTGACTGTGCTATATCGGGCCTTAACTTATCCTGATATGCTTTTTCAAATTTATCATCTTGGAGAGTACGTTCAATTTCTAGCGCCGCTTCAATAGTATGGGGATGTTCAAATACTTCTATACCTAGCATCAGACAATTTTCTAAAAAAAGTCCCTCCACTCTGCCTCCAATACAAACAACTTTTCTAACTCCAGCTTGTTTTAAAGAAATGGGTGCATGCTCACGACCAGAACCAGTTCCAAAACCATTTCCAACAACAAGGGTGGTCGGCCGAATCCTTTCTAGATCTCCTTCCTTAATAGGCTCAAAACCACTCAAAGCATAGCTACCGAATTTTTCATAACCTGAAGTAACACCTCTGGTCGGAAAAATCGCATCGGTAGAAACATTCACCGCCAAATTTAGGGGTAAGGAGATATCTATTTTTTCACCATTTAGTTGATCCACTAAAATCCGGGGATTTGACGAAAGATAGAAAAATTTAGATTCAACTGACATAGCTTATAGAATATTATGTCTGAATCATATTATTAAAACCTTGGAGCTAAGGTGGAAGTTATTTGGTAACAGTTATTGTGGGCTCTGTTTCCCCTACCGCAGAAATTACAACCCTTTCATTTGCATCCTTATAAATAAGATACCCCGTGTTTGTCGCTACCCCGGTTTTTGGATCAAAGGGCATTGCCCCCGCCCCGGCGAGATTAAAACAACCCCCACCGGTTCCTATACAGGTTGCCGAGGTGGGGAAATTACTTGTTGCGGGGTCTCCGTCTGTGTCGGGAAGGGCTCCGGAATGCTCGGCCGAGTACTGATAAACGGAAGTTGCTATCGAGTAAAGGTCGGTTCTTCTTTGGGTATCTCGGGATTTTGCAAGTTGCCTTTGGGGGTTAATCAGAATAAAAGAGGTTGTTGCCAGGATGCCTATTATGGCAATTGTAATAAGCATCTCGATGATGGTAAACCCTTTCAATAGCTTTATCATCTTTAATTTATTATATACCCCTAAGGGGCGGATGTAAGACCCGGCGGCTTTTGATTTTTTATTTTGTCAAATACGCTATCTAAACGCGCCTTCTCGACTTTTACCGAAGGGGCCACAAGGTCCGGGTCAAACTCGCTTGCGGTATTAAGAGCAGTAAAAATTCCCCTTAAGCTAAAGATTATAAGGATGGTAAGTCCTACGATTACCGCCACCAATATCGGATAGTACCGGTCAATTTTGGCTAAAGTTTTTGTCAACATACAAAAATCCTCCGAATTTAAATTGTATCAAGCCAGGCTCTTCTTCTTGCGGCTGGGCGTCAACCCGAATGGGCCTTAATAGATAAGGAAGGCCCATCACGCGGGAAAGTGCCGAGTCTATCTGGCTCCAATTGCCTTTTATTTCAATAAGAACGGGAAGGCCCAAAGACCCGGTCCTATCTTTAATGGGCTCCTCGTTTGCAAAGGAAAATCCCGTTACTAAGCCTTCCGCCTTAAGCTTGTCTATCTCCCCCACAAAATCAATAAGTCCCTGGGAGCCGGGGTAATATTCTATAATCTGTTTTGTCTTTGCCTCCGCTTCTTCCACGTCCGTCTTAAGGGCTGAAAAAGCATCTCCGCGGACTACTCCTACCTGAATGCTTCTTAACCGCTTTACTGCCTGGGCTTTGGTCTGAATTTTTCCCATAAGAAAAACGACTCCCGCGACTACAATGAGGTTAATAACGGCCAGGGCGGCCGCCTTCATTAAAACCCCGGGCTTTAATATATTGACTTTTCCTTCTCCCTCGACCAAGGAGACTTCTTCCGAAACCTCCTCCTGTTTTTTTAGATGGACGGCCTTTGCCGGGGCCTGGCCGCGGACCTGTGCGGGCGCGGAGGCAGCAGCCTTGGTGGTTTTTGTTTGAGTTTTATCCATAGTTTTATTTATTTCGGTTGTGGCGTAGGTGTAGCCTTTTTGGGAGTTGCCGGCAGATAAATAAAGTTAACCACGTACTCAAGGTTGGTTTCCGCTTCAAAAGAGGATACGGGAACCTGAATAAGCGAAAAGGCTTTGTTTTTTTCCAATGCGTCTTTAAAGTCCACCAGGCTTCTTCTGTCCGCCGCAATTCCGCTTAGACTAACTTTTCCGGTTTCCATATCGATTAGATATGTTTCGATTACGACATTTGCCGGCCTTGCCGCAAAAATCGCATTCAAAACATCCTGGGGATACTTGGAGGCAGCCAAAATGGCCTCGGTCCTTTTGGCTACGTTATTTACCCCTTCTACCCTTTTGGAAAGCTCCTGCGGGGGGTCTGCAGACGATATAGCCGGATTTTCGGCAAGGGTTTTTTGTTCACCGACCAAATAGAAATAAACTGTTCCCGCGGCCAAAAGACATCCCCATATAAAAAGGGAGGAGATAAGAAGTAGGCTTAGTATCTGAAGCTTGAGTTTTTTATTCAAATATTTTCTTACCCATTTGGGCGGAAGAAGGTTTATGGTTGTTTCTTCCTCGGGGCCCAAGGAGGGGCTTAATTGTAAAGAATAGGGAATTAAGTATTTCTGGATGTCCTGGGCGGACAGCCCCGAAACAGCGGCCTTTAGGGCCTCAATGGGTTTTCCCAAATCCTTCTGCAGCTTTGCCTGAAGCTCAGAGGTTATGTCGGATCCTCCTATAAGGACCTTTTCCACCTGGACGTCTTTGTAATGGCGCATGGCAGCAGCGGCCGTTGAGGCAATGTCCGCCCCTTCCGCAAGATTTACAACCGAGCTTCCCAAGATTTTTGCTCCTTCCGAAACCACAAGCACCGCTTCTTTGAAATTGACATAAACAATTAGCCTTCCAGAGGCTGACGGGCCAGAAAGCCTAACCAAGGCAAGGGACGGGGTTTCGACCAAAAGAGGCAACAGCCCTGCTTCCTCAACTGCGTCCACGAATCCGGCCAGAATCTCTTTTCTAATAGCCGCGGCCAGAATTTGGTATTCGTGGGGAGATTCCCTGACTATCTTCCAGTCCATAATCATCTCGCCTGCGGCTCCCGGCAAAAAATCTTGAGCCTGCCAGCGCACCGCCTCGTCCAGGTCCTCCTGCCCCAATTTCGGAAGTTTAATGGACTTAATAAAGCTTGAAAATTCGGGTACCACAAGCCCAACCGACTTCTCCCTTAAACCCAGCTGCGAAAACGTCTTTTTGATAATCTCGGAAAGGGCTTTGATGTTTCCCACACCATAGCCCATGACCAACCCTTCCGGCAGGTCCACCGTTGCAAACTTCTCCACTCTCTTTTTGGAGGCTCCAAGCTTAACCACTTGAAGCTTGGAGGGAGAAAAATATATAGAAACGAAACTTTTTGCGGCCATGGGCAGTTTTACCTAAAATCATTATACTCAACATACCCCAAATTTCATATTGGACGGAAATTCAAATTAAAATAAGATGGGTATATACTAAAAATAATGCTGCCCAAATCCCTCCGACTTCTAAAAGGCCAGGTATTTATCGAGCTTCTTATCGCCATGGCCGTAATGGCAATTTTGGGCCTCACCCTTTTTAGGCTAGCCACAATAAGTTATGAGCTTATAAGCTTCTCGCGGGCCAGAATTGCCGCAAGGCACCTGGCGCAGGAAAAAATAGAATTTATAAGAAATCTTCCTTACGATGAGGTTGGAACCTCGGGGGGAATTCCTTCGGGGGGTCTGGCGCAAAGTGAAAACATAGTCAGAAACGGCCTTTCTTATACGGTAAGGGTGGCGGTTGTCTACATCGACGATCCCTTCGACGGGGTTGTACCCGATGACCTACTTCCGACCGACTATAAAAGGGTAAGAGTAGACGTTTCCTGGCAGGGAATTGCCTCCTCCTCTATAAACCCTGTTACCATGATATCCGACATTTCCCCCAAAGGAATTGAAACAGCGGCCGGGGGAGGAACCTTATCGGTTTTGGTATTTGACGCCAATGCCACTCCTCTAACCCAGGCGGATGTAACCATTGTTGCATCTTCGGTCACCCCTGCCGTAAATCTTTCTCTTAAGACAGCCGCAAGCGGAAGGGTGATTCTTCCCGGAGCCCCGCCCTGTAACGGATGCTATGAAATCACGGCCACCAAAAGCGGCTATAGCTCGGATAGAACATATTCAATCGCCGAAATCGCCAATCCCAATAAGCCCCACGCCTCGGTAATAGAAGGGCAGCTTACCGAAATTTCATTTGCGATAGATAGAGTAGGGACTATCAACTTTACTTCCCGCTCCTCCCGCCAAAACGGCTTTGCTCCCCTTCCCGACATCACCTTTAGGTTAAAGGGGGAGAAAACATTGGGAACGGATGTCAACGACGAGCCTGTATATAAGTACGAACAGGCGCACACAACGGGAGCGGCAGGAACCCTAAGCCTTACAAATCTTGAGTGGGACAACTACGAAATCTTTATGCCGACAGGATCCTCCTACGATATTTCCGGCACAAACCCCTTAACTCCCTATTCGCTTCTTCCGGGGGCTACCGTTGATTTTAACTTTGCTCTGGATACCGATACTGCAGACTCTCTTCTTGCAGTATTTAAAGACCCGTCTTCCGCGCCTATCGCAACTGTTGCCGCAAGGCTGAGCGACGGGGCGGGATTTGAGGCAACCGGAAGCTCGGGAATTTCCGGGGACCCGGACTTCGGCCAGCTATTCTTTCCATCTTTATCTGCACAAACCTATACACTTGAGGCAACTGCATCCGGTTATCTGGATTTTTCGGGGTCGATAATTGTGCTAAATCAATCAAAAGAACAGGTAATTCTTACGCCGCAGTAAAAGATCTATGAGAACTAAATTTAAAGGCTTTACCCTGATCGAGCTTCTTATTTCCATGGGCTTAATCTCGGTTTTGGGTCTCGGGATCGTGGCAATTCAATACTTTCTTAGCCAAAACCAGATAGTTGTTTGGAATAACTACTTAAGCATCGACGACGCCAACGTAGCAACCTCCCAAATGGTAAGGGAGATAAGAACCGCAAGATACGGAGACAACGGAGCATATCCGATAGAAGACGCCCTGGACCAGGAACTTATTTTTTATACCAATGTCGACAGCGACCAAGATACGGAAAAGGTAAGGTACTTTCTATCCGGTACAATCCTGAGTAAAGGGGTGATAAACCCCGTGGGTTTTCCGGTTACCTATCCTTCCGGAAGCGAAGTGGTGTTTCCTATTTCCCAAATCGTTCGAAATGGGCTAACTCCCGTCTTTTACTATTACAACGGCGACTGGCCGACCGACACCTTAAATAACCCTCTTGCCTTGACAAACAGGCTCTCCGCAACCAAGCTTGTGAAAGTATACCTAAGGCTTAACGCCAAAGCGGCCGACCCCACAAGCGACTATGTACTTGAGCCCTATGTACAAATTAGAATGTTAAAGGAGAACCTATGAATATCAAAAAGATTATCTTCGGAAAAAACCTTAGGGGCTCCATAACCCCTGCCCTTCTGGTAATTACGGGTGCATTCGTGGTAGTTATTTTTGCCCTTCTTCTTGCGGTTTCTCTCCAGCTAGACTTCTCACACCGCCAAGTCTCTTCCGAACAGGCACTGCACATTGCCGAAGCCGGGGTCAATTACTACCGCTGGCACCTGGCCCATGCACCGGAAGACTTTCAGGACGGAACGGGCCAGGTAGGTCCGTATGAGCACGAATACCTCGACCCGCAGGGAAATGCCGTCGGTAAGTATTCGCTTGATGTTACCCCACCGTCTTTGGGATCAACCATTGTGACCATACGCTCAACCGGCTGGACCTATCAATTCCCCAAAATCAAAAGAACGGTAAGGGTCCAGTACGGAATACCGTCTTTTTCCGAGTATGCCTTTTTGTCAAATGCCAGTAGCTGGTACGGGCTGGGGGTTACCGTAAATGGCAGGATCCATTCAAATAACGGAATAAGGATGGACGGAACAAATACATCTTTGGTAACCAGCGCCCAGGAAACTTACATGTGCGGCTCCGAAACCGGCTGCAGTCCTCCCCAACAAATGCCTGGCGTCTGGGGAAGCGGCGGAGACCAGGGCCTCTGGCAATTTCCGATCCCCACAATAGATTTCGATTCAATCTCATTGGACCTATCTAACATGCTTGACGCATCCATTTCAGACGGCCTTCACCTGGACTCTTCGGGATCGCGCGGCTACCATCTGGTCTTTGCATCGGACGGAACGGTTACTGTTACCCGCGTCTTATCAACAAGCCAAATTCGCGGCTATAGCGTACCCGGAGAAGGCTTGGGCGAAGAAGGAATAGGCGGCTGTCGAAGGCTTTATCAGATAATTACCAACGAAACGCCGATAGGAACCTACTCCTTAAATAATATTCCCATCATTTTTGCCGAAGACACAATTTGGGTGGAAGGAACGGTAAAAGGAAGAATCACCGTGGTTGCCGCCACATTCCCGATAGCATCAAGCAATGTCGATATTTGGATCCGGGGAAATTTAAGTTATTCCGCATACGACGGCTCCGATGTTTTGGGTTTAATTTCCCAAAACAATATATTTTTTGCCAGGGACGTTCCCACCGACTTTAAACTCGACGCAATATTAATGGCCCAGAAGGGTAAGGTCATAAGGCACGGGTATTTTAACTGGTGCGGTGGAACCACGGGAGCTTTAAAAAATTCCCTCACCATTAACGGCTCAA